>Ga0310344_10001839_pt1 | contig 16105 bp, 16 predicted proteins | sample HC15DNA20200_MG_FD_203801 | JGI IMG/M metagenome (GOLD analysis project Ga0310344, IMG submission 203801) | Marine microbial communities from station ALOHA, North Pacific Subtropical Gyre - HC15-DNA-20-200_MG | ecosystem: Environmental > Aquatic > Marine > Oceanic | place: Pacific Ocean: North... | reverse complement strand
ATCCTACCTATCTTAAAAATATAATTGATATTGGTCATGGTTCAGTATTGGAACATGGGTGGGTATCCTTTATGATATGTGATACTAGTAGGGTAGTTACACATGAGCTTGTACGGCATCGGGCTGGTACAGCTATATCCCAAGAAAGTTTACGGTTCCTTAGGCTAGAAGATATGGGCTTATGGATACCTGAAGCCTATAAAGATGATTTACATTCTCAAGATATCTTTGAAGAGACTTGGGAATATTTAGAACTTCAATATGCTAGGTTGATAGAACGAGCAGAAATTATCGAAGGGAAAGACTTTGATAGTTTGCCCTTTAGTAAGAAGAAATATTATACATCTGCTGCTAGACGAGTTGCCCCTATAGGTGTTGCAACTAATATAGGGTGGTCGTGCAATATACGAGCAGCAAGACATATTATAGAAATGAGGACAGATGAACATGCTGAAGAAGAGATACGTTTGGTATTTGCAACAATTGCTACTATATTAAAACATAAATATCCAGCGTTGTTTGAGGATTATAAAGTTAGATATAAAGGTTTTGACGATAATCCAGAGTACAGCACTTCTAGTAGGAAAGTGTGATATAATGTACTATCTAGGGTTGGACTGCTCAACTAAAGCTATTCATGGTGTTCTCCTTGACGAGAAAGAAAACATCGTGGAACAATTTAAGTGGGGTAGTTCAGCCTCAAATTATGAAGAGAGGTTCTATGAAATATTAACAGGATTTGAGGAGAAATTGAGTAAAATAGATATAGGTGAATTGTTAGTTGCGGTAGAAGCAGCTATTTATATTCAGAATCCTAAGACAACCGTTGCCCTCGCTGCGGTAGTAGCGGGGGTAAAATATATCTGTTACCGTAACGGTTATTCTTGTATACCAGTCGATAATAAAGTATGGAAACGGCACGTATTACAAGCAGGGAAGGCAGATAAAGCTTTCATTAAACGATTCGCTACTGAGAAATGGAAGGACGTTAATGATAAGGAACAGGATTATTGTGACGCAGCGTGTGTAGCTTTGTATAGAAAATTGGAGGACAAAGATGAGCTTAACATTTTACATGAAAGGAAGAACTGAAGAGACTGTAGATTACCAAGATAAATTGCCCAAGGATATGACTCCTGAAGAGTTTAGAACTAAGTATGGTGTCGTTGTTTGGTGCGATTATTTTGGGTGTAAATATAATGTCCAAGCCAAGGACACTCAGCGTACTACAGGGACTCTTTTAAATAAGAAAGGGTATCAACCTTTAGGCAAGGATGCAGGAGTATGGCGTGGCTTATGCACTAGGGACGAAATAGGTTTAAAGTTTCCAGGGGGTGGAAAGCCAGAGTGTTTTACTGCTGCTACAGGGAAACGTAGACATATGAATTTCGCTAACTTATTGCAATCTGATGGTACACCGTATGGTGGAAGTCTAGAATCGCAACACCCAACGTTGGATAACTTTGAGGCTTACATATAATGCCAAAAGTATATGATCAAGAGATTAAAATGAGGGCCATGAAACTATGGGTTGAAGGAGTATCTGGCCCTAAAATTGTAGATAAAATTAATACTGAGTTCTCCTCAGATGTTAAAGTTCCCACTCTATATGCTTGGGCTAAACAGTACGATTGGAATGAACAAAAGAATCTAGCTAGAACTGAAGCAATGGAACAGATTAAAGAATCTGAAGGACAACGGTTCGCTAGAGCACAATCAGAACATTTAAATGAGTATGAAGGAATGAGACATAAAGCTGAATCGGCATTAGGAGTCCTACAATTTGATAGAGCTTTCGATGCAGCTAAAGTGTTAGATATGAGTATTCAAGGTGAGCGTAAAGTTATGGAGGGCATGATTAATTTACAATTTGTGCAATCCGTCTTGAATATTTTAGTGGAAGAAGTTTCGGATACTGAATTAATTCAAAGGATTGCAGGCAGACTCAAATCTCTCGTATCACAGGAGTAATATGGTTAGTAAAGATGGTGAAGTTACATATGATAACGCCTTAGCTCGTCTAGCTGAGGGTTTATTAGCTGATAAAAAATATAATGTGGGTTCCTTTAAGGATTTCTTAATTAATGTTTGGAGTCAAAGCTATGATAATCCTGAGTATTTTAAAGCTTGGCATGTACAATTAGTTGCTGATGATATTGAGGAATGTTTAGAAAAAGGTTTAAATTATGTAGCAGTTCTTCCACGGTTTCATTTCAAGAGTACTATATTAGGACATGCTTTCAGTGTGTGGAGATTGCTTACTGCGCCACGGGATTGCGCGGTGTTATATCTATCATATAGTGATGGCATGGCTCAGTATCATATATCTGAAATTAATAAAACTGTAAAACGCAATCCTTTATTGATGTCATGGATGGATAACAAATCTCCTAAAGCTGACTTTTCTTTTAGGTATTCGATTAATAGTAAGCCTGCTGATATATTACATGGCGGTCTTTTTTCATTTAAGAGAGGTATGCATGTGAATGGTGCCTTGATTGCAGATGATATTCTGCGTGATCCTGAGAATCCATTGAATATGGGACAAATCAATAAAGTAGAAGATCACTTCATGACGGAATCATTATTCATTCCTTTGAAGGGGGTGCCAGTAATTGTACTTGGTACTCCTATGATGCCTGGAGATATTCTTAGCAAACTTCAGGAAGATAGTCGTTTTAAAGCCAGGGTATTACCAGCGTTAGACCCTGCCCCTGGACGTAGGGTACTTATGCCTGAGTTATATAATGAGGAATGGTTATTAGAACAACAACGAGCTAGACCTAAATCATTTGCTTCTGAGTTTATGTTAATTCCTCACTTCTCTACAGAGTCTTATTTTGAAGAGGAAGACATTACTAAGTGTGAGGCTGATGATTTAGTTAACCTACCGCCTACTCGTAAATGGCCTTCTGAAGAAGATGAAATGCTTTTCGCAGGCTTTGATGTAGGTAAGAAACGCCACCCATCACACCTAGTTATTTTTAGACGCAAAGGTGATATAATAGAACAAGTTCACTCATCCTTTTTAGACGGTTGGAGCTATTCTGATCAGATTGAGTATCTGAATAATGTAGCCAAATACTTTGATCTAAACAAAGGATATGTAGATAATACTAGGGGTGAATTAGAGGAACGTGGGTTAGATTCTGTATGGAAGCCCATGACCTTTACAACCAAAAGTAAGAATACTATGGCTCAAGTTTTTGAGACATATATTCATTCAGGGAATCTACGACTCCTAAAAGATGAACGTCAAAAGCAACAGATACTATCGGTTAATAATGAACTGAAAGCTCCCGAAACTCCTATGGGACATGGAGATGCTTTCTTTTCTATAGCGATGGCTCTCTCTGCTGCTTATGAAACGAGCATCTATAAAATTCAAACATTGGGAAGTGTGCAGGATTGGATGGATTCTGTTGAAAAGGGAGAAGTAGAAGAAAAGAGAAAAGAAAAGATGCCAGAAAGGGGAACGCCTCTTCTAAACTTTAAGCCTGAGGTATCAGTTAACGCTTTAGAAAAAGCCCCAAACCCTGACTGTCAAGAAGTGGTATGCACTCCATCGTTTTGGGTGCCTGAACGAAAATTATGTATATATTGTGGACATAGAGGATAGGAGGTTGTATAAATGGTAACACTTACTGAACAAGCCGAAACAATTTTGGAGACACGGTATTATTTAAAAGACGGAACGGGTAAACCTCAGGAGAATGCAGAACAAATGTTTCGGCGTGTTGCTAAAGCAATTGCTGCGATTGAGACAAAGTACATGAGTCTTCCTGTAGATATTCAATTAGTAGAGGAAGATTTTTATGAGATGTTATCGGGATTATATTTCCTCCCTAACTCTCCAACTTTGATGAATGCTGGAACCCCTGCTGGCACACTATCAGGATGCTTTGTCCTTCCGTTAGAAGATAGTATGCAGGACATTATGAAGACTGCTACTGATGCAGCAATGGTACAGAAGTATGGGGGAGGCACTGGATTCTCTTTGTCTAATATTCGACCTAAAGGTGACCCTATTAATACTACTCAGGGTAAAGCTTGTGGCCCAATTGAAGTTTTAAAAACCCTGTCTCGTGTATCTAGTATGATAACTCAGGGAGGGAAACGGGATGGAGCGAACATGGCAGTCATGTCTGTGTATCATCCTGACATTAGAGAGTTTATTACATGTAAGAAACAGGAAGGAGACATACATAATTTTAATATTAGTATTGGTGTTGATAGTAACTTTATGAAAGCAGTTACTAATAATGCTGAATATCCTTTGATTCATCCAACTACTGATAGAATTGTAGAATGGATTAATGCAGCTGATATATTTTCTATGATTATTGAAGGGGCGTGGAGAAACGGAGAGCCTGGGTTAGTGTTCCTCGATACTATAAATACTGATAATAGAGTAAAGAGTAAATATGGCAGTATGATTGCTACGAATCCTTGTGGAGAACAACCCCTCCTTGGTAATGAGAGTTGTAACTTGGGGTCAATTAACCTAGTTCAATTCTTAGATACTTCAGAAGATTCAGCATGGGAATCTAAAATTGATTGGGATAAACTACAGAAGATAACTAAGTTATCTGTTAGGTTCTTAGATAATGTAATTGATGCGAACCAATACGCTACTCAAGATATTGATACCATGACTAAAGCAACAAGGAAAATTGGGTTGGGTGTTATGGGGTTTGCTGATCTATTAATTGCTTTAAAGATTCCTTATAATAGTGAGGAAGCTATCGAACTAGGAAAAATCATAATGAGTTTTATTAGGAAGATAGCTGACAATGAATCGATAGAACTAGGGCTTCGTAGAGGAACTTTTCCTGCATGGGAAGATAGTGACTACACTAAAAACTTTACGTATCGTAATGCTTGTCGATTAAGTGTGGCTCCTACAGGAACTATTTCTATGATCGCAGATACTTCTAGTGGTATTGAACCTACCTTTTCTTTGGTGTGGAAGAAGTCTAATATCCTAGAAGGTAAGACTCTGTATTATGTTAATAAATTCTTTGAAGCTACAGCTAAAGAACATGGTTTTTATTCAGAGGATTTGATGGAACACCTTGCTAAAGGTGGTGCATTGAAAGACCGTGACGATGTTCCTGAATGGGCCAAGAGAGTATATGTTACTGCACCAGATATATCGCCTGAAGAACATGTAAGGATGCAAGCAGCCTTTCAGGATTCAGTGGATGCAGGAATTTCTAAAACTATTAACTTTGCCAATGATGCTACTAGGGAAGATGTTATGGCAGCATATGTTCAAGCGTGGGAAACAGGATGTAAAGGAATAACTGTGTATCGTAGTGGGAGTAGGGAAAAGGAAGTATTAACTTCTGGTCATACTACCATAGTGGCTGAAACATGTGATTGCGAGAATCCCCTATTAGTACAAGAAAGTGGGTGCAGTTCTTGTAAAAATTGTGGGTGGAGTGCTTGTGAAATCGCCTAAAACAATCACGTTATTGTTAGGCGTATGTGTTATAATAGCAATTGTAGTAGCGGAAGCCATGATTATAATGGAGAATCCAGCGGAAAATAGTGTGTTTAGAGGGATATGCCCTCTACATTAGAGGAGATAATATGTTAGGAAATACGTTAAGAGATAGGAATAATCAATATGTGGCAACCAAAGATTCCACAGGGACATGGAGAATTCTTGATACATGGCACGATGACCTAAGGGTACTAGACCCTGAAGCAGATATTCCTGATGATAGTGATGCGGTTACCCTTATATCAGAAGGAGCATTCTTAGCCGTAGTAAAAGAAGCTGCACGTTTAGGAGTATTAGCTAATGCAGCTTTTACTGAACAGACAGATATGGAGAAAGAAATACTAGAGAAAGAGTCGGAAGTTTTGGATTTACGGGAAAAAATAGTAAAATATGAAGAGGAGCTTTTTACCTTAAAACAACAACCTGATAGAAGTGAGGGCTTCGTTCTTAAAGAAATGGCTATGAATACTCTATTGAAGCTCACTTCTATGTCTGATATACAAACTTTAAGCAAGGATTAAAAACATGAGACTATCTGAATATCTACCTGAAGTACCAGCGATGGCTCAACAGATGGCTGAATTGAATACTCAAATCAATCAGCTAGAACTGATGAAATCATCTGGGGATGTAGCCAGTTCTCCATCCTTTGGTTTAGACCACGTAGTAAATACGTGGGTACGCCATCAAATGGCTTATCGTCAGCAGTTAGTGATGGACATTCAAACCATTTCTATGTCAGTAGAAGAAGTACGTTCTCCTGTAACTCACATTACAGGGGAAGTTTTCCGTAGAGGAATTGAATGGAAACCTTCTGTAAATGAACCTGATGGAGAACAGAAAGATATGTTAAATAGCTTCTTATCTGACTGTAATTCTTTCGGACAATCTTTAGAAGAAGTTTTACGACAGTTTCATTATGATGTTAACGTAGTAGATGATGGTTTTCTGTATCTAGTTAAAGAATATTATGATGATGGACGCAATGTACGGTCTAAAGTTAAAGAGATTCGTAGACTTAATCCTGCTCTAGTGGAGTATGATTTAGATATGGCAGGCTTGCCTAAGAATGCTCACTTTACGTGTCCTTTACATAGAGAACATATAGCAGATGTGCCTGGAACATGTAAAGAAGACGGCTGTAGTAATGAACGTTGGCCTGTGATGTACAAATACTATCACCGTAGCCAACATATATACTTGTTTGAAAAGGAAGTAATCCATCTATCTAAGTTCTTTCCTTCAGAGACATACGGCTGGAGTCCACTACTAACTATCTTTGAAAAGGTGTTAACTTTGATTGGCATGGATAAGAATCTATATCGGTACTTCTTTGAACGTAAGATGCCAGGTTCCATGATGATGGTCTTTACTGATGACCCTGAAAGTCTACGTAGAGAACGTGCTAATATCGCTGCACAGACTAGAATGGATCCTAACTTTGTCCCTATGGTAGCGGTATCTGCTAAGAATAATAGGGGTAGAGTAGACATGGTACGACTATTCCATACCCTACAAGAAATGGATTACTTACCAGTTAGACAGGAGATACGGGAACGTGTGGCTGCTATGTGGGGTGTAACTCCTGCATGGCAAGGTGCTCCTGAAGCATTTGGAGGGCTATCTACACAGACTCAACAGCTTGTAGTTATGAGTCGTGTTGTTGAGGGTGACCAAAGATTATTCCATGAGAAAGTATTTCCGCAAATCTTAGAAGCTTTCGGTATAACAGATTGGACTCTGTGGTTACCACAACCAGAGGAACGAGCTGAAGCTACACGTATTCAGTTTGCTCAACAGAAGGTTGCTATTGCACAGCAATATGCACAGCTAGGATTTAACGTAGCTTTGAAAGACCAAGACGTTTCTCTTGAGGAGGCTGAGTTTACTATTTCTGGGGAAATGGTGGAGACAGCTAAGATGAATGAGGAGCAACAAATGCTTCAATTACAACAACAGGAAGCACAGATGGAAGCTCAGATGCAAGAGCAACAAGGCCCACCTGAAGAACAAGCTCCTCAGGCTACTCCTTGGGATGAACCCGATGGGGAAGAAGGAACCCCCATACAGAATATGCTCTTAAAAACTATTCCTGCTCATAAACGTAAATTCAAAGGACGCACAGGTGGGCGAACTCCTGATTGGAGAGATAAGTCTCCTTTAGAAGAGCGAGATATAGATGAATGGGCTGAAGCTAGGTCTAGGAATAATATGTTAACTCTTATGGAAGAGCCTAAAACCTGGGTATCTAGCTTAATCGAGAAGGGTTTTGATATGCCTTTTATTAAGGAAGTATCTCCTGATGGGAAACAGATGTGGTTTATGCAAGATAGTGTAGACTATATAGCTCACTTAAATGGCTCTGGTGTAGTACATGTAGAGAAAGCTAAACCTGACCCTGCTGTACATAGTCCTTTTAATCAGAGCCATCAAGACCGTGCTATGTATAATCCTACTGGTGCTCATCGTCAACATCCAAATAATTATGATGAAGAAGAGGAGGATGTACAATTTTAATGCCTGTTACAAAACGTGATGGTAAATATTATTGGGGAAGTAAGGGGCCATTCGATTCTCGTAAGGAAGCTCAGGCTGTACAACGAGCTGCATTCGCATCAGGTTATGAGAAAATGGTAGGTAATCCTGTAGGAGCTAGTGATGAAGGTGTTAAGCCTAATACTGCTCAGGATGTGGCTGATAGAGAAAAACGATTAACTAAGGAAGATGGTGCAGCCACTGTGTTTACCTCCAGTGATGCAGGAATTTTTACTCCTACACATGGAGGTCATGGGGTACATTCAATGTCAAGACACCAACAAAAGAAAAAGAAAAAGCGGAGTGGCCCTGAAAAGGTAGCTATGTTTTTGGATGATAAAAGCCCTCATACTTTTACTAAAGAATTGGAAGCTTTAAACGATTTTGTAAAATCTGCTTTCCCTTCGGATAATTTTGAATCACAAAATAGAATGAATAATCCCAAGAGATTAGATTGGCAGAAGAAGAAGGCAAATGATGCAGAGAAAGCTGTAGCCCATACTCACAATCCTCCCGCTCAATTCTATAAAGACAGGGGTGCTTCCTACAGTTCTGTGGCAGGAGGGCCAGCTAACCAACAAGCTAAATATGTAGAACGAGATAGAAATAGGAGTGGTGATAGAGAAAAATGGGGTGACTATACCCTAGCTCACCAAGATGATATGGAAAAGAAAATTCGTGGTTATGATAAAGAAAGTAAGAAACGACATGGTGATGCCGATGAACCACCAGGCCATGCTTTAGGCGGTGCAGCAGGCCAGATAGACCACAGTGGTATAAATAAAATGGAGGGTAGTTCTTGGACACGGGATGGCGCACAGGGTGTGCAGGATTCCCTACATAGAGGGGGTGATAAGGATAAAATATCTAGAAGAAAGAATGAAAAACCTGTAAATGAAGATAGATATGAAGAGTCTATTGTGAAATCCATGATAGATGATATTCGTATATCTTTACAAAAAGCTGAAGAAAATGAAATGTCCTAAATGTGATGGTGTAATGTACATCAATCTAGATGCAGATTTGAGTTGCCGTATGTGCGGTAAAGTTATAGTTTTAACAGTAAGGAGAGATTATGATTCCAGAGCAGGCAAAATCAGAGATAATAAAAAAGAGACAAGAAGGGGAAACATGGACAGCAATAGCGGAATGGATGGAGGAGGAAACAGGAATAAGCGTTCATCGTTCCACCATTCAACGTTGGTACGACAAGGAGGGGGATTGCGTAGACGGGGCAGATAGTAAATTAGAGAAACAAGTAGATACTTATAAGAACGAGGCTGACCACTATAAGAAACTCTACGACCAAGCGTCCGATGAAATCAATACACATCAGTCTATTGTCGATATTATTCAGACTGTTACGCAACCTTTTAAGGAACAAAAATTAGTTAAAGCATATAGTCCTGAAGGTAAACGAGGACGAGAACCTCAGAGTGTTGTAGCCCCATTATCCGATACTCATATAGGAGACAATGTAGATTACAATCAAATGAGTAGCTTAAATGCTTATACGATTGATATTTTTAATGCTAGATTATATGGGTGGGCTTCTCAGATACTTGACTTAGTAGACTATCGAAGGAGCTTTGCAGAGATACCTGAGTTAGTAGTACCTTTGTTAGGTGATATGGTGAGTGGGGATATCCATCAGGAATTAAGGGAAACCAATCAAGATACGACAATGGGTCAGATGATACGAGGGGCTAACTTAATTGCTCAAGCATTAATGTTTATGGCTCCCCAATTTGAAACAGTACGGGTTCCATGTGTTGTAGGTAATCATGGACGTATGACACAGAAACCTCCTGCTAAAGATAAGTATGTGAACTGGGACTATATGCTATATCAATGGGTAGCAGCATTTTGTAGGGAACAATCGAATATACAGTTTGAGATTCCTAAATCATTCTTCCATGTGTTCCCTGTTTGTAATAGGAATATTCTAATAATGCATGGAGATTCATTAAAAGGAAAGGCTGCGACAGGGGATGTGTTAAGAACTCTAACTAATATGAGAACAGTCTTACAATATAGAACTGGATTAGAAGATGAAGTATCTATAAATCAAATGGATGAGGAGAGTTTTAATGGTGCCACATACTTTGATTCAGCTTTTATGGGTCATTACCATAGAGTAGATGAGTTTGATATAGGTACAGGGGAAGCTCATTTATGCGGTTGTATGAAAGGAGGCGATGAATTCGCTTTAAATCAGCTAGCAGTTATAAGTAAACCTAAACAATTGGTTACCTATTGGCACCCTAAATATGGATATATTGGGAAAGAGGTTGTTTATTTGAATAGATATGATGGTTCTGAAAATAAATTTAATGACGCATTATCATCTGTGTGGGTAGCATGAACCTAACAACGGCAATAGAAAAACTAATCATTGATCGAATAACTGATTGGATTATACAACGTTTGGGAGAGAACTTGCGATTAGCAGCTCTCCCTGGCGAGACAGGATTATTGGCAGAAAGTGTGTATGTACGTTTTGTAGGGTCTACTATACAAGTGTTTGTTGATGGCCCTGCGGAATCGTATGCCTGGGAATGGGAATTTGGGAAAATAGCAGACCCTAAAGCTACGTTTACACATACATATAGTAAGCGTAGTAGGTCTGGAAATCTGCAACGTATTCGTCGTACTTATAGAGGAGGAATGAAACCTCAGCCAGTACCAAAGAAAGAAGGTGGTGGGGGAAACCCTTGGCGAACTTTCCCTGTACGAGATAGGAAGGGAACAGGTAAATTCCGACAAGCTTTTAAGGATACTATGCAGGAATTACATGAGGAAATACCTAGGTTTCTTCCTAAAACAATAACAGTAACGAGCCTAGATTAGAAGAGGAGATATTATGAATGAAAAACTTACAATAACTACGGATCAAGAATATATACTTGCTCGACATTCACGAATGGTGGGTAAAGTTTTAGATTTAATTGAGGCATCTATGCCTGAGGGTACTCAATGTGAAAAGTTTAAAAAGCTTGTACAAGTACCATTATATGATTTTCGTAATGATATACTCAAGTTAAATGCAGGAAAACCCCTAGAAAACTCTGATTAAACCATAGTTTTATTAGGTTTTTTCTGGTTTTGTAGTATAATAAATTAGGCATTTATATAATGAAGGTCGGCGGTGGCTTAGACCAACCTTTATTAATATTAGTAATGTATTATAAAGGAGGCACATATGTCTGAAGAGATTTTGGAACGGATTGAGAAACAAATGGAGGGCAGTAACTTAGCCCTCGCTGCCGTTGCAGACGTACTTAATAAAATGGATAATCGTTTGTCTAAAGCAGCAGAAGAAGAAGAGTATGTGGAACAAGAAAAAGCTGCTGACCTTGAGAAGTCTGAGTTGATTAAGTCTATTGCTACTGAAGTTTATGACCTTATTAAAGCTGATAATGGGTTGGATGTGGACGGTACGAAAGTACGGTCTGGTAAGTCCATTGCTCAAGGCGGAGATGCTGATGATTCAGCTACTACCGTTGATGCTACCCGTAACATCAGTGATGTACAGGCTACCATTCAGGCCATGCAGAAGGCTGCGAAAGACGATGAAAAAGATGACGATGAAGATGACGAACATCCTAATGTAGAGCGAAGTATGGAAAAAGCCCAAGACGATGACGATGAAGATAAGGAAAAAGGTGGGTATAGTGCAAAATCTTATGAGGAGTTGACCAAACAATTGGAAGACCTTCAGAAGCAGCTGGGTGATTATGAAACCAACATCCAGAAACAGGTTCAACAAGAATCTGAAGACCGCTTGCGGAAGATGGGCTTCAAAGAAGAAACTGGTTTGACTGCTCCTAAACAAATTAATTATGACTTAGGAACTGACGGAACGACTCCCCTAGTCAAGGCCGATACTCCTGATAATACAGTTGACCAATTGGTTAACTTGTCTTACAAGGAACTACGGGATCTACAGACCCGTGTACAGGCTGGAAACACTGACGGGATTCCCCGTGAGCTACTAAGTTAAACTAAGGAGAAATAATTATGGCTAATCCATCTCTAGCAGAATATTTAGCTCAGTCGCAACGTGGGATGTACCAGTCGGTCTTCGGGCCTGATTATATACAGAAGGGTGTATTCACCGTTGATTCTGACACAAACATATTTGATACGACTTATGGTCGTAAAGTTTGGCAGGCATTGAACAACCAGACTAGGTTCTTTAATGCAGTCCCCAGAGTAGTCTGGGGTAACACAGCTGGTTGGAGGGTACGTTCTGACCGTGGAGCACAACGTTCCCGCCCCGTAACTGAAGTGGGAAGTCTCCCAAGTGTGGATGTCTCCCAGATTGAGACTATATCGAGCTTGCCTCGTATCGTTTCAACGACCTTCGGTGCTTCCGTCAAGTCCGTGTTCACGGCCCAGATGGAAGGTGGTATCGGGGATGTCCTTGCGATGGAAAATGAACATGCACAGCTAGACCACATTAAGGAAATTAATGAGGAAATTCTAGCGGGTAGTGCATATAGAATCAATGGTTCGCACAGTACATCTGCTGCTGCTTTTGGTGCTGCTTCTATTCGCAACAACTTTAAAATCGGTGACGTTGTAGACCTCTATGACGTAGATGGAAATGTGTGGACAAACCACGGATTCCCTGTCGTATCGTATGTAGGTAATACGATTAGCATTGATAATACAGGACTTGCTGGCTCCGAAGTTTTCGGTGTTACTCCTGCTAACGGTGACCTTGCGGTTGTCCGAAGCCGTGCTGGTTTTACTAGCATTGACGATGTAGTAATGCAAGATAACGTAGGTGTTGGTGGCGTTTCTACTGCTGGAAACCAATTCGCTTCTGGTGGTGTACGAGCTTATGACCTTACCTTTGGTGGTAGGGACTTGGGTTTGTGGAATGCTGCTGCTACTGTTCTATCCAATGACGGTGTAGGCCGTGACCTCTCATTGAATCTTCTCGATACTTGTATCCAGAAGGTACGTGAAAATGGTGGTGAGCCAAAGCTCATCCTCATGGGCCATGACCAGTACTTCAAACTAGAACGGTTGCTCAATTCTCAGCAGCGTTATATGGGCCAGGAAGAATACCAAGTTGGTATAGGTTCAGAGCGAACCTTCCCTGGAACCCGAACTGGTTTGGTGTTGGCTACCTACATGGGTATCCCCATCATGCCTGACGCTGATGTGCCTAAGAGTGTTGCCAGTAATGGTACTACTGTCCTAGGGTCTAACATCTATGTGTTAGATACTGACTATATTGAAATGGCTATTGCTCAACCAACTCAATACGTTGAGAACCGTGACTACTTCGCTGCGAACCAGTTAATAGTTCGTGGTCTGTTGTACACGATGGGCGAAATGCGATGCAAGAACATTTGGGTACAGGCTAAGATTACTGACCTAAACGCTTAATTTACTTGACGGGGAGGGGAGCCGTAAGGCTCCTCTCCTTCTGTCTATTTTTGGAGGATTGAAATTATGGCCTTTGCAATAACAGTTCCAGGCAATGCTTCTGATGTAGCGGGTGTCCCTGGTAATAATAAGTATGTTGTTAAGACATGCACGTTTACTGGTTCGTATGCAGCTGGTGCTTTGACAGCAGCTCAATTGGGCCTAGAACAAATTCACATGGTTATAGCTCAGTGTGAAACTTCTGGTTTTGTAGCTCAGTATGATTATGCAAATGCAACATTGGATTTGTATGAAGCTGGAGCAGATGGTGCAGCTTTGGATGAGGGGAATACAGCAGGAGCTACTGTGGTAGTTCGTGTTATGGCATTCGGTAGATAAGATTTGATATGGCTACACCAACATCAGATGATTTAGATGTTAAGTTAGCTGTATATATGGAACGGCTTGATAGTTATATTGATAGCCAGACCAAATTAAATGAGCAGTTGTGTTCAAAACTTGAGAGTTTGGATAGTAATATAGATGAGATATATGAATGGAAAAGTAAATTAACAGGAATGAAATCAGCCTACCTGGGAGTGGGGTTGTTGTTTATACATACCATCGCTGTCATGGGAGGGTTAACGGCATTATTTAAATGGTTTCTTTCAGGAGATAAATAAATATGGCAACAAATGTAAGAGCGGATGAGTGGCAGTCTTGGGAGGTTGATCCAAGTACCCGAACAGCTGTCCACCCCTATACAAAATACGCACCCATATCAGCTACGTTATCTACTACAGCTGAGGATGTTTTCTCTGTAGACAGAGGACATGCCTCAGTTAATCTAGTTACTAATCCCCGTATAGGTGCTGCTGACATTACTATGTTTGTAGCACAGGGTTTGAGTACAGCTCCCGTAAGGTCTACTACTTCTCCTGCATTAGGAACTCACGCATTAGAAGTAAGTACTGCTAATAGTGCAAAAGGAGAGGGTATCTATTGGGTAACTCCCTCATTAACAGGACACCCTGAAGGTTCACATATTGTAGCTTCGTGTGAAGTTAGAGCAGCATCAGGAACTAATACAGTAGCAATTTCTATTACAGATAGTGCTGGAGTAGAGTTGGCTACTTCTCCTGCGACAGCACTGAGTACATCTTGGCAACAACTATCAGTTGTATATGCCTTACCTATGCATAGTCCTGCTACGTATAGAGTTGAGATTTCAACTGTTGCACAAGCAAACCAAGACTTTTTTATAGATAAAATTCATGTAGAAGATAGAAAAGATGGAACGGTTCCTGTATATGTAGATGGTGACGTAGCTCCTACTAATGGAGAACAATATGATTGGTTAGGAACTGCAAATGCCTCAGAGTCTAAACGTAGGCCAGGTATGTCAGTTATGCGAGGTATTCGGATAACTAATGAACATGCTACTATTAAGGTTTACATAGGCTTAGATACTACGGCTACAAGTACTACGGGAATTACCATAGGTGGGGGTGAAACCTGGGAAACTAATTGGCCTGTAGATTTCCGAACTAGGATATCAGCTATTGCAGCTTCAGGAACTCCTGCAATACATGGGGTAGTATGGGGAATACACCAGGGTTAATCGGTAAGATTCCCACTTCTAATTCATGGAAGCCTCAACTAGATACCTTAGTTGAATCTTCTGGAGTGCTTGCTCTTCTTGAAAAACAAGTGGGGCAAACAACTATAGAAGATATAGCTGGCGCACTTGATGAATATCTCAGGCTCTTTAAAGCAGGAATTGCTTCAGGAGCTGAGATACTTACGTTGTCTAGAGCTTTCCCTAATAATGAAGACTTTACTCAAGCAGCTGCTCGATTAGAGAATGATCCTATTGTTGTAGGTGGGCCTGCTTCTGTAGAAATGATCGACAGGGAAGGGCATTTAATTACTACTAATGCTTTGAATAAAGCCTTTGATAAGTATATGTCTAATTTCCGTACAAGGAATGCAATGGTACTTCATTCAGATGTTCAGGTAGGATGGGCATTGCCTGCATACATATCTAAAGGCGGTCAGATATTTAAGTCAGGAGTAAATGACCAGGGAATGTTCTTCATTACAGAAGTACGTGATGATACCCGAATAGCCAAACGAGTAGTGGAACAAATTAATGAAGGTAAACTACGTAGTTATTCTATTGCGGGAAGTGCTTTAAAAGTACAAAACATGCAGAAGGGATTGATGCCCTATATGCAAGTGGATGAATTAGAGTTGGCTGAAGTTACTGTCTGTGAAAAGGGAGTGAATCAAGGAGCTAACTTTGATATACTAAAAGGAATGTCTATTCCTACAACTAGTACCTGTATAGATGGAAGCTGTTTAATTTCTAAAGATGCATTGTCTCAGTTAAATGAGGTTATAGGAACTCAGACTGGAAAGCTTGGTAAAGACCAAGTACAATATAGAGATGCAACTGAAGTAGAAAAGAATGCTGGAATCATGTGCGGTAGTTGTAAATATTTTAATGCAGGAATGAGTACTTGTGATTTAGTTAATGGGTATATATTACCTAGTGATTGGTGTTCTGTCTTTCATCCAATAGATGAATCTCCTGTACTAGAGAATGAAAATAATGTACGGGAAATAATGATTCTTAGTGAGGATGGGAATATAAATTTTACTAAATCTTTTAATAAT
>Ga0310344_10001838_pt1 | contig 16122 bp, 13 predicted proteins | sample HC15DNA20200_MG_FD_203801 | JGI IMG/M metagenome (GOLD analysis project Ga0310344, IMG submission 203801) | Marine microbial communities from station ALOHA, North Pacific Subtropical Gyre - HC15-DNA-20-200_MG | ecosystem: Environmental > Aquatic > Marine > Oceanic | place: Pacific Ocean: North... | reverse complement strand
GTTCAATACGGTTTGTTCAGCCCCTTCAACATCTATCTTGATTAGGCCTACATCTGGTGAGCCCTGGCTTGTTAAAAACGTATCTAATGAGATGGTTTCCACTTCAATACTGCCGTTTTGGGGGATTTTATGGTCGAATATGCTGTGCCTGCCGTTGTCCAATCCGGAGACGTGCAACGTTGCAGACCCGGCAGAGTTGGATACGGCCTTGTTTATGAGGATGATATTGTCGTACCCGTTAATCTTTACGTTTTTTGATAAGAGTTTAAAATTGGCCAGGTCAGGTTCGAAAGTATAAACCCTGCCGGTTGGCCCGGTCTTTCGGGCCGCAAGCATTGAATAATACCCAACGTGGCCGCCTATATCCATGACGACCATTCCTGGCTCCACTAGAGATTCAAACAGCTGTGTGGTCATCTGCTCATACTGTCCCATTACCATTGCCATGGGAGGAAACCTACCCTTAGAGGCTAAAAACATTTTGTGGCCGAGAATGCTGACTGGCTCGTTCGACCTGCTGGACATACCAAACACCAAGCGTCCCGCCAAAGGCCCCAGTAATGCTCTGAAGGGACGTATAAGTCCGGCAGCCCTCAGTACGGATCGGGATGCATAGTATGCTGTGTAGACGATGCGGCGAATCATTTAATTATTAATCGATTGAATGTCAGGTTTGGAGATTTTACTCAAATTTTGGCTATGTTAGTTGATGGAGACATTCCCTTGGTCGCGTTTTGACCGTCGATAACTAGAGGTGAGCTTTCAATGATCATTTCTAGGCCAGAATTTTTATGATTGACCATAATTACGCAGACATCGAACGCGCTTATGACCTCTGAGTTTAACTCTACGCTGGTTAGTTCAGTGCCATTTACTATTATCGTCGAGACATGTTGGTCTGAGTAAGACACTAAAGCGCCGTTCTTCATTAACAATTCCAACACCCTGAGGGAAGGAGAATTTCGAGTATCGTCCACATCTGCTTTGAAAGTTACGCCAAGAACCAAGACGTTGGCACCCCTTAACGTTAAATTATGGTCGCTCATGATCTCGCTGATTCGCGAAAGGGTGTAATGAGGCATGTAATCGTTGGTCTCGGCTGCTAAGTGGATGAAGTTGACGTTGAAGTCATACTCCTTTGCTTTCCATGAGAGATAGAAAGGGTCGACTGGAATACAATGGCCGCCAACTCCTGGTCCGGGAAAGAATGGCATAAAACCAAATGGTTTAGTTGAGGCTGCCTCCACTACCTCCCAAATGTCGATATCCATTCGGTGGGATAGCATTGAAAGTTCGTTTACTAAGGCGATATTCACGCTTCGGAAAGTGTTTTCTAGTAGCTTGGTCATCTCGGCGACTTTTGGTGCACTAACCACATAAATCTCATCTACGAAGGCCTCGAAAAAGATAGAAGATACATCAGCACAGGATTTGGTGACGCCACCGAGAACTTTTGGCAAGTCACGGACCACAAAATCGCGGTTGCCTGGGTCTATTCGCTCTAATGCGAATGCCAGGTAGAAATCCTGGCCTACCTTACTTCCATCACTCTCCAATTCTGGTAGAACCGATTCCTCCGTGTGTCCAGGGTACGTAGTACTCTGGAAGATTATTAACTGCTGTTGTCTCAGGTTTTTGGCTAGGCCTGAGACAGCGTGTTTCATAGGGCGCAAGTCCGGTTCTTTAGATTCTGTTATTGGTGTTGGAACGCAGACCAATATGACGTCCAGATCTTTTATCCGAGAGTAGTCAGTTGTAGCGGAGACACGCCCTTGGGTTACCAAAGGTTCAAGAATGGCCGGATTCACGTCTTCTATGTAACTCTGACCACAATTGATTTGGCTGACTCGTTCTTCACTGGTGTCGATGCCTATGACCGGGAATCCAGCTTGAGCAGCTGCAAGCATTGTAGGGACTCCTACGTAGCCCATGCCAACTACGCCAACTCTGGCGTTACGGTCGCGAATTTTTTTAATTAGGGCCGTGGCTCCGCTTGACGACCCAATTTCTTCGGTTTCATTTAGGTTGGTCATATCTCGGCTATGCCAATATGTTCCTTCGTTCCCAGTCTTGATTCATGGGTTTTGTATCGGCCTACCAGATTTCTCTTGTTGATCTGAAGCGATCTTCATGATTACTGGCCGTAAATCCGTTTTTGGTCGGAAATCGATATAGTCCTGAATCTTGGAAATATCGGGGATTCGGCGCGCAATGTCTTCAAAATCTACTCCGTAGACCTGGTCATAAGGTACATGCGATATCGGGGATGAGCTACCGAGGGTATTTTTGACCAATTTTGCAAGATGGTTGATATCAATCTCACTGTTATTTCCTACGTTGAAGACCTGTCCTTCGGCCTCAGGCACAAGGGAAATATCAATGATTGCGCGTACCACGTCGTCGATGTGAGTGAAGCACCTTGATTGGGTACCGTCCCCGTACACGGTGATAGGGTCTCCAGCCAGAGCCTGGGACACAAAGCGTGGTAGAACCATGCCGTACTGTCCTTTCTGTCTAGGCCCTACAGTATTGAAGAAACGGATTACGATAACTGGCAGCCCTTTTTCTTTGTTGTACGCCAAACCTAAAAACTCGTCCATCATCTTGGAACAGGCATAACTCCAGCGGCCATAGCTGGTTGGGCCAAGATGAAGATCGTCACCCTCGTTCCACGGGACGACGGGACTCTTTCCGTAGACCTCAGAGCTAGAGGCCAGGATGACCTTTTTATTTCCGGTGGAATGAGCTAGTCGAATTACGTTTTCGCAGCCTTGTACGTTACTTTCTAGGGTTTCTACCTGGCGCTCCAGGATTAGCTTTACCCCTACGGCAGCGGCTAAGTGGTAAATGATGTCGGCTTCTTCGATCAGAGGCTCCAATAACACTTGATCTAACACGCTTCCTTCCACCAATCGGAATTCGGATAACTCGTGTAGGTGTTCCAAATTTTCAGGGTTGCCGGTGGACATGTTGTCTAGAATGACAACATGGTGGCCACGTCCTAGTAACGCTTCAGCCAGGTGGGAGCCGATAAAACCGGCCCCGCCCGTCACTAAAATTTTCAAAGGGTTATGACCTCGTTCGGAGCTGGTCCGGTTGGCTCTTGCGTTGACCACTGGCCCCGCCGAACACTCCGGATATTAGTCCGGTTATATTCCCAATAGAGCGAAGCAGGTAACCGGGGTTTAGCCGTAAGACGCCCTTGAAGAAGTTTATACCCGTGCGACCGATACAAGCCCAGATGCACATCAATAACCATAGGTCGGGGTCGCTCTTTACGAAATATATCCAGTTGATTATCTGTGTCTTGCCTAGCATAAATTGTCGGTCTGTAGTTATCGGAGCGTCTATGTGGATTGCCTTGGCCTTGGCAACAATAGCCAGTTTATATCTCTTGCCTACTTGGTGGCTGAACCTGACGTCTTCCCAGAGTCCGCTACCGGTAAACCATTCGTCAAACTGAAGGTGCTGGAAGATTTGCCTCCGCCATATTGTGTATCCGCCTCCGAGCCACTGGACTCGACGGTCAGCATCGGCGTTCCAGATGGTGGTGTTGAATCCTGACCGGTGCACTCGACCGAATTCGTGGTTGTCGATGAAGAACAGCCGCTGTGGGATACTTTTTATCCAGGAATTCGTATTCTCGAAGTCAGGCAGGTTGAAACCCGCTCCACCCATTTCTTGCGGGGCAGTTTCCCAAAAATCCAACATTGCGGCTATCGCATCATCTTCGAAGACCATGTCGTCGTCTATGAACCCAACGAGATTGATATCCAGATCAGTGGCAGAAACGCCTGCGTTCTTTTGTTTGGTTAGACCAGGCGGGCGAACGATTGTGTAACTGATGGGTAAATCTAAGAATTCGCGAGTCACCGTTTCAATGGGTTCGTCTCCGCCGTCCACTATAACTACCTGCTGTGGCTGTACCGATTGGTCCTTGATACTGGTCAACACTCTACGCAGTTGGGTTGGTCTATCTTTGGTGGCTATAACGATGGCGAGACGATTTTTATATAATGGCTGGGTCAAATGTGGCAATCCTTAAGGGGTATAAGGGGCACCTTGATGAAAGTCAACCTAAGCTTTCCAGAAGGGCTGCATATTGCTCGGCGTCACAGGTTTTAAATAAGAGTACACGTAGTCTAGGCCTTTTTGCTGTAAGTTTTTGAACTTCTCTTGAGGAATTGCATCGATTTGCTCGATAGTCTTGATGAGTTCAAAAGGCTCAGTTACCGGCCATTTAAATTCATTCCAGCCGAACATAGGGTCTGTATTTAAGAAATTCCCAAGGTCTAGATAGATTGCGGGAATACCCAAGGCGATGGCTTCCATGGAAACGGTTGACGATGCGTATAGGACTACGTCTGCCCAATCTAAGTCATCCTCCAGCGGAGCATTGCTGATGGTGAAGAAAGGCTTGGCTGACAGAGCGAGCGCAAGATTCGGATGTGGTCGCATCCGGACTTGGAAATGACTGCTTAAACCCAGGGCTTCTTGCAGGAATGGGGGTGCTTGGTCATATTCCTCATCACCTGTGGCCAGGGCGACAAGCAGGTTTTTTATTGGTCCGCGTGAGGTGGACTCAGTATGTTCATTGATACATGGTCTGCTGGGCAGCAATTGACGCAGGGCACAACCAGAGCTAATAGTGTCCGAGGGGTAGTTACCTTCTTTTGTGAGCCAATCCCTGGTCATGTCTCCGCAGGTGACGATAGTGTTAGGCAAAGGTGTGATTGCCTCTTCTTCTTCGGAAAAGAAAAAATTAGCATGGTGTGGCGTGATTGATGTGTGTTGGTATCCGACTGTCTTTGTTTCTTGGGAACTTTCTGCAACTCCCAGGATAAGCATTTTTTCCCAAGACCTATTTTCGTAGGGATACAAGCAGCGACTGATTTTTATTCTATTCGCCAGCCATTTGGAACTGTAATACATCCTCAAGTTTACGAATATATCGCCCGAATGAGTGGTTTCGTAAATGGCCCGGTTGGCCAGATAAGAGACATCCAATCCATCGAACAGTACCGGTTGCTTAGGTTGAGGCGCTCGCCAGAAAGCTGCCATTGCCTTGAAAGAACAAGTTAGTAAGGTTGCCAGAGTCAGACACGAATCGACTGGCACCACGGGGATACTACCGTTCAGGTGTCGTATTTTCCTCAATAGCTGGAACGGCTGTTCATAGGGCAACCCAAGAATGACAGCATTCTGCCCAGATTCAGTTAGCTCGTTTAACAAAGGCCCAAAATATGCGTCGTGATATGTTTTGTCAGCAGGAAAGGATCGGGAATGCGTATGAGTAGCAACCAGAAAATGATTGGTTGAATGGTCCAGTTTTGGACGAAACTTGCGACCCAAGATCCATAGGGCAAAGGTTTGAAATACAGCTTTAACTATTCCGATGGGCAGGAATCGGCGCATAAATATCTTTGGCTCAAATCTATTCTGGATAGAGTTGATGACCGAGATACCTTGGCTGCTTCCATACCGTTCAACCTGACAAGCCAATTCTTGGCTACTGGTCAACACAACTAATGTTTGCGTACCTGAGCGTATGGCATCAATTATTAACTGGAAGTTAAACAGGTTGCGGCACAGCCGGCTGGTCAACGCGTATTTGTTGGTGAACGGCATAACCCACCATTGGTGAGAATGGTTATCCTTATTGAGCTGCCCGAGGAACTCGATGTACTTGATCCTGAAGTCCTCGCTTCTTTCCCTGGCTAGCTGGCTTACTGGTAGCTCATTGGCATCTGGCAGGCCAAGCAAATACCCAGTGGTATGTTGGTCTTCTTGCGGACGTTGGAGTCGCAGATAGCTCATTGGTCCTGGTGTCGTCTCTAGGATTTTGTGCAACCGATCCAGTTGATTGCATAAAACGATTCTTGTCACAGTCCTTTCGCCACCAGGTCGTGGAGGTGAACCATTCCAACGACCTGTTCACTTCGTCGTTCAAGGACTGGAAGCACCAATATTGGCTTGTCCCGTTGTTCCATGAGCCGTAGAGCATCAATGGCTTTCTCATTCGCATAGATGCAGGTTGGGGAATGGTTCATGATTTCGCTGATTGTCTTGGAGAAAATGTCGTCTTCTTCCTCCAAAACTTTCCTGATGTCCCGATCAGTTACCAATCCCAAAAGACCGCCATGGTCGTCGGTTACACAGACAGCACCGCAACGCTTAGCGGAGAGGACGAACAGGAGGGATTTCACAGACTCATTGACGTTGATGATTGGGTTGTCTTCGCCACCCCGCATGATGCCTGCCACGGTCATCAGCAGGCGCTTACCCAGTTGTCCACCCGGATGAAGCATGGCGAAATGTTCATCTGTGAAGCCCCGTTTTTTCATAAGTGCCATGGCCAGTGCATCACCAACTACCAGCGCTGCTGTGGTGCTTGAAGTCGGCGCCAGGTCCAATGGGCAGGCTTCTACAGCCACTGGTGTGTACAAGACAATGTCGGATTGTTGGGCCATGGACGAATTCTCAGATGCAGTGATGGATATCAGAGGGATACCCAACCGCTTGATATACAAGAGTAAATCCATCATCTCAGGCGTTTCACCGGACTTGCTGATGGATATTACAAGGTCATCAGGGCGAATTACCCCCACATCTCCGTGGAGTCCGTCTCCGGAGTGCAGGAAGGTAGCGGTAGTGCCGGTAGAAGCCATGGTAGAAGCGATTTTTTTAGCAATTAGCCCAGATTTGCCCATGCCAGTGACGACGACTTTCCCTTCGCAGGAAAATAGAAGGTCTACTGCCAAGGCGTAAGGTTCTCCTAAGCTTTCACGTACCGCGACTAGGGTATTGATTTCTAGGTCGAATACCTGGATTATTTCGTCGAGAATTTTCATCTATTAACAGAGGTAGCTAATATCGGGGCGTGTATTACTATCTTTCTATGTGTGAAAAAGGTTCTGCGCCTGGTCGGTCGATTTTAAGAACCGACAACTGTTGACGCCAGATACAGCTGGGTTATTTCTGATTGAATTTAGGCAAAATAAAAGAGATGCCAGTTTCTGGTTGGTGACCAGAAACTGGCGTTAGCGACCAGCGAGACGCTTGCCTAGGCGAAATAGAAAGGACATTTCTTGGCCTCGTAATTCCGGCCTAGTTTGTGAAGTTATCTTGGGAACCAACGTCCGATCGTTATTACTCTTTTCGATTAGTATTGAAGTTTCGGATGTTCCAGTCTCTGGAAAGTACATTTCTTTGGGAAGATACCGTCCGAGCTGTCCTCCTAGGACTACAGGGTGTCTTACGATGTCGATCCTGGCTGGGCTAGGATTGTAACTGGAAAGTAGATCAGTCAGTTCGGTGGTGTTGAACACGATGAAGGGAACCCAACTGTCATAAGAGTACTGGCAAGACTGCTCTATGTCGAACACAGTTGTACCGACTTCACGGGTTCGTATCCTCAGAATCAGGTACTTGCCTGCAGTAGCGTAAAGCTTTGCTAGGAACTCCTCAGGATTAGGCTGGTGGTGTAGAACGTCCCGGCAGAATAGTAAGTCCGGTTTGGGGCCTTCGATGGTGCTGGGGTCTCCGTCGAACAGAGAGAAATCGCCCTTAGGGTAAAGTTCATTGGCGTAGTCAATCGCGACCTGCGAAATATCTATGCCCCGGTAATGGGCTTTGGGAAATATCTTGCGGAAGAACCTATAAAATCGACCGGTTGCGCAACCTACATCAATCATTGAATCGAATGTTTCTACCTTGGAAAGCTCAATGGCCATATGACACTCGTTAAATTGTTTGCACGCCCGTAGGAGCTTTGATGTGGAGTAGTGGTCCCAGCCACCGAAATGACTGGTGTGTTCTTGTTGGGACCAAGACTCATATGGGTTAGTGACGTTCAGAATTGGCGCTCCTTGGCCTGGCGGACTGCCTGACTCTATTAAAGGTTTGAGTATGAATTAGCTGCGGCTAGCAGTGCATTGCTGAGATTGCACCGTTCCGGAATTCTTTGAACAAGACAGGTCGGCCGTACTGAGAGGCCATCCCGCTTACCTGCAGGCGGAGTTCCTCAGGTTCAATTCTTGCGGTGTTCTCGGGTGTTAGCTCGAAACGCCTGACTCCCTTGGCAGGAATCGATTGGTTCCATGTAAGACTCTGGTCATTGATGTCTGTCAGAGTCAGGTCAACGTCAGTAGCCAAATTCGTACGGTTAATCAAAACCACATTGAGTTTCTGATAATCGTTGATGTTGACCGGAATTTCTGGGGACCAACAGAGCCCTTTGACTGGTTTATACCAATCAAAGGGTTGATTGGTGCCATCCTCACAGTATATATGGGTCTTGTCTACCCCGTGAACGAAGCAGGTCTGACCTTTGGCAGTGGTGTAGCCCAGGTAGAATCGGTCCCAGAAATAAAATGGCGATTGGTCTTTTATGTGGTGTAAAACGCCTTTGGGGATGGCTATATGGACTTCTAGCGTGCCGAATTGGCTTTGTATGCCGTTACTGACAGGCTTCAATCCAAAACTCTCTAAAAGGGTTGAGACTCGCAATCGAGGGCATCCGTTGTGGGCAAGCGCAAACGATTCTGAGCCTAAAAGAACCCCGTCGCGGTCGTATATGGACACGGTACCATTGGTCTCAGTGGGCAATTGGGGATATAAGGCACTGAAGTAATTTTGGAGGAGCAGCAGGGTGTCAATATTCCCATCGGATACCCAGTAATATAGGTCTTGAACCGTACCGAACCGGCGCATGTCAGAGTGAGCCCAATGGGCACCTCGATAATAGACGGCTTTTGCCAGCGAGCGAACCGGACTTGGTAATTTTCGCGCAACTTTTGCCAACACTTGAGAACTTACCATGGTTAGGACCCTCCACCAGTCGAAAACAAGGATTTCCAGACCGATGATGCTTCAGATTTGATCCGCTGCTTTAATTTTAGATCCGAAGGCAACAGATAGGCTTGTGGTGGGTGTGTATGCTCCACTCCCACGGCCCCTATCATAGGGGCCGCGTTGACGAAAAGCGGAAGCACAACCGCGTCTTCGCAGGCTCCGACAAATGTGTAAACTGATTGTCCATCTACAGGGTCAGCGTCCTGCTTAATCACCTCGTCCGGAATGATGCTGGCGATGTCAACCGACTTTACAGAGAAGGGCCCCAACGCAATATTTTTGGTGGCGACACGTTCTCCAGATGTGGAGAACAGCCCGAAGCTAAAGTTGGCGATATTTGAGTATAAAGGATTGACCGAGTGGTGAACCAGTACTACGTGTGTTTCAACAGTAGCGGAAATGGCTATCTGACAAGTGAATGTTAGAGTGTTGGATTTGCTGTGTCCGGGTATATGTGAATTGAGGCCGGGAGGCGTCTCGTAAATCACGCCGCCATTGCCTCCGTCGGGGTAGGAGTATTCCAGCATGGCCCGGTATATATGATAGTCTGGGATCTCTTGCAACTCGATGTTGTCTTCAACTCTGGAAACTCGGGACAAGAGGCCATTGGGAACTCGATGGGCGACCACCAAGTGATCCTGGCCGGGAACCAACTTTCGAGCAATATCGGTTACGTCGAATAGACGGCGGCGGTTGGCGGGGATCTCCCCAAGGTGGACCAGATCCAAGAACATTCCCTCAGGTGAGTAAATGCTGAGGTAGGCCTGGTATGACTCGCCCAGATGACGGATGGTCATGGGGTCATCAGAGCTTAGACCTACCCTAGTTCGCAGGCCTAAACTATTGAGGACTGCTATCGGGGTGGTTATAAGATTTAAAAGAGATATTTGCATTGCTTTAAAGATGAGCGATGGGAATCAAATTGATGCCGTTGGCAAGCTAAGAATCGGACTCTGTCTCGACCAGTCCGTCTGAGTACTTTTCGCTGAAGTCCTTAGAATCAAATGGCTGGTTATCTACCAAGTTGTACAGGTCGGTGTTTGACATTTTAACGGCCACTTCCTTGGGTAGATTGTGTCGGTTGGTGTAGCGTAGCGCGTCAGTGTGGGGCAGCAATTGGTCACATTGGTTGCAATAAGGAAACAGTTCAAATGTCTTCTCCCGGTGGGCGAGGCGCAGCAACCGGTATTTATCGTTATTGAGAATCTCCAATACGGGCTGTTCAAAGGCGTTACCAAGGACGATCTGGTTGTTGTAGTCGTAGCAACACGGAATAACTTCGCCATTCCACTGAATCTGTAACGGGCCATTCTCAGGACGGCCACAAGTATTCTTCAGGGCAATTTCTTCGTAGCGTTCCCGGTAGTCACGCCCGTCTCCAAAATTGTGGGGGTTCCAAATTTCGATAGCGTCGGCCCTGGGTTCCCAATATTCTTTGAAACTCTCGGTGTCGGCCTCGTTCTCAGGTAATACCAGCCAGCTTAGTTCCAACCGTGGGCGCTTGCTGCCCATCGTTTCCCTAAGTTCCAAAAACCCAGCCAAGTTATTCATGGTGGTGTCGAAATTTAACCCAACCATGACCTTTTCGTAGCTTTCTTTGCGCATGCCGTAGTAGCTCACCCTCAATTCGTCGAGTCCAGCTTCAATCAAACCTTTTGCTCTTGTTCGTGTCAGTAAAGATGCATTGCTGATGATATAGGTGCGTAGGCCTTTTGATTTAGCGTAAGCGACCTTTTTTTCTAGGCCTTTGTCTATGAGTGGTTCGCCGAAAGAAGTGAGTACAACTTGCTTGCAACCGAGGGCGACTACTTCGTCGATGCTCTTCTCGTACTTTTTTCGATCCATGATTCCGTGGGGCCGACCAAGTTTGTGAAGGTCCCTCGGGCACATGATGCATTCAGCATTGCAATGGTCGGTAACCTCGTAACGGACTTCAGGATGCCGGAGCCAGGTGATTGGCTCGTTGGTGTGTTCCTTACGGACTGCGGCTAATAAGGCCGCTCGGTCGAATCCCTTCCAGCGCATGCTGCTATCGTTAAGCAGGGTTTTCGGACTGTAATCTCGGGGCCCTGTATTTAATGGAATAACCATGCCTATATTGCTCCAGTTGAATTATCGTTGACTAACTTATATGGAAGTGAACAAACTTGCGTTAACACGCATACGGGGTTGGCGTTTGTTTTTCTGACTCGTCTCATTATACGGACGATATGCCGAATAATCTCATCGGCGCTGTCCGGTGTTCAACAAATCCGCGACCGGAATTTGGTACATACCTGCTCGCAGGAAGATCCATCGTATAGACTGATTTTAAAGATACTACGCTTGGAACGCCGCTGTATTTATCAGTTAAGCGAACCTTGGAAATAATCGCTAATATTGGCCAGGTTGATAAGTGGTTTGAAAATTCTCAATCTCCGCGGTTTTTAAGGAACTTAGCTGGTACACCCCCGACCACGGTATAGGGTTGTACGTCCCTCGTTACAACAGCTCCCGCTGCGACCACCGAACCTTTACCAACTCTCACTCCGTTTACCACAACGACGTTGGACGCCGACCACACGTCATCCTCGATTATAATTTCACCGCCTGCGCTCTCTTGTTGGGAGATTGGTTTATCCGTGTTTTCAATTATGTGGTCGCTAGCCCGAAACACGACGTTTGGTCCAATTATTAGGTGGTTGCCTAGGACGATTTGGCCCCGAACACAGGCATTGAGGTACACTTGACGGTCGAATTTTACAGAGTTGACAATCTTTAGAATGCTGTCATCACAGGCGGCGATTGTGCGATTGCTCCAACATGAAAAGTCGTCTCAGATCATTATGTTGCGAGTACCTATGAACTGTACACCCACACCAATTTGAGGTCTATCTCCGAGCTGCTTCAATTGCCGCTTCAAATAAAATACGCGTAATTTATGGCCGATTAACCCTGGAGCCCAATTCACGACAAATTCGTAATCTGAAAATACCTCTGGGATTATGTGCCTTTTCCAATTGGTCGCTAATCCCATATTCCTCAATCAATATCCAGCGTCGCGTTGCATTACCTGACGCCTGCCAGTTGTGAGTAATGTCCTTTTTTGTCCAAGAGCTCCTGGTGTCGTCCAACTTCCACAACTTTGCCGTGATCCATCACAATAATCTTGTCGGCGTTCTGGATTGTTGAAAGGCGGTGGGCAATAACTATGGCGGTCCGGTCAACGGATAGGTCCTGAATGGCTTTTTGGACGAGCTGCTCGGATATGTTATCCAGATTGCTGGTAGCCTCGTCAAAAATCAATATCTCGGGCGAGCCGAGCAGTGATCTGGCGATGGCCATTCGTTGTTGCTGTCCGCCGGAGAGCCGCATTCCGCGCTCGCCGACAATTGTTTCATAGGTGTCTGGCAACTCAGATATAAACTCGTGGGCGTTGGCGATCGTGGCGGCTTCTGTGATTGAATTCTGATCGTGGCCCTCTCGACCGAGCATTATATTGTCTGTCACGGTAGCGTGATAGGTGAATGGTTCTTGGCTGACGAATCCTATCTTATTAAGCCAGCTGGCCTGCTTATACTCCTGAATGGGAACCCCGTCGACAGTAACGTGACCGCTTGAAGGTTCAAATAGCCCTAGGATTAGATTGATTATCGTTGTTTTGCCGGCGCCAGAGGTTCCCACTATCGCGGTTACTTGGCCTTTTTCAAAAGTTAGATTTAGATGCTCAAACAGAGCTTGCCGCCCTTGGTGGCTGAAACCCACGTCTTCAAAGGAGATGGATTTTCCAAACGACTCTAATTCGCGGTGCCCTTCGGGGCGCATTGGAATAGGGCCGGTAAGGGTCTGGTGCGCCAACTGTAGTTGGGGCAAAGACCCCATGACTTTCATACGTGATACGCCGATTGCAGTAAGGGGTGGCATTAGCTGGGCCAGAGCCACGGCGAAAAGGCCGACCTTAGGCAGGCTTGTGGCGATTCCGTTAGTGCTAGTGGCCCAGATAACTAGAATTAGACCCAACATCAAACCAATCGTAGAAAGTTCCATCAGTGGCCTCGGTACGGACCTCCAAACAGCTTCACGGATCTCTAGCCGTCGCATTAATTCAATCTCTTGTTCAAACCTGTTTGTCCACCATCTACCTGCGTTTAATGTGATGATCGGCCTGAAACCGCTGAGAAATTCGTTGGCTATAACTGTTTGTGCCGTTCCAGCCGCCGTTTTTGCCATTCCAATTCGGAAAGAAATTCTCTTAGACAAAATATGAGTGAAGGCATAGTAAGACAATGAAACTAAGATTAAAGCCAAGGTTGCAAATGGGAGTACAGTTAACAGGACGATGGTGATTGTCAGTACTTTGAACAGTGCCGTCATCATTTGAGCTGCAGTAGCCAAAAGGGAAGCGACAGAACCTGGGGCGTCCAATAGATTGTAGATCAGAGCACCTTGCTGAGTATCCAGTATGTATTGATAGTGGGCAGATGTGTACCTCTCCATTATCTCTTGCTTGACGTCGTAATTGACTTTGGCCGAAACGTAAGCGGCCAACCATTCGCGTAACAGAGTTATGATGGTTTTGACGAAGAATATGGATATCAACAATGCTGCGGCCGAGATGATGGGGTTCGAGAAAGGCATGCTCTCAGCTAAATTGTTGATAAACCCAAGCGTCCCTCCGGTGTTTTCGCTAGACTGGTCCAGAAGCGTGGTGAACACCGGGAAGAACGCCAGAACACTGATGCTGTCCAATATTGAGCTGACGATTGTTAGAATCAATATTCCTATGAATGAGAATTTGTAGCGACCTCCGAAATATCGAGCCGCTGTGTAACCATCGTCTTTTATTTTGTTGGTGGGTGTCATTGGCTTGGTTGTACGTTGTTTATTTTCAAGGCGGATTCAAAGTGGTTGGATTCTGTACGCGTTGCAAATCCAAACTTGCTAGCAACTATTAGCCCTATTAGATTGTCACTATATCTTGATGCTTTCCTTCGGTCTTCCTGAGGTTATCTAGTTGCTCTCGGTAACCGTTTCATTCCAATTGACTTGGGTAATCTTGTCCTGACCCCAAGCCGCGCAGTAGCGCTCAGCAGCATTTGCCATTACTACGTCTCGATTAAGCCCGGCTCCAAAGCCCTCAAGTAGCCAGTGGACGTAATTGCCGAGCCTTTCGGCTGATTTACCATCTCTGAACGGGTCCATCTCGTCTAGCACTGGGGTCCAGTCCCCAAATCCTGGTATCCCACCAGGGCGAAAAAAGTGACTCTGGCATGCTTCCCACAATGTCGTCCAATCAGAGAAGACCACCTTCCCTACACCCAACTTATATAAAGGGCTGCTGAGTGATCCTTCCGGGTCATGGAGGAGAGTTGGTACTCCCGCCAACGCAGCCTCAAAGCCAGCCGTTGCTGCTCCCAAGTCCCCGTGAATCGTTAAATCAGAGGTCAATGCAGCCTCTGCAGGCGGGTGTGAGCCTTGGAACGGGTCATTTTCATTTGCTTCGTGAACGTAACACCGTCCTGTCGCCTCTGCCTGCTTTAATAGCTCGGCAACGGGACCCAACCTACTTCGAAGTGTGGCAGGGACCTTAGGTTTGATAACGAGACCTAACCATGGTTCTGCCATAAGTTTTTTCAACAGAAACGTGTAATTGGCTTGTGGCAGATGATGGCCAACCGACCATCTAGCGTCATCTGCAGAGTTTTCATCTAGGTAAGCCAGGATTCGAGTTGCCCCGCTGTTTAGAAGATGTTCACGAATCTGACTTGCGCGCTCTCTAACCAGTGGAAATCTGTGGTCGCCCAGATAGCCGGTGGTTACGTGGTATCTGATTTTGGAATTTGCCAAACGTTCGACTGCAGCCCCGGTTTGGGAAATGCCAAACATGATATCAGCAGATGTGGAATTTTGGGCTGCAGGAAGCAGTTCTACCCCCCTTTGGTAGATTGCGGTCACTCCGCCAGTGGTCTCAAGTGCGTCAGCGATGGCGAAGTGGTCGGCGTTGTATTTGTACCAGGTGAGGTAGACCTTGATGTTTCGCTGGGTTGTCAGGTTAATCCAGTTCGCCTTCATTCTTTGATAAATAGTTAACTGGCGGTTTAGCCACCGGCGCTCAGGGTTTTTACCAACTTTAATTTCATCTGGTTTGATCGTTTTATCTGGTGTGAACAAAGGAATGTCCGAAACCATTGCAGCCCCGGTATGAAGGCGAACCGCTCCAATGTTGTGTTGCCTAAGCTCACTCCAAGATTGCTGGCTCATCGGAAAATTGGGAAAGCTCAGCAGAGAGAGAAGTTCAGGGCCTTTCAGTAAAGATTGCTGCCAGAAGAAGAAATCAGAATGACGCTCAGGGTTGTTTAGGTTGCCTAGGCCGTAATAGTCCAGGGCCACACAAGGCTGGTTCTGATTTTCGGCCAACGTCGGGTTCGGTATGTCTGCTGTTTTACCGTTTTTTGAGGATAATTTTGATTCGGAATTTTTAGCCGGCTGCAGACGCCGAGAATATTTGATGTTGCGTAGTGTTTGTACTACCCCTGCAGGCAGAATACGCCGCCATTTGGAAGCGATGTCCGGGGACCGATGAATCGGAACGATACTGATACCGCACTCTTCCGCAAATTGTTTTAAAGCACCTAGCCAAGGCATACGCTCTATGAATAAGACGGCTTTAATCCCGTCAGCGTTGCTTTCAGCATTGATATTTCTGACTTGCCACTGGCAAGCTTTAACAACGCGTAACCCCCGAACAAGGTCTCCTCGCCTGGCCTCTGAGATTGAAACCAAGTTCTTGAACAGGAAATCAGGAAACAGACCGCTTTCACCAGCTACTTCAAGGAATTCTTGGAAGGACGAGTCGTCAGCGGCCAAGGCTTGGACTTGAGCCATGTTTTCGAAGAGTATCCGCCACCGGATGGACTCATTGTTCTCATCCCGCATGTTCGCCATTCGGAATGTGAACCGGCGTACAGGCACTCCAGCGAACCATGATGAGACTTTAGCCAACCCCATTGCAGCGCGCGATCCATCAATCACGTAGCAGCAGGTTATTTTCGGGCCTTTCCCCAAGGTTTGTTTGATAAGACGAGGCCAAATATTGAATGCCCATGATGTAGGGGCTAAGTTCTCGACAAAAAAGCAAGACGAATCCATTTACACCAATACTTGCTGGCTTTCTGCCAACGCACGGAATGTCTTGATGCAGCGTTGTTGGTCGTCTTCGTCCAGTCCCACGCTGCTAGGGAGATTCACGCCCCGGTTATAAAGAGATTCTGCTTGGTCAATCCTGTAGGC
>Ga0310344_10001837_pt1 | contig 16128 bp, 14 predicted proteins | sample HC15DNA20200_MG_FD_203801 | JGI IMG/M metagenome (GOLD analysis project Ga0310344, IMG submission 203801) | Marine microbial communities from station ALOHA, North Pacific Subtropical Gyre - HC15-DNA-20-200_MG | ecosystem: Environmental > Aquatic > Marine > Oceanic | place: Pacific Ocean: North... | reverse complement strand
CCCAGTCCAATAGTTCTGCGGATGATGGATTTAGATCTGCCTTGTTAGCCATAAGATTTGCTACCCATATCCAATTAATTTGATTTAATAGGACTTTATTGCCTTCGTCGCCTGCGCGAACCTTTGCAACAAGTGCTTTATCTTGTGTGGCTTCCCATTCAGCATAAGTTCTTCCCATGTTTGATCAAGTGTTAGGTTGCACTAATTAAAGCTTGTGTCGATTGTATAGAGCGAGGAATTATTTAGGCACTATAATGCAAGAAGAAGGTTTTAAGGTAGAGATCTAAAAATTACGTAAGTGGAAATTAAAGTTTTAGGCGCTGCAAGAGAGGTTGGGCGATCAGCTTTTCAAGTGAATTGTGATGGTACAAATCTGTTATTAGATTATGGTGTAATGTTTGGTAGTCCTAGAGGGTCCCCACCCACATATCCCCTGCATGTAAAACCAAGAGATATTGATTCTGTGATAATTACACATGCACATCTTGATCACTCAGGATGTGTTCCTTCACTGTTTGTAAGTGGAAATTGTGATGTTTATGCTACACCACCAACATTTGATTTGAGTGAACTTCTCATAAATGACATGTTAAAGATTGAAAAAAATTCTCATGCTTTTGATCTACCAGAAGTTAAGAATATGATGCAACATGCAAAACAAATTGAATACAAGAAAAAAATTGTTAAAGGCAACACTACATTTGAGTTACGTTCTTCAGGTCATGTACTTGGAGGAAGTACGGTTTTGGTGGAATCAAATAAAAAGAAATTATTTTACACAGGTGACATAAATCTTCGAGGCTCAAGAATGCTACCACCTGCAGATTTAGACATAGGAGATATTGATTTATTGATTACAGAGAGTACATATTCGCAAGACAAACAAATTCCTAGAAGTAAATCAGAGCATGACTTTCTAGAATTTGCCAACGAAGTGATGGATAGAAAAGGTACTTTATTTGTGCCTTCATTTTCAGTTGAGCGGTCACAAGAAATTGCATGTGTGCTAGAAAATGCAAATTTTAAACACAGGATTATCATGGATGGAATGGCATTAAAAGTAAATGAAATAATACTTAAATATCCAGAATATCTTAAGGAGCCAGAAATTTTTAAAAGTGTTTTAGATAAGGTGGTTGCAATTGATAAGCATAGTCAAAGAAAAAAGGCATTATCTGAACCTTGTGTTGTAATTTCACCTGCAGGTATGCTAGTTGGAGGAAATGCCGTTTATTATCTACAGCAATTAGCTTTTGATGATAAAAATGGAATCGCTCTTGTTTCATATCAAGGAGAAGGAACCCCCGGTAAAAAATTACTAGAAACTGGTAAAATTTCAACTAGAGGAAAAGACTTGCGTGTTGAAGCACAGGTAAAACAGTTTCAATTTTCAGGTCATGCTGACAGAGATAGTCTATTTGATATGATTAAGAATGTTAAAGGTAATCCCAAAGTTTTGACTGTACATGGTGATAATGAATCGTGTACAAGATTTGCCGAAGAGATTCATGAAAGATTTGGATTAGATGCATATGCACCAAATATTGATGATACAATAAGCATCTAAATTGAATGAAATATCTCGAAAGATAAATTTTGAATATACAATTAACAGTGGTCAAGTATTTTTGTGGAATAAAATAGGTAAAAAATGGTATGGTGTTGATGGTGAAAATATTCTAGTTATAGATGAAAAAACAGTAAAATTCCAGAAAAATCAAATAGAATTTAATTTTTTCAGAGAAAATGACAATTTTGAAGAAATTTTCTCTTGTTTAAAAAAAGATAATCTGGTTAAAAAAGCACTTAGGACTTTTCCAGGAATTAGATTATTACAACAGAATCCATTTCAATGTTATATCTCATTTATAGTATCATCAAACTCTAACATTCCAAATATCAAAACAAGATTACAAAACATATGCAAAAAATTTGGAAAGCGGAAAAAAATGGACTCTAATGAATTTTTTGTTTTTCCTGATGCTAAGGTAATTTCTAAAGCACCAATATCAGAAATTTTGAGTTGTGGAGTTGGATATAGGGCAAAAGCGATCAAAAAAGCATCAATTGCAGTTACAGAAAATAACATCAATTTTGATTGTTTAAAAAATATGAATTATTATGATGCTAAACAAGAATTAATCCAAGTTTTTGGTATTGGCAATAAGGTTGCTGATTGTATTTTATTATTTTCACTTGATAAACTTGAAGCATTTCCACTAGATAGATGGATGTTACGCATTTTAGAAAAATATTATTCAGATAAATTTGAACTAACAACAAAGACACTTACCAACAAAAGTTATGATAATATTCATCAAAAAGTTGTTGAACATTTTGGGAAATATGCTGGTTACTCTCAACAATATCTATTCAAGATGGAAAGAGAACTTCATAATAAAAATTGGTTGTGACAAACCCTTAAAATGGCTACTGAGTCCTATTTTTTGGGCCTGTAGCTCAGCATGGATAGAGTGTTGGACTTCTAATCCAATGGTCAAGGGATCGAAGCCCTTCGGGCCCGCTTTCTCATAAGTTATTTATTTTCATTAATTGCTATTACAATATGAAAGATGTGGAAATCAAATTAGAAAATTTGAAAATATCACCACACTCGGAAATTAAAGGAAATGTTATTGTAAATTATCCTGGTTTGTATGATGGTGTAGTGATTAACACTCAGATAATTGGTACAAATGAATTAGTTGTTTGGCGTTCATACAATGGAAAAAAAATTGAACAAAATGTCTCTAGACTTTTCATAAGTAAGGATTCCATGCCTGATAATAAAGCTGAGTTTACTGCGTCAATTGAATTTGAACCAAAAGAAGAGCATGATGTCAAATTTCGAGTTTCAATTATAGAACAACATAAAGAAGTAGAAAATGATCAACTTTTTGCTACACTTTCTAGTTAGAATCTAGATTTTGTAACTTCAACTGTTGCTACCATCCAAGGGTGAGGATCACAGTGATATTCAATTACCCATGCTCCGTTTGGAGGAGCATCAGTAAATAGAAATTGATAGCTTTCACCAGGCATAATTACACCTGTAGAACCAAATTCTCCACTATAAGGATCAGTTATTTCATCTCTATCATGACTGTCTGGAGTAACAGTGTGTGGTGTAGAATCCACATTATTCCAAATTACAAGATTATCAATTGTTAATTGCACCTGAACTACTTTTGGAACATAATTGTCTTGTTGTTCAGGACTGGATGAGCCTTCAATAATGTTAATTATTGTCTCACCATCTGGATGAAGAATATGTTCGTCAACGAAAACTTTCTGGTTTTCTTCCGGTAGCCAATACATTGTATACCATGAAATTGTCAACCCAAGTGCGATAATTACTGCAATAATTCCAATTCCATATGCATGACTTGATGATGCCTCAGTTGTACTCAACAGCTTGCATGGTTTCTGAAAGTCTTATAAAGCTTTTTTCAAAAAGCGTTTTGAATTAAGGTTTCTTTAGTTCAGAAATACCAATACTTGGATCTTTTTCTGAATCTGTTGCTGCACTTTTTGATTTGATTTCTGGAGCTTGTGGCGGTGGTACGTGAACGTCTTTTTTCTCAAGTTCTTTAATAAAAGCCTCCTTTTCTTGTATATTTTCTTCAGGTGGTTTATCTGAACTATCATTTCCAGGCAATTCCTTCGTATCGGTTCCAGCAAGTGCCTTCGACGTGACTTTGGTTTTTACACCTGGTGGTGGTGGTGCTTTCTGTGCTTGCGCCATAGAATATCTATAAACATGGAACATAGCAGCAAACACAATCAATATCAAACCTGCCAGGAATAATCCCATATTCTTCATTCCAGTAATTGCTGCATTATACGCAGCAATATTGAGGAATACCATAAATGCAATTAAGGCGATAATTACCCAGTTTATCCATTTTTCAGAAAATTCAATTCTTGCAATTTTTTGCGGGCCTTTTTCTTTTGCAAGTTTAGCCTTTCTTTCAGCCTCTTTAGCAAGATAAATCATCATGTAACTAAATCCAATTCCTAATGGAACCAACAAGATCATCACGGCATAGAGGAAAATTGGATCTATTACTAATCTTTCAACTAGTGGCAATGTTGAATCTGGTGGAATATAAAATCCCCAATATGTAGTAACCAAGATTTGAGCAATGCCCACTATTCCAAATGCGGTAATGAGTGGTTTGTCTTTCCATGAGAACTTTTTGTATCTATCAACAAACGGAATCACTAACAGCGCCAGTATAAACAGCCCTGGCCATAGTACGCCAGTTACAAACTTATCATATTGCGTCCGCAGAAATGCATACAGTCCTGTCAGATACCATTCTGGAACCGTAATGCCAGGCGGAACTGTAGGCTGGAATTTAAATCCAAGGTCTACCGGAAAAACTCCGCCAGTAATTAGAATTGCACCAGATATTGCCATTACCATTGGTACATCAAATACTAAGAATCTTGGAAAATGTACTGCCATTAAACCCAGCATAACAATCGGAAGAATAAACACATGTTGAGTATAGAACCGCAGTACGAAGTCATGGAACCCATTTCCAAACGCCATATCACGTATTAACGGCCCAGCTACTGGAATTGAGTTTGTCAGTGATGCTGCAATACTAATTGCAAGTTCTGCTCTTTCACTGAAAATTATATCATATCCAGTAAATGCTTCTAGAATTGTTACAGTTCCTAAAATAACTCCAGTCACCCATAGAATTTCATTTCTAATTTTGTAACGCCCACTAAAGTATTGATAATACATATGAAGTATTGCAAGCATTACCATTGCATTTGAACCATGATAGTGAATATTACGAATATGAAAACCAAAAGGAACATCGTTGTTGATAAATTCTACACTGTCCCACGCTCTGTCTAGTATAGGTTCATAGTAGAACATCAAAAGTGCACCAGAAACTCCTAGAATAATAAACGTGATGAAAGTTAACATGCCCAAGAATCCAAATGGACTTACAAATCTTGCAGGGAATGAGAATTTTATTGCAGTAAAAATAGTTCTATCTAGACTATCCCAAATCCAATATATGAAGGCCATAAGGCCACTTCGTCTACTTAACGAAACGGCCATATCCTATTACTCCATTTTTGTTGGGTCCCCATATAGGTGGTAAAATATACAGAAAGCCATCACTATCAGCTTCTAAATCTAATATTGGTAATGTATTAGAAGGTGCAGCTTGTAATGATGCAGGTCCAGAAAATGCTGTTCCAGTTCTTGGATCGTACATACTTCCATGACACGGACATTCACCTCTCATTCGTCCTTCTTGTGGCCAATATTTCCACACACACCAAAGATGTAAACAAATCATACTGAAGGCTCTAAATGCTGTAACATTATTTTTTTCTCCACCATATTTTGCGGGAAGTCTAATAAATTGCCATTTACGAAAAGCTTCTTCGTCTAAAACTCTGTCACCAGTTTTTGGATATGTGATAATTTCTGCATGATTAACTGGAAAACTGTTAATGTTTGCCTGAGTACCATCAGGAAGTTCCACTGGAACTTTTTCAGAAGAAGCTGATGAAGGGTTTGGAAGAAAAGAGCCCCATGGTACAAAAGGTGCAAATGCTAAACCGGTTCCTGCCGCACCCATTAACTTCAAAAAGTCTCGTCTAGAAAGTTTTGAACGATTTTCTTGATCTGACATATGGCTGAAATCCTGCTGGAATAGTTATAAATCTTATTTCAAAAATTACTAGGTAATTATTTTTAGAAAATTTAATGACGCAATGATCGCGTTAAGACTTTATTTTTTTGAATTTTCTAACTGAGACTTGATACTTTTTGCAATAGTCACACCAATTTTATCAATTTTAGATAACTTATCGATATGGGTTTTCTTCAAATCTGAGATATTTTTAATATTATTTTTGTATAGCATACGCGCTCTAATCCGTCCTATTCCACGAATTTTAACTAAATCAAGCAATTCTTTTTTTATTCCATAACGAATTCTTTTTCTAAGAACATCTAGCTCTTTAACCAGATCTTGACGTCGAAATTCACGAGACAATTCTCTTAATGAATATACTAGCCAATCCGCAGTTTCGACCATTCTATGCATATCCCCTGATTCAATTCCAAGTTGATCAGATAGATTAATTTCAGTGCCTTCATTTGCCCATAAATCTAATGCAAGTAAACTTCTTGAGCAATCTTCTTCTTCAATAATTCTGATCAAAGTTTGACGATTATTTTCAATCACAATGCTAGCTCTCTCAATATCTTTTTGTCTAAGATCAAATATTGGAAAAAATTCAGCACAACTGGTTATAAGATGAAGAAATCCAAATGTGTGCTCTCCACCTTTAGTGATATCATATTCAATTGCATTTCTAAAATCTCTTGCAGTCATAGGATCAATGTATAATCTAGATACCTTTTGACCAAATCGTGTTGCTAAAAATCCATCATCATTTTTTGTTATAAATTCTTCATCTAGTAAAAAACTTTTAGCATTTTCAAGATGTAATTCAATAATATCATCATCAACTTGTGTACCACCAAGAGTCTCAGAAAAAAATTTGTAAATCATTTTTTCTGTGATCGATGGTGATGTAACAATTAAACTTAGCAAATGAATTCGTAAAGAACTTGGACTAATAATTTTAGATTCAATTGGTTCAGGCTCACCATCAACATATTTTTCTAAAAGTAAGTCTTGATTATTTTTTCCAATTATTATTGACTCGCCTTCATCATCGTATTGTGGTCTACCTGCACGTCCACAGAGTTGCTTATACTCTAAAACACTTATCGGAATGTTTCCTCCAAACTGTGTATTGTATCTAAGTACACTTGAAATAACAACTCTCCGTGCAGGTAGATTTACTCCAGCAGCCAATGTAGGAGTTGCAGATAATAATTTTATTTTCCCATTTCTAAATTCTGTTTCAATTATTTCACGGCAATTCTGATTAAGACCTGCATGATGAAATGCAACACCCTGTTTTACTACATATGCTAATTTTTTTACTAATTGTGTATGTTCATTATTAGAAAGAATTTTTTTTGAAACTTTTGTGAGTTCTTCTAACTCCACTTTTGATAATGTTTTTTCAACAAGCAATCCGGAATCGTTAGCAAGTTTTGCAGCACTTGTTCTCGTGTTTGCAAAGAGTAAACTTTGACCTCCGTTTTTTACAGAGTCTAGGCCTAAACCTATTGTTGGTACGCCTACATAATCAAAACTTACATCATATGTTTCTCTATCCTGATTTTTTACAGTAAAATCATCATAGACAGCTTCAGAAAGTGGCACTGGTCTCCATGTACTTTCAACATGTTTACATTCTAACCATTCAGCCATCTCATCAGAATTTGTGATAGTTGCACTTAATGCAACAAGTTGTGGTTTCCTACCTGTTAAACCCATTTTTAATCTTGTTAGAATCATCTCTAAAGTTGGACCTCTTCCTTCATCACCAATAAGATGAACCTCATCAACAATTACAAGACCTATTTCGCCAATCCATGATTGACTAAATCTCATCAACGAATCCATCTTTTCGTTAGTGAGAATTAGAATGTCAGAATCTTGTAATTTCTCCTCTGCAGAATCAAAATCACCAGTAGCTATTGCTACTTTGATTTTACGACCAAGGTTGGTTTTTTCTAGTTTTTTAAATTCATTAAATTTCTCTGCCGCTAACGCACGCAAAGGACTTAGATATACAATTTTTGATCTATACTTGGGTATATGGGCAAGCATTGCAAGCATTGCAATCAGTGTTTTACCACTTGCGGTTGGTGCTGAAACTAGAATACTCTTTTCATTAAGAATACCTGCATCTACAGAATATTCTTGTGGTTCATATAACTCGGTAAAACCTTCTGAATGAAGAAAATTAATTGATTGTGAATCTAGATCTAAGTCGCTTACTTTCATACTGTATTATAATGACCCGGTTTTGACTCATAAATAGATGCATCTCGAGCCATCTTTCGTACCATATTTCTTGCGTCATCTTCTGTAAACTTTTCTGTTTTTACAAGTTCCTCATACAATTTTTTTTCATCTACAGGTTTCTTTGGTTCTCCTTCAAGACCCTTTAGAATGTCCATAAACATCTGCATTTTTGAAACCTCGCTACGTGGTTTTCCTTGTAGAACACCAAGATCAACTTTACCAGTGTTAACATCAATTCCTGCATCTTCAAACATATTTTGTAAAAGATCTATTGCTCTTTGTGCGTCTTCTTCTTCTACTTGGTTTTTAAGTAATAATCTTGCTCGTGCGGTCGCAAGTCTGATTAGACCCTCTAATTGCCTAGGTGTAACAGTAATCATTTCTTCAGATTCAACATTACGCATCTTCAAATAATAATCAAGAATTTTTGTTTCAGCCTCTTTAGTTAGTATAGGCTCAACTCTTTTTGCATATGAAACATACTTTGTAAGTGTATCAGAGTCAATTAATGAGCGATTATCAATCCCCTGAGGAGTATGAAGATCAATTATATGTTTAGCAATTTTTTCATCTTTTTCTTTTGATGGTTGATCTCTTACTACAAAAATAAGATCAAATCGTGTAAGTAGTGGGATTGGTAAGTTAACATTTTCTGTTATATTTTTGAAAGGATCATATTTTCCATACATGGGGTTAGCTGCAGCAAGAATTGAAGTTCTAGCGTTTAGTGTAGCAACAATTCCACCTTTTGCAATACTTGCAGTTTGTTGTTCCATAACTTCGTGCAGTGCACTTCTATCTTCATCTTTCATTTTATCAAATTCGTCAATACATACCAATCCTTGATCACCCAAAACTGTAGCACCTGCTTCTAACATGAATACTCCGTTAACATCACGTACAACTGCAGCAGTTAATCCAGCTGCAGTAGAGCCTCTTCCAGATGTATACAAACCTCTTGGAGCAATTCTAGCACAGAATTTTAACATCTCACTTTTCGCAGTACCAGGATCACCTACAAGGAAAATATTGATGTCGCCTCTAATTTTGCTGCCATCCTGTAACTCTCTTTGGGTGGAACCTGCCATCAAAAGTAGAATTGATTCTTTAATTATTCTATGACCTGTAATGTGTGGTGCATAAGAATCAATTATTCTATCATAAATGTCTGGACTTTTTGATAGCGATTTGATAGATTTTTCTTCTTCTGGAGAAATTTCTTCTCTTTGAATACGTCTAGAAGTTTTTGAACCTTTACCACCAAGAAATTCAACATTATTACCGTCTAATCTTAATCTGTATAATGGACTATCATTTTTTGAAACGCCACTCATCTTTTCTTGTTCTATTCTAACAACACCAGTTAGAACAACTCTATCGCCCGGTCTAGCTTCATCTACTAGATCTTGTTTTACTGTAATATCCAAATAATGAGGAAGTTGTCCTGGAGGTAGATCTTCTGGTAATTCCTGTAGTCGTACAAATTGTACGTCAATAAATCTACTAGATTGAGGTTCTAATGCTAGATTTTTGTGCGTACATTTGTCATTTTGACATTTGACTGGAGTAGTAAAGCTAAGATCTTTTTCTAATGTGATAGCATCTGTTCTATGTCCAGCTGGACAAACAAATACAAGTTCTTTTACTAATGGTTTTACTTCAGAAGCACGTAAAACCATTCCAGAAACACTTGTCATTTTTCCAATTATTTCAGCATTAATTTGACGTAAACTTCTCTGAACGGGATAATTTGCAATTCTTGCTCTTATCTCATGTTCAATCTTTTTTGCATATTTTGGAAATCTTTCATTCAATATTTCTTTAATTGCTCTTGCAAATGCTTCAAGAATTTCATCTGGCTTTTCATTAAATTTTGATTCAATTTCAGGATGATTGACTAAATCATTATAGTCTATGTTGATATACTTTGAACTTGATGACATCATTTTATCAATTTCTTCTACATATCTGAATGAACCAGTTTTGTCTTTGAATTGTATCAAGAAATCCTTGACATAATCCGATAAACCTGAAGGTGTGTGTGTTTCTACTGCAGTCATTTCTTTTTACCTATGATTTGTTTTTTAAATTCAACACTTGCATTGTTAATTTGATTATAAAATACTTCTTCCTCTACACTAAGTTTTGACCCCAAGTCAGCAGTAAGCTTTGAAGAATCAGCTAATCGTATAATTTTTCCCTGTCTCATTCGTATTAGTTGATTTAACATACTTTCTACTTTGTCAAAATCATCTTTGGATAAATTCTTCATGTATTCATTGAGTCTAATATAGAAAAATTTATCTAGTGACGAGATAGAGTCTTCGCCTTGTACATCTTCCTTAACTTTTGCCTGTTTTAATTCTTGAATCATATCTTGTTCATGAATTGTAATGTGATTTTCTGAATGAAGTGTTTTTGCAATCCATCTAGGAATATTCATAATTTCACCCTGTTTTCCCTCAATTTGTATACCTGATACATTAATTTTCAGATCATGTGAAAATTCAATTTTAACATCCTCTAGGTCATATCCTACAGAATATACTTTTGTTGTGTCTTCTAATTCCATTATTCATCAAAGGCGAGCGAGGGATTTAATGGGTGCGATCGATCAATTTCGTTAACAATTAGCTTTGATCATTTGATCCTACTCGTCATTTATTAATGAGAATACTCAGTTTGCATCTATGACAAACGCTGACGTTATGTGGGTAGAAAAATATCGTCCAAAAGTTCTATCTGAGTTGGTTAATCAAAAAGATATCAAAGGAAGTTTATCGGGATTAATTAAAAATCAATCAGAAATGCCTCATTTACTATTTTCTGGTAGTGCTGGTGTAGGGAAAACAACTACTGCAATATGTGTTTCACGTGAAATACTTGGAGACGTATGGAGAGATTATACTCTCGAGCTTAATGCATCAGATGAACGTGGCATCAACATGGTTCGTGAAAGAGTTAAAAAATTCTCTAGATTTGCTGGCTTTGATTCCCAAATTCCATTTAAAATTATTATTTTAGACGAAGCCGATGAAATGACTGCTGATGCACAAACTGCTTTGCGAAGAATAATTGAAGATACAGCAAAATTTTGCCGATTCATACTAATTGCCAATAATATTTCAAAAATAATTGATCCAATTCAAAGTAGATGTGCAGTTTTCAAATTTACACGAATTGAGGAAAAAGACATCATTGAACAATTAAAAATAATTTCTAAAAAAGAAAAAATCAAAGTAGATGATAAAGGTCTAAATGAAATTACCAAATATGCGAAAGGAGATATGAGACATGCAATCAATCTATTGCAAGCAGTTGCAAGTACTGGAAATATTACTCAATCAAGTGTAAAATCAACAGCTGGATTAACAAAAACAAATGATGTATCTGGGGTACTAAAATTAGCTATATCAGGAAAACTTCAAGATGCACGAAATAAAATGATTGAATTGATTAAAGTTTACGGAATGTCAGAATCAGATTTTCTTAAATACATTAATCAGGCATTGTTTGAAGAAAAACCTGAAAATCTTGAAGATATGTCACAAATAATTGCCAAGTATGATTATAGAATTTTATCAGGATCAAATTCTGAAATTCAGTTATCTGCCATGCTCGCGGAATTAGGAAAATTTTCAAAATAAAAAACGCAGAGAGAGGGATTTGAACCCCCGCGTTCTTGCGAACACAGGCTCTCAAGGCCCGCGCCCTACCAGGCTAGGCGACCTCTGCGAGTTTTGATGTAATTTACTGCTTAAAATTTGTTAATGAAGAGATTTTTTGAAAGTTTTTTCTTTGAACTGTTTGAATTTTTTTAGAATTAACCCATTCCTGGAGGTCCACCAGCGCCTCCTGGTGCACCAGAAATTGCAATAACATCATCGATTCTTAAAATCATTGATGCAGCTTCAGTTGCAGATTTGATAATTTGTTCTTTAACTACTACAGGTTCAACAATATTTAGTGAAAGCATATCACCAACTTTTCCATCTTTGGCATTAATTCCACTCCATTTTTTACCTTCACTTTGCTTTGCACGTAAAGTGACCATTGTATCGATAGGATCCATTCCTGCATTTTCTGCAATTGTAAGTGGTATGATTTCTAATGCTTCTGCAAATTTCTTTATTGCTAATTGTTGACGACCATCAAAGCTCTCTGACCAATCTTTCAAAAATGCTGCCAATAATGCTTCAGGAGCACCGCCTCCTGCAACTATAGCAGGTCTTTCAATTACATCCTTTACAACCATTAATGCATCATGAATTGAACGGTCTACTTCATCAACAACTCTTTGAGAACCACCACGAATCAATAATGTAACAGATTGTGGGTTTCTACAACCCTCTACAAATACCCATTTATCAGATTCAACTTTCTTTTGATGAACAAGGTCAGATGCACCAAGATCCTTTTCATTAATATCATCAAGGTTAGTTGAGATACGACCACCAGTTGCCTTTGCAAGTTTTGTCATATCACTTTCTTTCACACGTCTAACTGAGAGTATACCATGTTTTGCTAAGAAGTGTTGAGCCATGTCGTCAATTCCTTTTTGACAAATTACAACATTAGTTCCAATAGAATGTAATTTATCAACCATGGTTTTTAACATTCGATTTTCTTCTTCCAAAAACATTTGCATTTGTGTAGGATCATTAATTCTAATCTCAGCACTCATCTCAGTTTTTTCAACTTCAAGTGCAGTGTTAATTAAAGCGATTTTAGCTTGTTGGATTTTTGTTGGCATGCCACTGTGAACAATTTCTTTGTCAAGAACTATTCCTTTTATCAACGCAGTGTCAGTAATAGAACCTCCTGCTTTTTTCTCAACTTTGATATTATCTAGATCTACAGTTGATTTCTGATTTTTAGTTTCAGTGATTTTTAGAATTGCATCTACAACAATTTTAGATAATATGTCACTATCTTCAGAAATTAATTTTGATTCCATACTAGTTGCTGCAATTTTGAGTAACGTTTCTTTATCATTAGATTGAACTTTTTTTGAAATCTCATCAAGAATTTCCAATGCTTTTTCTGATGCTGCTTGGAATCCATCAATAATTACTGATGAATGTACATCCTTACTAAGAAGTTCTTCTGCTTTTGCTAAAAGAGTACCAGCAAAAATTACTGAAGATGTAGTTCCATCTCCAACTTCGGTGTCAATTGTTTTCGAAATTTCAACCATCATTTTTGCAGTTGGATGTTGTGCATCAATTTCCTTAAGAATTGTAGCACCGTCATTTGTAATAGTAACATCACCTAGTGAGTCAACTAACATTTTATCTAAACCACGTGGACCAAGACTTGACTTTACTAGATCTGCAACAAGTTTAGCGGCAGCAATATTATTTTTTTGTGCATCCCTACCTTTTTCTTGTAAAGCACTTTCCTTAAGAACTAAAACAGGTCCATTTGGAGTTTGCTGTATAGATGCCATTATTTTTTTTGTCGTATTCCTATTTTAATACCTTACGAGATGATTGTTGGAATAAACTCACGTTTTTTGATATCAACAATTCCAGAGTAAAGTATTCGAATATCAGGTAGAGCTAAAAATGGAAGAAATACAGGGACAAGATGTGGTTTTTTGAATATACACCCATGATCGACTAATACATTGTTAATTTCTGAAAATTGATTTGCCACGACATCAATTGGTTTTGATGAAATAATTCCTGCTACCTCCATAGGTAAGAATGCAAGAACTTTTCTATCTTTTACCACAATCATTCCTCCTTGAGATTTTCTTAATTTATTTGCTGCAAAAGACATGTCTTTTTCATTTGCACCTATTATTATCATATCATTTTCATGAAAACTCCAAGTTGATGCAAAGGCACCTATATCAGCCCCAAAATTTTTCAGGAATCCTAAAGAATGTTTTTTGCTTCCAAATGTTCTATCAAAGGCTGCAACTTTCCAGATATCTTTTTCTGTAGATGTTGTAACATTTCCTAGATTTGTTTTGAGAATTTCATTAGTTTTAGCTGTTACAATTTCAGTCTTCATTGAGATAACATTAACATTTTCTTCATTTCTTCTTGATTTAATTATAAAATCATTTTCTGTAATACTTGGAGTTTTGACTGTATTTATCAACCATGAAGGTAGTTTCGGTTTTTTTATAGTAGGTAAAATTTTTCCATTAGATACAATTAGTTTTCCACCAAGAAAGATTTTCTTTATTTTAATTTTTTTAAGATTGTCAAAAACTAATATGTCAGCAATTTTTCCTGGTGCAATTCCTCCAAAATCATTATTCATTTTATAATAGTCAAAACAGTTTTTGGATGCCATTGATATTGCATCTATAGGATCTAATCCAAGTTCTATTGATTCCTTTACACAATGATCAATATGTCCATAATTAGTAATATCATTAGGATCAAGACCATCTGAACAAAACATTAATCGGTTTGTATATGTTCCATGAGAGATTACAAAAGGAATTATTGTTTTTAGATCTCGTCTGATAGAACCCTCCCTTATCATTATCCACATGCCTAATCTTAGGCGTTCAATAACTTGTTCAAAATTAATTGGTTCATGACATGAAAAAATTCCTGATGAGACATATGCGTTTAGTTTTTTTCCACTAGCACCAGCTGTATGACCATTTATTATGCAATTATTTTGATGCATCTGAATTAATGATTTCATAGTTCGTGTATCACGTGAAGTAACCTTAGTCCATGAGAATACTTCACCTAAACCAATTACATTTGGATTTTTTATAGATAATTTTTCTTCTCTAAGTGAAAATGTTTTTCCATGACTAAATTTTCTATCTACTGGTAATCCACCGGGTATTGTATGAAAGAATCTCATGGGTAGATTTTTTGTCTGTTTAACAAATTCTTTGAATCCTCTAAAACCTGATACACTGACAATGTCTATTGAATCAGGAAATAGTGACGTTACACCACACAGAAGTGATTTCTTTACAAATTCCGATGGTAATGTAAAATGGTCAATGTGTATATGTGGATCAACAAAACTTGGTGATACGAATTTATTTCTTAGATCTATTACAACAGTTTTTGGTCCTTTGGTATGAATTGCGTTAGGACCAACATATGCAATTCTATCATTTTTTATAGATATTTGGATTTTTTCTTGAATCTCTTTTGAATAAACATTAACCAACGAACAATTAACTAAAATTATATCAGCTGCAGTATCTCCAGTTGCTACAGAGTTAATTTCAAAAATAGACTCTGAAATACTTGAAAACACATGTAGATTTCCAATTAGAGATTATTATACATTGAAGGGATGTTTAAATTACCGTCATAGAGGCAAAATAATATGAATCTGCCAAAAGAAACTAGGACTTATTGCCCAAAGTGTAAAACTCATCAAACTATGAAAGTTTCAATTTACAAGGCTGGAAAACGAAGAGGATCTGCAGCTGGTGAAAGAAGACATGCTTTACGCAAAAAAGGATATGGTGGACAAAAGTTCCCTAAATTGGCAAAACCAGCAAAAACAACAAAAAAAGTCACACGGTTACTGACTTGTGGCGTATGCAAAAAGAAAATGATGAAAAAAGGTATAAGAATAAGAAAATTTGAGTTGATTGCCGTATGAAAAAATCTCACATCCTTGTTCCAAATCCAAATAGTAAGTTTCAAAAAATTAAATGTATGGAATGTGATGAGGAGCAAATTGTTTACTCACATAGCACAACAGAAGTAAAATGTAATTCCTGTGGAAATACAATTTCAGAACCAACTGGTTCTAAAGCAAAAATTAATGGAAAAATTTCAGGTACTGCATAATAATTCGTAGTCTTCTTTTGTATTAAGATTTAATCCAATTCTTTTATCATCAATTACAACTAAATCCTCTTCAATTGACTCTAAATTATTAATTTTACTTGCATTGACAAGTGATATACCCGAATAGACATGTTCTTTATTCTTAGTTGTATATTCTGAGTTAATTCCTATGGAATTAAGAAACTTATTTGTTGTAACTATGCTGGTCCAGACGTTCTTAGAATTATAACTCTCAGCTATTTGTTTAATAATCTTATCATCAAGTAATGGAAGATCCCCTGATGTAATGAAGACTGAATCATCCAATTGTCTTAAGACAAAGTTTAGGTCACTAACAAAATCTTTTCCAGAAGTTGAAATAATTTCAACTCCAGATTGTCGTAGAGTCTTTTCTGTTTCTGGCG
>Ga0310344_10001836_pt1 | contig 16135 bp, 11 predicted proteins | sample HC15DNA20200_MG_FD_203801 | JGI IMG/M metagenome (GOLD analysis project Ga0310344, IMG submission 203801) | Marine microbial communities from station ALOHA, North Pacific Subtropical Gyre - HC15-DNA-20-200_MG | ecosystem: Environmental > Aquatic > Marine > Oceanic | place: Pacific Ocean: North... | reverse complement strand
CGGCAAACAACTCTACTTCCAGTCTGTTAAGGTCGGAATGTAGGCTGTTTGAATCAATCCTTGATGGCTCGCATATCGCAATCCCAATCCCCCAATCTCTAGATTCGGCCCCTTCACGAATTCTAGTTGCAATTTCCTCTCGTCTCTTTGACGACAACTGCTTCGAATCTCTCGCCCCAATCTCTCGTAAAGTCCCGTAATCAGATTGTGGGATGCACAGTGCGCATACAACCAAAGGTCCAATCACAGGGCCTCTTCCTGCCTCGTCCACACCAATAACTAGACGAGTCATATTTCTAGGTCGTAGTCCGTCGGGCTATCATCATCTCTGCGTTTCTTGGGAACAACCCTCCGAATCTCCGCCTCGGCGGGATCTAACATTGCGTTACTTGGGTGAGGTAATTCTCCCTCATTCATCTGGTCCGCCATTTCCGTTGCAGAATCCAGTGCATCATCAGTCTGGAACTTATCGAGAATTTCACTGGCTTGTTCTACTACATCTTCACTCGGCCCCTGTCTCGGTTTCTCTGCAAGCCCCCCCGACTTCTCAAGGAATTCTGCCGCAAAAACTCTTGAGGAAACCTCGGGACTTTCGATCAAGTCGGGCGCCTGCCCTCCCCCCTCATTGAATTTAGACATCCATTCTTCAACACTCTCAACGCGGCTCCCCGAGGCATCTTTGCCTTCTTGCATAGAATCATTTCTTCTCCTAAGGGCGATTGCAACACCTATTGAGCCTACAATTATTACTAGCGTAACGAGGATTACTTCATGCCACACTTCTAACCAATCAATTACTACCTGAGTGAATGACGGTTTGCAACAAATCGGAGGCTCTATCTCGGGCCCTTCCAATAGAACTGAGTCAAATCCGGTGAAAATTATGGAAGGGTCTCTAATTGATCTGACTTCTACCGTTAGAACCAACTCGGCATCAACCGGAGATAATGCGGGTACAATTATCCAAGCTACGAATTCTATTGATTCTCCACGAGGCACATCCATCAATTCAAAGGAACGAGCATTCCCTGTAAGTGAGTCCGCCGAAGCACCCTGAGGAACAATCAATCCGAATTCAGTGACTAGATTAGAATTGATGCTAACCACCAGTCCATCTGCTCCATTTCCTAGATTCGTCAAGACCCATGTCGATGACAAGTTATTGTCTTCTATAAGCACCGAAGAGGAACTCTCTACGCCCCATTCGTAATATTCCCCTACTCTCACACTAAATGTCAAATTAGCGGGGGACCAATCGTCCAGCCACAGGGAGATTGAGAATTCGGCCAACAAGTTTGCTTGAGTGCCATTACGTACTTTACAAGTTAACTCCATTCCGCTCATCGACTGACCCGGGCCCAGACTCAGTTGTTCACTTTCCAAATCTACTTCAAGCCAATCTGGAGTCTCTCCAATTTCTAGATAAAATACAGAGGCGACATCACCGGTATTTCCCACTTCAATGGTCGCGGAACATGACTCTCCCGGGGAAGTATCCGCGCCGCAAGAGTTGTCGGAAATCATCATCTGGCCACCGGAGCGCGGCACTATACTCACCCTCTGACTGACGATTGATGGCGCATCATTATCGGCTGAATCCCAAGCAATAATGTCGAATTGCAGGCTTCCAGGATAGCGTTCAGGCGCTTGAATCTGAATCTGAGCCGCACCTTTACCACCAGGTGAAAGTGAGTCCAATTCAGATTTGCTAAGCACCATTGCTGCCCAACCATCGTATGAGATTGAAAGCCCGGAATCCCCCACTCTTGTACCATTCTCATCGGTTGGTGCAATAGCGATAGATAGATCTCTAACTGAATTACCCAAATTCATTATTTCGACAATAACTCCAATTACTTCGCCCGGAGAAATTGATGCATTACCTCCTCCTGAAGTAATTGTGGCACCGTAATGGAATCCATACCTTAGAGAAAAGTTGTACCAGTCTTGTGACCCGTCTGTAGTAATCAGATGCATACTAAATTGATGTAATGAATTGGCCAAAGGAAATCCTTCATCGACAGCCGGTGAAATTACTGAGAATTGGACCCATTGAGGAGTGTCCGAAGGAGCCAAGAATTGGTGACCATCCGAAACCTGCTCCGGATAGTTCCAAGCTATCTGCCAGCCGTGTGGGCCATTGATTGAGACCAGAGCAGAGTCATCGACCTCGGCGTGATTGGTGAAATTGAAATTGAGGCCAATAGAAGAATCCGGAGAGATGTCAAAAATTGATCCCGATTCGGGCCCAAACCTCACTTCAGACCTTTCGACCTGCCATGGATAAGTGTAGTTTGGAGTCTCATTGAATACCGTTGCATCAGCAGCCTGTTGAAGTTCCAAAGTTCGTTCAGGCGAGATTTGGCTAGGAGATTGCCTACCTACGGCGGTATCTCCGGTAATCGTGGAATGCATTACACAGGCTGCAAGGTATGTACCGTCAATCGAAGGATGAGAACCATCACTTGTGTATAGTGATGAGAAAGACGTAGAGCCATCCGTTGCATTCAGGCCTGATTGTTGCACTGCGTCATGGATGTGCTTGAATGCCAAGCCTACCGGGGCGATATACGTGGGCCTTTGCGAGTTTGTAATGTTCTCATTGTACATCTCATATCCGCGAGTTACATTTTCTTGCATGGTTGAGTAATCCGGATACAACCAATCTCCTTCCATTCTGCCCCAAGTCATGAAAAGAATAGTCTCCCCTCCTTCGGATTCGACTCTTTGATTGAGATAAATCAGTCCGGCCAGACTTTCCTGCCAATATTCAGTGTCGATTGAAAGACCCGGCACCTGGGATTGATCCTGCAAAATAACATAGTCAAACCGTTGCTGTAAACTCGTATTCCAAGAGTGCCCAGGAGTGGCTGCCCTCTCAGCATGCTCACTCAACTTCAATCCCCCACTAGTAAGGGAAGTGACCTGAGCGTCTTCGCCGGAATCAGTCAGAATCCCGTCCAATCTTACAGATAGAGAATTACTAGAAGTGTAAGAATTCCCCATCATTAGAATATCGAGAGAACTATCCTTCTGGCCGACACTCGCTACAAAAACGGGCGTATGGAGTGATGTGGATATTTGGGCAGGTAGAACCAGCATCAAAGTGAGAGTTACAGCAATGATTCTACCACTCATGTTACTATCGTAATCTGAGAAAGATATCATTTCTGCCCCATTTCGTCCGGAATCTACGAAGTATTCATGATATGAGGCATTGTTGGCAGCACATGGCAGCGAGATGGCCTTTCACAAAGAAATCGGCCGAGCCACCAAGAGTCATCAAGGCCGACAAGAGAAAGATAGTAGAATACGAACGCAAAACAAATGAGGCATCAAAACAGAAGATTTCTGACCGCAGCCATTTGGAGAGTGACTCATTCAAGGAAGCAATGGATCTTCTTGGTGAGGACTCAAAAGAGTCATAGAATTGGGTCTGGGGCAAGACGATTCAATCCCTCTACATCGAATTCACCAGCATTCACTGGTGAACGCAAACCGAACTCGTCGAGGACCCTCGGAGAAATTTCACCAAAAGATCCAATTTCAGCCCCCTCAAACATTACTTTAGCACCTCTGCCAGAAATCCATGGGCCGCCCTCGACAGGTTCTAGAGAAACCTCATCTATTCCAGTTCCTAGGTCACGAAGTAATGCTTGAGCGACCCCCTTAGCCGCTGAGAATCCGCCGCCAACCTCTGCACAAGCCCAAGCAACTCTAGGGCAATTAGTCGCATCTCTGACTACATCACTGAGTTCGTATACTCTCTGTGGCAATTCGTGATGCCTGTTTGAAGATAATAGAGTCAATAACGAGGGGAGGATGCTCTGCCGGAGAATCGTGTGTTCGACAGAGATTGGATTTGAGATCTTTGCTACCTCGCCTGCAGGTTCCCACCCGACTCTTTGGAATTGATCTCTTTCATTGGACAAGGTTAGGCCCTGAGTCTCTTGAATCCCTAAAGAGCGTAGGCTAGACCGTATGCGCCTATGCAGGTGCGAGGAGCCCAAAGGTACTGCATCGAGATGCACTTCTGAGAGCCTATCGGGTAGGTTTTGATAGCCGAATCCTATGGCAATATCTTCAACAATATCAATGGGATGCATAATATCACTTCTCCATCGCGGCATCTCAACAATATGCTCCTTCTCCCCAATGACGCAATCGGCCCATTTTTCGGGATTGTTTGCTCCGTCAGTTACGGTTCTGGACTCAATCAATGAGCCCCCCATTCTGTGAAGTGCTTGTCCAATTTCTTCTGTACTCAGCTCCAATCCAAGAATCTTTGTAATCAATCTCTCAGGTATCCTGTGTCTAACTGAATCGCCTCTGGGAGTATGTTTTTCCTCTCCTGAATGACTAGTCACTTTCACACTCTCGACCTTGCCACCTCGTTCGTGCAGAGACAGGCACACTAGCATCAAACATGCCTCACAAGATCTCATATCCCATCCGGTGACATCGATTAGGAAATCTTTCGTCGAGTTAGAGACAGTAGTATGATCACCGTTTATTATTGGAGGGAAGGATAGGATGTCATCATTGGCATCCAATATTACTGGATAAGCATCTATGTCCTCCATAAGGTGGGCATAATCCACTCCTTTGGGATGCTCCTCCAAAATTTGCTTAATACTCATCTCTTCCTCCATCATTAGAGGAATGAATGAATATGTTTCTGGCACGGTTAGGACTCTAAATGGCCCCGTCACTGCTGCTAGATCATGCACCCCGATCGAGGACAGAGCTCGCTTTCTACCTAGAGTCAGGTGAAGTTTTTCTTGGTGATCCATCAATGACTGAATGAATGCCTCAACGCCGGTTTCATCTCCGCCTGTATCTACTCCCCTTACGACTGCTGCTAGAACGACAGGTCTTACTTCCTCTAGCGTTGAATCTACGGTCATTTCTAGGCCACTCGGCTCAATTGGTATTGAGGCATTGAGAACTTTGCCTTCTGAGAATGTTCTGGCCGCCCTTGCAAGCGATTCATGACTAAGTAAATCGGGCCGATCAGGAAATACTTCCACTTCGACTACTTCGTTATCATTACCTTCAACGGGACATCCCATTGCAGGTAGCCAATCAGACCAAGTCACAGGAGAGTGCTCTGATTCATTGAGAGACTGAATGTAATGAAGCAGTGAATGCTGCAAATCCAAAGTCGGCATGCTAATCTCAGTTCCCTAACCACATAGGTAATGGCCGATCGTAACCGATTAGTCTTAATCCGCTAATTGAGGCAGTGTCATAATCCAAAGCCCTCAGATTCCTTCGACTCAACTTCTCCAAGCCATCAACTCCAAGACCAATCATCCAACCCCTAACGGTCGACTTCAACCATTGCAAATGCTCTTCAAGTCCACTTTCTGGGGGCGGAGAAACAAGAATGGAACACCCTGCTGCTATGCAAATGAGGAGATCCTCTGCCCCAGGGGCCTCATCCATCTCGATTAGTAGATGGCGCCCCTGCCCTGTCAGATTCATCGCCCTAGCCGCGAGTCCAATTCTAGGTAGAGCAGCTGCCGCCCTACTGCCACCCGGGGATGCTGAGTCGATGACAGCTCCATCCAAATCCAAATCTACAACCAACCTGAACAGATGATCCACCCTGTCAATTCCGTCACGAAGAAACACTAGACAATCTTCTCCAATCTTGCTAGTTAGTGATACCAGTATGGCCTCAATCTCTGCATCATCCATTGGAGGTAGATTGTCCAGATCTAGGACTATCCCGGCACAATTACCGAGATTATTAGAGCACTCAACTAACTCTTCCTCGCCGATTAAGAGTAAGTCACACGATCTAGGAGAGTGCTTGACTAGGGCGGGTTGCTCCATCTCAGAATGGCCCTGCCAAGATTCAGCGGTCTCTTCCTCAATCAGCCATGGAATTGGGAATAACAGACCTCCATCTTCCGAACCCAAGGGTAACAGAAGAGTCAGAGGGTCAAGTGAAGAATGCAGAGGGAGCCTATCTGAGGAGGAAGGAATAAGTGATATGCTCTCAAAACCCTCTGCCACGGATGCTTCTGGAATCTCTACAGGGACAGACACGGTATCTTCTGAGGGAACTAAAACCAATGCGTCCTCTTCGATGGAGAGGCCCATTGGCTCTAGGTGATTGGAAATCTCGGAGAGCTCTCCCGGCTCAATTCCACGCATCGTTGCTCCTTCTCCAGGTGGAGGGCAACTGCCGGCAATTACTATCTTGCCACCCGACATTGCTAGCCCGGGATCAGTTCCTACTGATCCTAACACAACAATAGTTCCTCCGTACATTCCCGAGCCAACTCCCTTACCTGTATGTCCGCGTACAATCAGAGTACCTCCGGACATGCCGGCTCCCGCATCATCTCCCGCTGAACCTTGTACAATGACCACACCACCGGACATCCGATGAGCGGTGCGTTCTGCTGTATCCTTCTCGACGACTATTCGCCCGTCGCGCTGAAATGCCCCCAACATTGAGCCAGCAGAGCCCTGTAGTGTGAAAGTACCTCCATCATTCATGGCTCCAGCACACTGGCCCAGGTCACCAAGTAGAAGCACTCTCGCATCCTTTGGTAGATGTGTGGCGGCCCCGATCTCGCCGCTCTTTGGCTTCTCATCTCCCCCTCTGCCCCAACCAATTCTGATAAGCAGGTCTCGTTCGAGTGCCTCAACGAGCATTCCGTCCAAATCACGGGCGAGCTTCATACTCTTTGCGGTAACCTCGCGCATGCTCCTCATGGGGGACAACATACTACCCGTCTTGACTCTGACGGGCAAGAGGCTTGACTTCGACTGCTTAGACGCCGTATTCAGTTCCTCGGAGCGAAGGGTATGTTGATAGAGGTCATTCAATAGAGTCAGAACGCCCGAGGGGGGCGTTTGGGGCGCTGTTCGTGATTAGAGTAGCAATAAACGGTTTTGGGACGATTGGAAAAAGAGTCGCTGATGCTGTTGATGCACAGGACGATATGGTTGTTGCAGGAGTGACCAAAACTGGCCCTAGTTTTGGCTGTGAACTAGCCGTTCGCAAGGGATTTCCTCTATACTGTACTCATGACGATCCAGACCGTATTGCATCCTTCGCAGAGGGAGGATATGAGTGCAATGGAGGACTATCGGATTTGTTAGCATCGGCCGACGTCGTGGTCGACTGTGCACCCGGAAAAAGAGGGGCAGAAAACCTCTCTAAATACAAGGCGGCCGGCATAAAGCACATTTTCCAAGGCGGAGAGAAACACGATCTGACAGGACTTTCATACACTTCGTGCGCCAATCATGCCTCCAATATGAATGCAGAAGGGACTAGAGTAGTTTCATGCAATACTACAGGCCTTTCTCGCACTTTGGTCCCTCTATTCGAGAAGTGCGGCGCACTCAAAGTAGAGTGTACTATGATAAGAAGGGCTGCAGATCCCGGAGACTCGAGCAAGGGCCCAATTAATGCTATTAAGCCAGTCCTAAAGGTTCCCAGCCACCACGGCCCTGACTTGATGACTGTAAAGCCCGAAATTGAAATCAATTCACTCGCAGTTGCAGTTCCAACCACAATAATGCATGTTCATGCCATCACTGCTGATTTACCAAGTGGCCATGGCATGACTACTGAGTCGATTCTTGAGTTATGGAGAAATACTCCTCGAGTACTTCTGATGAGTGGTTCAGGAGACCGATTGACTACCACAGCAGAAGTAATGGAGATGGCAAGAGACATCGGCAGAAAGTGGGGTGATTTGCATGAGGTATTTGTTTGGGACGACGGCGTAAGTTTGAGGGGCGATCGACTATACTATTTCCAAGCAATCCACCAAGAGAGTGATGTTATTCCTGAGAATATCGATTGTATTCGTGCCCTAATGGGCGCTGAGTCGGACTGGATGGCTTCTGTTTCACGAACTGATGAAGCAATCTCCAGGTACTATGGGATGTAATCCCATAGCGATGCATAGGCTATGCATCCAACATCAACGGTCAAAAAGCCTACTTGGACTCGCAAGTCCATGAATGGGTCTCGCTGGGTGCTTGTAATCCTGCCCATTCTATTGTTATCTTCCGGAGGACCGGCGCTAACAGAATCACTCAACACAGCCCCTCAATCACTCGATTCTGGTGATTTTTCTACCTCAGAATCCGAGTGGTTCAGGGCAGATCCATCAATTTCAAGGTACGAACTTAGGCCGGCAACAGGTCTGCTACATTCTCCTTTTGGCCCATTTGACCCCATAATCGACCCTATTCCGTTGGGTCCAGAGAATCTGTTTGATCAATTTGCATTGGAACGAACTGGGATGCTTATTGTACAATCCTCAAGCCCTGATTTGACTAGCATGTTGGCATTGCTGGAAGAGTTTGATTTGGAAGTTATTGACAATTTTCCAGATGATTCTGTAGTGGTCCGATTGAGTACTGAAGGACAATCAACAGTCATTCAGCGATTAATTTCAGATGTCTCCATCAGATGGGCTGGAGAATTACCAATCTCTTGGAGAGTCTCTCCCTACCTATTCTCAATTGCCGGTGTCGACGGCCATTTTCTTGATTTGGACATTACTCCTGCTCCGGACTTAGATAAGGCCGACATACTTGCACTTTCAAACGACATGGAAATGATTTCTGAGAATTCCATCCCGCGCCAAATCTGCGACTCACACATCTGCCAACCCAAGGGTGTCAATGCTGCTTGGATTCCTATTATGGCCATGGATGGTAGAATTCTGAGAATTGATCCGTCTGCAGAATACGTGGTTCACAATACGAATGCTAGCTCAATTGGGGAGTTGCAGAGTACCAGACTATCTTCCGGACTAACGCTGAATGGCTCAGGCGAGGTACTAGCGATTTCAGATACAGGTTTGGACGATGATCATGGTGACTTCGGCAATCGAATCCGTGCGATTTATGATCAGTACGGCCCGGATAACTCTCACGCCGATACTAACAGTGGCCACGGAACTCATGTTGCAGCAACTCTGGTAGGAGATGGTGCCGGAGACTCATTTGCCGAGGGGATGGTGCCCGGTGCGACCTTCCACTTCTATCAACTTGAAGCCGACTCTTCTGGAATGCTTGCTCGCTGGGGTTCGCTGTATGAGATGTTCAGCCACTCATGGAACAACAACGCCAGAATTCAGACCAATAGTTGGGGCAATCAGAACTTAGCCGGAGATTACAGTTCCGACTCTAGGTCCGCCGACTCTTTCTTGGTTGATTATCCACGATTCCTAGTACTGTTTTCAGCCGGAGATTTAGCATCTGGAGGAATCACTCCGCCCGGTACTGCAAAGAATGTCCTGACTGTAGGTGCATCTACCACGGGGGCATACGGAAGTACTCCAGAGGGCAATGTAGCTAGTTCCTCCTCTAGAGGCACTACTAGTGATGGACGAATCAAACCCGACTTGGTCGCACCGGGAATCTCGATTTGTTCTGCTAGAGCAGAAGAAGCGATCTTGGCTAACGGCGGAGAATGCTCCACCTCTATTCATGGCGATGGACAGACGCCACTATACATGACTCTCAACGGCTCTTCAATGGCTACTCCAGTCGTTGCTGGAGCAGCCACTATGATTAGGCAATACCTCCGTCAAGTCGAATCAATCAGCGAGCCTAGATCGGACTTGATTCGCGCCTTGCTGATAAACGGTGCCAAGGACCTAGGTGCTAGTGACATTCCTAACTCTGCAGAAGGCTGGGGTCAGTTGGACTTAGAAAATAGTCTACTTCCCTCAAACTCGGGTCAAGACCTCAATGTAATATACGACTATTCTAGGGATTTGTTACCAGGTCATTCTTTCGTTTATACATTTGAGGTCAACGGAAACTATGGCCTAGATGCAACCATAGCATGGAACGACCCAGAGGGTTCCGCGGTAGCGAACCAAAGCGCTCCAAGACTAGTTAACGATCTAGATTTGAAGGTAATATCTCCAACTGGTACAGTATACCTCGGGAATAACTTCGCTTCTGGATTCAGCACTTCTGGTGGCACAGAGGACCGGTTGAATAATATCGAGAGAATTCGCATTCCTGCCGGAGCTCCGTCGGGAACATGGTCAATCATTGTAGGGCATGCTGGAGGTTCATTACAGAATTTTGCAATGGTTTTCTCTGGACTGGGAAATGAAGTTAGTCACCCCGATTTGTCTGTTTTCGATGGCTCACTTTCAACCTCTATTGACAACCCTCTTCAAGGAGATACCATCCTAATCGAAGCAGCCTGGAAGAACCAAGCAGCAGCATCTACTGGAACCTATTCTATCGAGGTCGAAGACCTAACCGCAGGAACAATAATCCACACTTCAACCAGAGCTTCTCTTGCTGGGGGAATGCTAGATTCTGTCTCCTTCCCTCATTCCTTCTCTAGCACAGGAACCCATCGATTAGAGCTCAGACTGGACTCAGGCTCTGTAGTTCAGGAGTTGAATGATGAATCTTCTGGAGTCGATAATAATCGCCTTCAGATTGAAGTCAATGTCTCTCAAATAGGAGTTAGAATAACTCCATTACTGGAGGACGGAAACCTACCTACCAATCCAGCCCAATTAAGTCAGGCAATGACCAGAACCTTAGATCCAAGATATGCAAGTTGGGTCCTATTTGATTTAGAACTTAGAAACGAGGGAACCTCCGAGATTTCCGTCGGACTAAGCATTTCTCCCGTCCAACTTCTTGGCGACGACGGGGTACTTTATGCTCCTCAAGATGAATGGTGGAAAATATTGAATGAGACAGGACCTTGGACCCTCGCTCCATATGGAGAAGCCGGAGATCGGCTAGTTGTGACACTGAATCTATCTGATATGGATACAGACCTCAGTAGCGAATCCGAAGCAGTTTACGCTCTTCCTGGAACATTTGTTTCCGACCTGAATCTATACGATGCAAATGCGCCCACTGTTTCCCACAGCATTCGTCTAAATGCCGTTGTTCAGAGAGTAGAGGGATTGTATACTATAGTAGCGGGAACAGAGGACCTGAGCGCTGAACCAGGAGATACCGCAGTATTCACATTGTCAATCAAAAATACCGGAAATGGTCCAACTCAATACTCAATTTCTTGTGAGACTGAAGATAGGTGGACAATTACAATTGGGGATAGCCAATCATCTCAGGTCACACTAGATCCTCTCAGTAGGCTACAGTTCCTTCCAATCCCGATTCTAATCTCTGTGCCCGATGCAGTCGAAGGATTCCCTCCAGCCGGTTTCACTCAGAATCTAGAGTGTATTACTCATTCAACCAGCGATCCATCTCTGCAAACTTCTGAGACCGCAGTATTGGAAGTTCTAGAGAGCCTAGATTTCTATACTGATATTTTTGATTCCGACGGTAACTTGCTTGGACCTCTAGGTATTGATGGCCCTAGGGTGGTAATTAACGAAGACATCGTGATTACTGATTTGGTAGTTAGCAATGATGGAAATGTTCCAATTGATTTTATTGTTGAAGCCTCATCTTCCCGAAACTCATGGCCAATTCAAATTTCTCTAGGAGACAATACCGATGACGAAGAGATTTCGTTCACTATTCCTGCGGGCTCACAATACACCGTCAGAGTATCCACAATCGTACCTTTCGCAGCTGAGATGGGAGATACAAACACAGTGACAATTCGTACTACCAGAGTAAATGGCCCAACAGTGACCACGACTACTCAGTTAGCAGTTCAGGAAGTTGCAATTCTCACCTTAGCTTGGGATACAATACTGGAAACTGCGCTAGGGGCCCCGGGAATCGCACAAGTGAACCTTCACAACACAGGCAATGTTGACTTGGATATCAGCCTGACAATGGGTACTCTACCTTCAGGTTGGTCTGGAGGATTCCTTTCCGGTAGAGATTTCACCATGAGTATGAATAGTGAGGCCGTAATAGAAGTAGTAGTTGATTTGCCAAGCAATCTTCCAGTCGGGCTTCTCTCAGACACGGCTTCTGTAATCATCGAGGCTCGTACACCTGCCGGAGAAGTGATAGTCTATACGGTGGAAATGGAGGTTTCTGTTTTACCATCGATTTGGATGGATATCTCTACTGATTTCACTACTATCGAAGACATTGGTGAAGGGGGCCAGACTTTTGAGATTACAATATCCAATTTAGGGAACACACAAGGCGACTCTATCCTAGTGATTCAATCTCCTGAGCATTGGGAAATAAATGCTGGATCATCAATGAACATTGAACCAGGCGAGAGCAGCACCATACCAATCACGGCAACGCCCGATGAAGAGGCTTCATCCGGATTAAGCATAATCATAATCCAAATCAATTCTACATCCTCCAATAGTGAGGTAGCAATCACTGACGACTCTTTAGAAATCAGTATTAGCAAATCTAGAAATTCGGGCCGCGGAGGCTTAGGTGGGCTGTTGGACAGCATCGGTCTTCCCGATTGGACTATGGCAGTCATCGTACTAGTATTACTAACAGCTACTGTTCTTTATGGGGTCAGAATGAGGAGAGATTCTTCAACAATGATTAGTCCCGATGAGGAATTAATTCCTGAAGGATCTGCTCTCCTATCTGGTTCCCTTACCGAGCGTAGAGCGGCTGCCTTGGAGACCTCTTCATCAGGAGAGGTATTGACTGGAGGAGTATCGGAAGACGAGATTAAAGCCGCCTTAGCCCAGTCTTCTCCATCTACTCCGCCGCCCTCTCCAGATGGCGCCCCTCCTTTGCCTCTGTCAGGATTGCCTGATGGATGGACAATGGAGCAATGGGCTTCCTATGGCCATCTGTGGTGGGAGCAGAACAAGCCATGATGCGCTTTACTTATGTCTTGCACCTCTTCGCCGGGCCGTGGATGGCTCGATAGTACTCTTTGGCCCTCCCGGTGCAGGCAAGGGGACCCAGGCTGCTAGAATCTCATTACTTACTGGAAAGCCCCAGGTCTCTACTGGCGATATGCTAAGGGCGGCGGTAGCCGCAGACACGGAACTAGGAAGGGAGGCCAAGGGATACATGGAAGCAGGTCTTTTGGTGCCCGATGAAGTCATCATTGGGCTAATATCAGAGAGGCTAAAGAAGCCCGATGCAGAATCTGGACTATTGTTGGATGGATACCCTAGGACAATAGTACAGGCCGAATCTCTTGACAAGATTGAGTCTGTTGCAGCAGTGGTTTCTATCGAGGTTCCCGACGATGCAATCGTTAGACGTATTGTTGGGCGTAGAATGGATCCTGAAACCGGGCAAATCTACCATATCGACTTCAACCCTCCTTCAGAGAATATCGCAAATCGCGTGGTACAGCGTAAGGACGACAACGAGGAGACTGTTAGGAGTAGACTTTCAGCATATCACGAGCAGACAGCACCCCTTGCTAATTGGTACGGTGAGAGGGGAGTTCTACTGCGGATTGATGGCAACAAAGGTATTGAAGAGGTGGGGGATTCAATCGAATCCGCGCTTTTAGAGATGAGTGGTTCGGATGCCTAGGCGAGCGAGAAGAAACGACTCGAAGAGGAAGGCCAGAGCCTCCGAGGCAATTAACCACCTCTCCTCAATTATACAGGCCCCTGAAGACAATGATGACGAGTCGGTGAAATCAGCGGCGAGAGATATCTTGAGGATTGGAAAGAGGCATGGCATTAGGCCGGATCCAAGTACTTCTAGACTCATCTGTAGAGGTTGTAGTTCCGCGCTAATTCCAGGCCGAACCGCTAGGACTAGGGTACGCTCAGGAACTGTAACCGTGACTTGCAGCAACTGTGGAAGGATTACTCGTAGAAGCACGACTACTAACAGAGGTGATTAGGATTAGCAGGAATGTTCCAAAAGGAATACTGAAGCAGGCCAAGGCCTCCTCCTTGCCCGTGACAATCAGGATTGGCAAGGGAGGTGTGACTGAGCAAGTCGTAGTCGAACTGAGGGAGCAATTGGGCAAGAGGGGCTTAGTCAAGTTGAAGGCGAACCGAGGCCTATTGTCTAACTCGGAAGAAAGGTCCGCTTGCTTCGATAGTTTGGCTCAGGATTCCGATTCTGTACTGGTACACAGCATTGGTAATGTTGCGGTCTTTTGGCTTTCTTGATAGTATTTTGAACGTCCACTTAAGACATTCTTGAATGCTCACTTATTTAGAGGGGTTAATGTTCGCAAAAAGCCATGGTGACTGAGAGTCAAGTTGTTTTGTCGATATTCATAATGTCCTTCGCACTAATTTTGTCCGAAGTTGTGCATCGTACAATTGCAGCGTGGTTCGGCTCAGTATTGATGCTACTGTACGGTCACTACACAGGGGTTTTCCATCTTCATGAACAATACAATGTAGCCGGCGAACTCGTCAAAACTTACACGCTTGAACACACCATGCTTGGGTGGATTGAGTGGGAAGTAATCGGTCTGTTACTGGGGATGATGATTTTCGCATCTATTCTCGAAATCTGCGGCTTCTTCGAATTCGTCGCTATCAAGGCAGCGAAGATGAGCAAAGGAGATCCATGGAGACTAATCGTTCTGCTTGGAACTTTCACCACTCTACTCTCCCTAGTCATTGACAACGTCACTGCAATCATCATCATCGCTCCCGTTACGTTGAGGATATGCAATAAGTTGGAAATCAATCCCGTTCCTCCGTTACTAGCAGAAGCAATCCTGTCAGACACGGGAGGAGTCGCATCGATGGTGGGAGACCCTCCAAATGTCATGATTGCAGCCGCGGCTGCAGATGCTAGCCCAGTACTCGATGCATTTTCGTTCAATGGATTCTTGTTCAGACTTGGAATTCTCACCTTCTTCGCATGGGTAGCAACTCTGAGTTACTTCAGGTGGTACTACAAGGATTGGTCGGAGCAGAAGCCCCCACACGTTGACATGCTAATGGAAGAGGATGAATGGGATGCAATCAATGACAAGCAACTGATGTACACCACTCTGATCATCCTAGGGCTCACCGTGATTGCATTCTCAGCCAAGTCTCTTCTCGACCTAGAAATTGAAATTGATGGAATTGCACTTGCCGGAGCTGGCTTCGCCCTGATTGCATCTAGGCCGAAGGAAGAGGAACTCAGAGAGGGTTTCGTCAATGACGTAATCGATAAGGTCGAATGGCAGGCATTGCTGTTCTTTGCTGGTCTATTCTTGCTGGTCGGAGGAATTGGTGACGTAGGCTATCTCGATCAAGTTGCCAACTGGATTTTTGACAACTTTGGCGATGATGAGGTGAAGTTGGCAATTGCAATCATCTGGGTTTCTGCAATAGCCAGTGCTTTGATTGACAACATACCATTTACTGCAGCAATGATTCCGGTCATCTTTAGCATTACTGAGGCCAGTGGTGGGACACTCAGCCCAGAGCCCCTACTGTGGGCACTAGCTATGGGTGCTGGCTTCGGCGGCAATGCAACTCCAATTGGCTCTAGCGCCAATGTGATGACTGTTGCAATCAGTGAGAGAAGCCCCTATCCAATTACGACCAAGGAATGGGTCAGGGCCGGATTTCCAGTCATGATCATCACATGCGTGGTCGCTACTGTGTTCATGTACTTCTTCCACGGTGCCCTTTACACATGATTCGGTTTAGCGACATCGTGAAACCGAGAACTGCGTACCGAGTCCATGCACGAGTGCGCCATCTGCGGGTTGGTCTCTACCGAGGCCCCCTGTCCGGCGTGTGGTGATGACGAGCCTAACCCAATAGTCGAAGCATCGCAAGCAGACCCGGACATGCCTCATGATTCGCATCTCCCGTTCGGATTGGATTCCAAACCTCAGCCGGAATCAGCAAACCTCCCATTTGGCTTGGAAGAAACTCCTGAGTCAGGCGATTCCAAAACTCCGCTTATTGATATCGAATCACCTCCTAATCAACAGAATTCGGATTCTATACCATTTGGGCTTAATGAATCCCCCTCAACAGATGACTAGAGGGTCGATTACCACCGCCCCCGTAGGGGGCGTGTGGACCCCGCTTACTTCAAATACCAAAGGTAGGTCGGCCACCTGCATTTAGTGCGCCTTGGTACTATTAGGTATCAGGGTAAGTGGTTGAGGCCGCCCCGCCCTGCGGGGAGACGAGGTGGCCTGAGATACCTGAATTGATATGCCTGGACACCAGAGGACTCACAAAGGTGGGATTGTAGAATCAAGATGCTACAACCCGACTGGGGGATGGCTCGGCTCGAGAGCCGAAGAAGGTCGTGACAA
>Ga0310344_10001835_pt1 | contig 16141 bp, 5 predicted proteins | sample HC15DNA20200_MG_FD_203801 | JGI IMG/M metagenome (GOLD analysis project Ga0310344, IMG submission 203801) | Marine microbial communities from station ALOHA, North Pacific Subtropical Gyre - HC15-DNA-20-200_MG | ecosystem: Environmental > Aquatic > Marine > Oceanic | place: Pacific Ocean: North... | reverse complement strand
GCTGACATAGATGGAGATAATGATCTCGACCTTCTCGTGAACGCGCTCGGTGGCCCAAACGCACTATTCGTAAACGATGGCACCGGGACCTTCACCGACGGCACCGAACAAGCCGGGCTTACTTCCGAACTCGGAAGCATGTCAATGGCGTTGGCCGACATAGACGGGGATAAAGATCTCGATCTCTATGTTGCAAATAATAAGGTTGCAACACTGGAGGACCTCTTTCCGCCTGAGGTGCTTGAGCCCAGCAAAATCTACGACCAGGTGGGAGATGATTTCGTCGTGCGGCCGGAGTTCAGAGAGCATTATCGGATCGGAGAACTCCAAGGCAACATCGTCCCACGCATGGAAATCGCAGAACCCGACCGGCTCTACTTGAATGATGGAAACGGACACTTCACGCACGTTCCATTTACAAGTGGCACGTTTACAGATGAAAACGACCAGCCTCTCATGGAAGAACCAAGAGAGTGGACACTAGCTGTTCGTTTTCAGGATATGGATGGGGATGGGGACCCAGACATCTATGTCTGCAACGACTTCTATAGCCCCGATCACATTTGGATCAATGATGGATCCGGCGCCTTCCGCGCCCTACCCACACTCGCCATGCGGAATACCAGTTTTGCTTCGATGGGAGTCGATTTTTCGGACGTCGATCGCGATGGTGATTTGGACTTTTTCCTTGCCGAGATGTTAAGCCGCAATCACCAGCAACGAATGAAGCAGATCGGTGGCGGAATGCCTGATCCACCATTTCCCGGCCGTATCTTGAACCGTCCACAAATCGCACGAAACACGCTCTATATAAACAGTGGAGACGGCACATACCAAGAAGCAGCCCAGTACAGCGGCATCGACGCTTCCGAGTGGTCATGGGGCACAATCTGGATGGATGTCGATCTAGATGGATATGAAGACTTACTGATTGGCACAGGACACTTTTACGACGCGATGGACAAGGATGCGGCAAGGCGTGTCAGTTCGGTCGATTGGAGGCAGCGACTCAACGTCTTCCCCCCCCTACGGACCAAAAACATTGCCTTCCGCAATCAGTCTAACCTCACATTTGAAGACGTAAGTGATGAATGGGGGTTTTCCGGCGAAGAAGACATCTCACATGGGGTCGCTTCAGCAGATCTAGATAATGACGGCGACCAGGATGTCGTTATTAATCGGCTGCTCGCCCCTGCCACCTTACTCCGTAACGAAAGCACCGCACCGCGCGTTGCAGTCCGTCTGTCTGGGCTCGCTCCAAATACGCGTGGCGTTGGAGCAACGATCAGGGCAATCGGTGGTCCAGTCGATACACAGATGAAGGAAGTAGTAGCGGGTGGAAGTTATCTGTCCGGCTCCGACCCCCAAGCCACGTTCGCAGCGCGACCGAACATGAGGATCGAGGTTACATGGCGCGATGGAAAGGTCACAGAGATTTCGGGAGTCCAGCCTGACCGAATTTACGAAATTTATGAAACTGGTTCAGCCTCAGTTCCGGACACCCAATCCAACCCCAAGGATTCACCTTTCTTCGAAGATGTAAGTGATCTGATCAGGCATTCACACCAAGAAGACGAACACGACGATTTCGATCGCCAGCCCCTCATACCAATTCGTTTGAGCCAGTCTGGGCCAGGAATCGCCTGGTACGATGTAGACCAAGATGGGGACGAAGATCTTCTCATCCCGTCAGGAAACGGTGACCGTAGCGCCTATTTTCGAAACGACGGCGACGGCGGATTCACTGAAGTTTCGGACTCCGGACTACCGTATGCTGCAGGACGAGATCAGACGTCAATAATAGGATTGGCCACTGGAGGATCGACACTGGTAGCAATCGGAAACTCCATTATTGAGGCTACAACATTCGATCCCCCAGCAGGCTCTGTATTTTCCATTGAAGGTAATCGCGCAGTCCAGAAACAAACGCTCCCATCCGATTTTTCCAGTACAGGCGCCCTCGCTGCTGCCGATTATGATTTAGATGGCGATCTCGACCTATTCGTGGGTGGGCGACTTGTGGCTGGGCAATATCCGACGGCTGCCTCTTCTCGCCTGTTCATCAATGAGGGGGGGCATTTTACGCTCGATAAAGAGAATTCAGAGATCCTGAAAACCATCGGTCTGGTATCGGGAGGCACGTTCACTGATATAGATGGCGATGGTGATGTCGATCTTATTATGGCCGTTGAATGGGGCCCAATCCGGTTATTCGTTAATAACGGTGGACGGTTCCGAGACATGACATTTGATATGGGCCTCGGCGAGTACACGGGACTCTGGAGTGGAGTGACGACGGGTGACCTCAACGAAGATGGGCAACTTGAGATCATTGCCACGAATCGCGGGCTGAATACCGAACTCCGCGCTAACCGCGAACGTCCTGCCACGATCTTCCACGCTGACTTCGATAACAATGGGACATGGGATGTCATCGAAGCACGGTATGACGAACAGATGCGTACCATGGTACCGATCCATGGGCTACTCACCCTCGCCGGGGCACTTCCATTCCTGCAACGTCGCATTGAAGGTTTCGAGCACTACGGAAGCCTAGGCATTGAGGAAATCCTCGGGATTCCGCTCGAAGGCGTTCAAGTAGAAGAGGCGACAACTCTGGCTCACACTGTCTTCTTCAACCGAGATGGACAATTCGAACCAACTCCGCTACCGGTCGCGGCCCAGTTAGCCCCCGGTTTCCATGTCGGCATTGCAGATTTTGATGGAGATGGACACGAGGATGTCTTCCTAAGTCAAAATCTGTTTGCACTTCGATCCGAAGTGATGCGGAACGACTCGGGACGCGGATTGTGGTTACGGGGCGACGGAATGGGGAATCTGACAGCTCTTTCCAGTGCCGTGTCCGGGGTGGCAGTCTACGGAGAACAACGAGGTGCGGCTTTAGCTGATTACAACCATGATGGGCGCATCGACTTGGTCGTAACGCAAAACGGCGCAGAGACCAAGCTGTTCAAAAATATTGCCGGGCAGCCTGGGCTACGAGTGCGATTAGAAGGTTATACAGATAACCCACACGCGATCGGGGCAGCAATCAGGCTCCGATTCAGTTCAGGTTTGGGCCCTATTCGTGAGGTTCGCGCAGGATCGGGGTATTGGTCACAAGATGGAGCCGTACAGGTGATGGGTATGACCTCGGAACCCACGGCGGTATGGGTTCGCTGGCCGGGAGGCGAAGAAACGGAGACAGCCTTAGCGCCGGCAGCGCGCAATGTCACAATTCGTTGGGATGGGAAGTGACCAGATCACAATAGACCAATTATCAAACCCGCCGTCTATTGTTTTCCGGATCTATTTGAGATGATCCGCCTCAAGAATGTTACGGCGTTTGTGCCGCCGTCGAGTCGACATAGATGGTTGAGTCCATCATGTATTCATGATAGCGGCAGAAGAAAACATACTTTCCGGTCTGCCTAGGGAAGAACGACCACGTTGCGCCAGGCCTAAGATCTTTGCTGTCTTGCGACCGCGCATCCGCGGGCACATCACTGAACTCGACGCGATGAATCACTTTTCCGTTATGGGTCCAGCTGACCATCTGCCCAGGTTTCACCGTTGCCGCAGCTTCGGCATCCATATTGCCGTCCTCATCGACAAACGCGTCGTCAATCATATCAAAGTTCGCAGCTGATCCCGGAGGAGGCTGGACCCTGTCCTCTTCTTCCGTCTCTGGTGCAGGCGAGGGCGGTGGTGGTGGTGGTGGAACCGGAGCTTCCGGATCCTCAACTGGCACCTCGATGGGCCCTTCTTCAGCTGCCTCACCGGCACAGCCTGAAAAAACCACCATCGCAATCAGAAAACATAGGCGAAATTTCATAAAACCCTCTTGAAACGATCAGGTCAAGAAAGATGGCTGGTTCGAACGAACTAGGCAAACCACCGAGAACGGACCCCAACTGATAGTTCGTGGCAATTGCAATTTCTTTACTGAATCAATAGTGCCCCAACTGCACCCGTGGTCGTTCGAATGATTCCGCAGTAGAACCGCCTTCCCGAATCTCATAAGCTTGATTTGGCTCTAGATCTTCTATTACGTCAACCGTTCCCGATCCTGGCCATTGGATTTCTATCGACACAATATGCTCCGCCGAACCAAGGCCAATCTCCTGGCGAAGTGGATTGCCTCCAAACATACCGCCGGTACCCACCAGATGGTGAATTGTCCAAGTATCTTCCGCCCCTTCGACGGTGACTAAAATCCTTGCTCCCATACCCGACCGGTTAGCTTTTGTACCCCGAAGTGAAAGAACGAGCCAATTGTTCCCAAAACCTGGGTTCTCATACAGTACGTTAGCTGATAGGTCTCCTTCGTTGGCGCCCCCTAAAACTTTGTGGATATCCTGATCTCCATCGTGGTCCATATCAGCAAATGAAACCCCGTGCCCCTTGTCGAGTGTCCCAAACCCACCAGAACCCGTAACCTCTTCAAAACGGCGCCCAGTGTTTCGGAACATTCGATTGGGCATTAGTTGTCGATAGTCGGGGTCACCTGTTCCTACATAGAAATCGGGCAGCCCATCATTATCGAGGTCTCCATAGTTGGAGCCCATAGTATACATGATCCGGTCCAAACCCCACTGAACCGTAACGTCCGAAAACGTCCCATTCCCCTCATTACGATAGAGCTTGGGGAGCTCCGCTCCGTGTGGTTCCCCGAGATACTCTTGGATGATATCAGCAGTCTGTGCAGTGTATCCCGATACGAACAGGTCGAGATCGCCATCATTATCAATATCCCAGAACCACGTGGGGAAACTAGCTAGTGGCTCCGTTACACCGGCAGTTTCAGCCATGTCCTCGAACCGCCACACACCCGAAGTGTTCGGTCCGACATTTCGGAATAGACGATTGGGTGCGTTCAAGATCGACACATATAGGTCGACCCGACCGTCAGAGTCATAATCGCCCCAAGCGACTCCTTTCACATAATCTGCCACAAGGACACCCGCGCTCTCAGCCACTTCCTCAAACGTTCCATCACCACGACTCCGAAATAGCTGTGAAGGGTTTCTCACTCCGTCTCGGGATTCGTTGGGCACGAAAAGATCGAGCCATCCATCTCCATCGTAGTCGGCCCAGCCTGCCGTTTGGCTAGGAAACTCAAAGAGAAGCCCGGCCTGTTCAGTAACATCCGCAAAACGACCTCCGTCGTTCCGTAAGAGTGAGTTTGGGGCTCCTCGTTCTCGCCAGGCACCTCGAACTAGAAAAACGTCAGGATCGCCATCATTGTCGTAGTCGGCGTGTATTAGGTTGATGCCGCCAGTGAGGCCCTCCAGGCCTGACTCGCGAGTACGTTCAACAAAACGCCCCAAACCATCCGCTTCGAAGTAACGAAGTTGGTCGCCCCGTCCGCTCGATGATGCCATGACATCGAGAAATCCGTCACCATTAAAGTCGTCCACAACCCCACCACCAGAAAGCGAAACCGCATCAAGCCCTACAGCAGCCGCCACGTTGTGGAATCTGGGGATTTCGCCAACACCAGCCAGACTCGAGCGAGGAATACGGTATGCCTCCGCCACGCTGTCTGGCCACCAGCCAGCTCCCATTGCGGTTAAGTTAAGGATCCATTGAGCACGTTTGTCGTCCGGTTCTTCCTCCAGCCGAGTCCTCTGCCATTCGAGCGATCGCGTCAGCATAAGGCGTGCCGAATCAGAAAACGTGGGTGGAGGTCCAGCAGGAGGAACTAGTGTCCAGCAAGGGAAAACGGTTGTCTCTCCCCAAGCCTCACCAATCGCAGAGGGGGGATCTGGACAAGTAAGCTCCTGACCGCGTCGAATCAGTGCGACACCAATCATCTCTTCAAGTGTTTGGAGAAAACCTGGCACGGGTTCCGTTCCAGATCCGGTAAGGATCTCTCGGATCAAGAGGAGCTGGTCGAGCGCAGGCCCGGTAAACCCTGCGTTTAACAGTTCACGGGCAATCATCCCCTGCCGGAGTGCGATCGCCGCAGCGTCATCAGGAGCTGGTGTATCTAGGAAATATTGGATTCGCGCGCGGTTCATACGGGGAGCATCGAGCGGATCCGTTGAGGCGGCCATCGCCTCAAGCCGCTGGGCCATTTTGATAGTCCCTAGCGCCCGAGGATCGGATACGACCTCAACTTCTCCGCCACACGCCCCGAAAGAAAAGCCACAACCGATATAAGCCAGAGCTCTAACTAACCGACAAACAGCGGACAAATCTGGATAAATCAATTTTGGCCCATACCCATCCGAAGCACCACGTCACGGGAGGAAGGATCCATCTTAAAGAATTCGTTCCTGCCCCCCGGCCATCGTATCTGCACGCCTTGGGGGTTGGCTCGCAGTCCAAACACTTGAACGTTTCCGTTCTTCGACCAGTACCCAGATCCTGCTTGAATCTCTCGCAAGGGACCTTCCCCATCGGCATAGACGACGCGAAGTGACGCACCCACGGCATCGGGGTTGGATATACCTCCGACGAGGTGTACGCGAAGTCCACTGGGGTTTGCAGCCCCTCGAAAAATCAATACTTCTTCGCCGTTCTGTCCGACAGCAAGGTCCCAACGACCATCTTCATCAAAATCTGCTACAGCGGCACCACGCGCGTCCCCGTAGACGGTAATACCACTTTGCTGTGCACCAATCGTCGTGAGACTACCGCGACCGTCACCCAAGAGAAGCTCACCTCTTCCCGCATCGTATCGTGCGATACCTGCAGGGGTTGATAGAAAGTTTTGCGCCATAAAGACATCTTCGGTCCCATTGAGGTCAAAATCGGCAACTACGACCCCAAATCCTGGTGCGCGCTGGGTACGGGCTGGCAGCAGTTGGGCCTCAAAAGAGCCATTCCGGTTTAAGAACATCGTGTGTTCGAGCGTCGCCGCTCGAACGACCTCAACGTCGGTCTGCCGCGGTCCAAGTAGGTCAACGACTGTCGAGCGAGCAAAGGCTTCATACGAGGGTGCCCCTCTTCGTATGAAGGGCAATGCGGTTGACAATGACAAATAGCCACGGGCAGGCAGCTCGTCTCCCGAAGCCTCCGTCCACGATTCGATGATGTCGACCAAACCATTCCCATCTAGGTCGGCTGCGTGGAGTCCGACCGGAAGCAAGGGAGTCGCGCGTTTGCCTGTGTTATTGCCCCAACCCGTGACAACAAGATCCGGCCTTCCATCAGCGTTCAGATCGCCCGTGGCGATTCCGTTCCAGCGCCCTGGGTATTGGCTGAGACCCCATGCATCGGTGGCATCACGGTAGCCAGACCCCTCATTGAGGAACAGTCGGATGGGGCCCCAGTCCAGTGCTAACAGTAAATCCGGATCACCATCCAAATCCACATCCGAGAAAATGGCTCCGGATACAAGTCCGACCGCCCCGAATGGTTGGCTCCGGACAGGATCAGCCACCAATGTGCCTCCCTGATTTACCAGAATGCGAGAACTTGCAGGCCGTGGATATGCACCCGGAACGGCACGGCCACCGACGAATAAGTCCAAATCACCATCCGCATCAACATCAGCCGCCGCTATCGGGCCTGTCGCATCAACCGTAGCCCGAACGTCAATGTCTCCTTGTCCAGAGATCCCCATGATGGGACTGATTCGTAATAGTGCGTCAGGGTTGGGAGACTCCCAGCTGCTTACACCTGCGAGGATTTCAGATTTTGTGAGACCTGGGATCGCTACGATGGTCGTCTGATCTCCCGTCGAAAATGGGCCAAACGGATCCGGATCACCGAGACGGCCTCCTTCATTTCTCATGAGTAAGGCCTGGCCACCAGCTCCGGATGGGAGCAAGAGATCAGGGTCTCCGTCTCCGTCGACATCCTCCCAACTCACACCTGGCCCCAATCGAGACAGCTCAAGCGGGATTAAGGGCTGGCGTGCCAATTCATTGAATTCTGACTCGTGATGTTGACTCCCGACAATTGAGGGGTGGAAAAGCGGTTCCACATCGGTCGGACTCACACGTTGGGATGTGGGTGCCTGCTCCGGCGCGTAAATCTCATAGAGGATGTCTGCACCAACCTGGAATGTTGAAACACCACCCGTCGGCCAAGTTACTCGTAACCGCGCAGAATCCTTCGTCCCCATCCCAAAAACAAGTAACGGATCCGATCCGGACAAATACATTCCACCTGACGTTACCTGTCGCGTTTGTATTGGTAGGGCACCATTTTCAAGCTCAACTCGGGCACCGATCGCCTGCGTGTTACCAGCCCAACCTCGGAGACGAACTGCGGTGCGCCGGGCCGCTGCATCATTCCGCAGCACAAGTGGCGGCTCGTTCATACGCGTAACGACAACATCGAGATCTCCATCTCGGTCGAAGTCGGCAGCAGCAATCCCATGGCTGACATCAGGATCAGCCCCATAGCCCCAACGCTCGCCGCTCTCCTCGAATGTACCGTCACCCTGGTTCGCGAAAGCGAGATTTTTTAGTCGGAGTAGTGGGAAAACCCCATTTTCGCGCTCCCAGTCCACCTGGATCTGTCCAGTACGAAGTCTATCCTGTGTATCACCATCAAGCGGATCCCACGTGTGACCATTTGTGATCAATAAATCTTCATAGCCATCAAGATCAACATCGAGGAACATCGCACCCCAGGTCCATTCTGAAGCATCCACTCCTGCAGACCGTCCTACTTCGGCGAAGGTCCCGTCACCACGATTTACTTGCAGCGTGTTTCGACCGACTCGCGCCCTGATGGAACCTTCACCAGGCAGAGTGCGAGGCACGATAGCAGCTTGTGCCCTGCCATCTTGTAGAGGATGAGCTTGTTCTCGGCGGCGGACTAAATCGAACGCTAACATCTCAGTTGTGATGAAGTCAGTATCCCTGTCCCCATCAATGTCAGAAAAATCGACCCCCATGGAACTGGCGCTCGTAGTCCTGACTTGAAGTCCTGACGCAGCACGGAACCAGCCACCCTCGTTGAACCAGATCCCATCGTCACTACCAAAATCATTGGCCACATAAAGGTCAGGATCTCCGTCATCATCGGCGTCGAAGAAACGAGGCACCAAACCCCATGAACGAGGAATTTCCCTGATAGGAGTTCCTTCTGCCGTTCGAAACATGCCACCCGTGAAGTCGACATTCTCGAAGCGACCCATCCCATCATTCAAATACAGTTCATCGGGATCTGCCAACTCCCAACGCCGGACCCGATCTCCAATCCGTTCCACTCGATAGTGTTCGTCAAACGGTGGGATAAACTCATATCCGCCCTCAACCTCGCGGATTTTTCCCTGCATACTTCGTTCACTCGGGCTAAAGAGATCATCCCCTTGAATGACTTTGTAGTTGGTGAAGTAAGCGTCTAAATCGGCGTCCCCATCTATATCGGCTAGACCCAACGTGGTTGTTCCGTAGGCACCTTCAAAACCAGAGGCGCTCTCTACGAAATGTCCACTGCCATCGTTGGTGAGTAGAACATTCACGCCTCCATGAATGGCCACAAACAAATCTAGATCACCATCTCCATCCGCATCGGCGAATACCGCTCCACGCGACATACGGCCAGGTAACCCAGCTCCAGCAGTCATCGTTACATTTTCGAACTCCCACCCGCCAAGGTTTCGATACAAAACGTTCGGGGCATCAAGAAGGCACACATAGATGTCTACCCACCCGTCACCATCCATATCTCCTAGGGCTATACCTGTTCCATGTGCTAGAGTCCGGTTCCCGAGCCGTGTCTCAAGAGAAAGATCTGTCGATGCATGTATTCCGGTGGTCGACGGAGATATCTCCGTAAAACGCCCCCCACTCACTCCCTCGTATACCAGTGACCGCCAACGAAGCTCTTCTGACTCGACCCATTCGATGGACACAGGTGGTAAACGGGATTGGCAACCGCTCAAAACTGCATATACGAGTAGAAGTGCACTCAGTGCGAGTGAAAGATACCGGGACAGACAGCCTTGACCGACTGCCGGTAGGCAGCGGGACGGACCCTCAACGCAGGAAAACGAAGGGACCACGCCTGAGGCTAACTACGGACTCTGAAGCTTAAGCTCCAGATCAGACTGCCCTGCCGGGACCACGTTACAGGGGTCGCAAACACTGACCGTACTATCTGGAGGCTGAAGCGACGTCGGAACCTCGAGATCCCGACATGCTGTACTTGAGAATCCTACTAATGCCACAACCACCGTTATGGTCGCGAAAACGCCTAGTCGCTTGGTCTCCATGGGTCCCTCTACCGGTTAGATCCCACCAGTGTCTTCACGGGCAGAAACAAAATATAGCGCCCCATATTGATCTCTGCTCGCCTGAAAAACACTGCCTCACGGAAGAAACGTATCAGAGGTCAGATTACAGACAGATCACGGGGAATGAATTTTTGAATCACTCCAGTCATTACATGGCGCAGAAAGAGAGGCCGTCGGAACAACCCGACGGCCTCTCCACTACCGTATGCGCCTTCAGAAGCCCACAGGCTTCGTTACGTGGCTAGCGCACAACAAGGTCGAGCTGTGCTGCTCGCGCTTCCGCTCGGCGCTGGATAGCACCCAGCGACCAAGCCGCCCGTTCTAGCGCACTGTCCAAGCTACCCGGAACAATGTTAGGCGGCGTTGGGTTTCCAGCCGAACCTGGGTTCCCTGCTCCACCGAACGTGTAGAGATCATACTGAAGCACCTCTAAGTCCGAGGCAGGTACCGGCAAGTGTATCGCCGTTCCCGTTGGTAGGATGTCATGTCGACGCCCATGCAGGAACTCGAGACCACCCGAGTCCATGAAGACCGACTCAAAGTGTTCATAGATCATCGCGTCCCTAAGATCCCCGCACCGACCTGCCGGATCATACCGTTTACGAGGTACACAATTCGCACCACCAGGAACCGTTCCAGCATCGGTAACAGCTGGCAGACCACCCTCTCCGACGCGGGTCTCGTTCACCACCGCCACCGCGGTAGCAATATCTCCGGTACGTAATGCTCCCTCGCCCACCATGAGACGCATTTCATACGGTGTAAGCTCAGTAATGTTACCGAAGTAGCAATACGTGCAGCTCAGCATATACGCCTCATGACGGAAATCGGCGTAGTGTGATTGTCGGTACGTACCGCGTACAGGAGGCCAGATAATGCTGCTCTTGTACTCGTGCCTCGTACCACGGTCTGCCTCGACTGCCTCATCCGGGTAACGGATATCTGGCGTCGTACCAGCGAATGGGACCCGCTGAGCCAGCGGTGTGTTGATCCATGCCTGGTAGTTACCACTCACGTCCGACATACCGTGCCAGTCGGGGTGCATCCGGTGCCACGTGTTCGGCTCCGTCCCCAAGGCTTTTGGACCGTCCCACCATGGTTTCGCAGGCGTTCCCCACGTATCGGCGTCGGTACCTACGATGGTGAGTTCTTGCAAGCCATTGGTAGCATCGGTCTTAACAGCACTCCAATCGACCGAAGCGGCTTCTGCTTCTGATCGCGGACCGTTCGCTCGGCAACGGGCCCTATACGACGTTGCCAATTTTGCAAGATCTGTGTTGCTGAGTGCGCCGTTCGTGGAGGGCATCCATTCCTCTTGGAGCGTGAATGGTGTCGCATTCGCCTCCGTGATCACCTCACTTAGCTTGGCGAGGGCAGCAGTCATGACCGCATCATGCGACGAAAACTCCAGCCCGGAGGTTACGTCTGTGGTCTCATCCACGATAAACGCCTTATCGTACCACATGCCCAGGTAACAGAGGGCCATGCCCACGTTGAACTTAGCGAAGACCGTGGCTCGAGGGTTACGCTCGCCACCAGGACCGATTTCCAGCCCCGCTTCTATGGCACGAATCCCATCTGATGCCGCCGAAATCGCGGCATAACTGTCCTGCCAATTGCCCTCAAAAACATAGGACCAGTAATACGAGGACTGGTTTGGCATCGGCTCACGTGGCTCACGACCGAAGTCGTTCTGGCCCATGTTGCCCCACGACGCCGTATGGCGGTGTGACATCATGTTGTGAGAAAGGTTGTTGTTCCAGTAGTGCTGCATACTCCAGATCTGCTGATAGGAGCTCGCGATAAGCGTCTCCACATCATCTGCAGTAGCCAGCGCGCGATCCCGGTCGGGCTCATTCGTGTTCGTGACATCCAGGTCACAACCCGAAAAGCCAACCATGAGCGCCAGCGCAAAGGCTCGCAGCGTCAGCTTATTAATCATGATCTCTCCCTATATCTCGCGTCAGATATCTCGTGTCCGTTTTTTCGCTTGCTCCCATGATTAAAAGACCATCTCGGCAGCAAACGTATACACACGGAAGTTCGGATATGTGAAACCATCAGAAGCGATATTTGTGAAGCTTCCTGCGTTCTCACCAACCTCTGGGTCATAACCGGAGTAATTAGTAATCGTGAGCAGGTTACGACCGATCGCGCTAAGCGTGAGCCGCTTCACCACGTTTCCAAACATGGTCTCCACGAAGCTGTCTGGCAGCGTGTAGCCAATAGACAGCTCCCGAATCTTCAGCCAGCTGGCATCCTCTTGGAACCAACCACCACCCTGACCGGTGTTGTACATCGCGTCCTGATATGCGACAGGCTTGCGGAACTCACGTGACTTGTAGCCTTGGTCCGCATCGCCACCGCGGTTCGAACGCATTCTCCAAGTTCGGGTACCGTTTTGGATCGTGTGTCCGTACGACGAAGAAATCAGGCTATTAACGCTGAGTCCCTTATACCGGAAGTTCGTTGCCCATGACGCGTTGAAGTCAGGCGTCACGTTCCCCATCGGTAAGAAGTTCGTCAGCACACAATCCGACTGATAACTCGTGGGGTTCTTAGCTTTACATGTGGGAGAGTAGTCAAACTTCTCAATGATAATCCCCCAAGGGTACGTCGACGTACCACTATCATCATTTACTGTGACCGACGTTCCCCAAAGTTGCTTCGAGAACCCATCGGTGAAGTCGTTCCCTGCACCCGTAGCAACGAGGTAACCGTCATCGTTGACCTGGAAGTTCGCTTCGCAGTCCGCCAAGCTTACCCCAGTCGGTGCCAGGTCTGAACAGTTTTGCACCCCGACAGCGCCCCAGAACTCGCCCAACGGGCGGCCTGCGGCGATCCAGACACTACCGAACGGGCCGTCACTGTACTCCGGCACATCCAGTCGCTCGATCATCTGGTCTGTCTTGTCCCAGCTGAGCCGGAACTGGAGACCCGTGTCACGCTCGTCAATCGCTGAATACCTGAGCGAGATCTCATGTGTCTTCGAAGAGATCGCACCAGCATTCTGCCACTGACTCGAGAAGCCCACGAAAGCTGGCTGCGGAACCTGCAGCAGCTGATCGTCCGTGAGGGCCCAAGCGTACGTGTAATCAAGCCCGATGTTCTCAGCGAACACGAAGTTTACGCCTGCTTCACGTTCTGTCGTGTACTCTGGCTTCAAGGCCTCGTTACCCAAGTTGACCGGGAAGATCGCGCCGGCTGAAACACCGAACGTCTCGTACTGGGCGAAGAAGTTCGGACGTCCGCCCGCGGTTCCAAGTGAGAACCGAAGCTTGAACTCATCGATCCAGTCGATATTCCAGAAATCTTCTTGCGTGAGACGCCAAGCAACTGAGCCGCGGTAGTATGTCTGCCACCGCTCTTCGGGTCCGAACAAGGAAGAACCGTCGCGCCTGATTAGACCGTCGACAATGTACTTGCCTTTATAGTCGGCGCTTGCGATCCCGAAGAGTCCTTCCGCTTTAATCTCGCGCACGAGATTAGTACCAACAGTCTCACCAACGATTGCGCCAAAGTTCGGCACGTCGGCTACGGAGAACCGGTTACCGAATACGCCTGACGATACAAAACCTTGGTCCTCAACCAAGTAACGAGCTTTCGCTCGAAGCGTCAGATCGCCGTCCATGACTGTCTGAGTCGCGCCAAGGGTGAGCGATGCGTTGACCGCTTCGTCGGTGAAGCTCGACTCACGAAGGCTGCCGCCGGTGAAGTCGCCTTCCCGCGTTTCTTCGTTCTTAGGTCGGATGCCGACGTCACTGAAGTCCGTCCGGTCGAACGACGCGTTCGCCTCTACGGTCAACCACTCCATTCCAGTCGGCGAGTAGTTGATATTAATCGAACCCATCGCTCGGGTCCGCTCATCAACCTCCGTCGCCACTGCAAGGAGATAAAGAGGATTCTGCTCAATGGAACTCGGATCGGCATTACTGATTGGATAGCCGTCGGTCGGATCTATCTCTGCTAGGTCCGCAGCCGGCGACATGAATGTCAGCCGAGAGAACGAACCATTGGAAATCGCTGCATCATCCTGCTTGGACCGCGAATAGAACCCGCTGGCGGCGATATCAAGATCGCCGAACCGCGTGTCCACGTTCAGACGCATGTTCTGGCGGGTATAGCCCTCATCCGTCGGGATACCAACGTCGAAAGCAGCGAGGCCCTGTGCGACACGGTCTGAGTTCAATTGGTCGAGGTTCTCGACACATACGGAGCAGTGTACGACCCCAGACTCCTCGAACTGGTCAACACTTACTCGGAAGCTGGACTCACCGATCCGACCCGTGACCGCGGCATAGACGTCGTAAGTCTCGCCCGGATCAAAGAATTCCTTAATCGGGTCCTTGAGTTTGCTAGGGAATTTCTTGTCATTGAACGCCGTCTGGACCGATCCGGCTTGACCAGGGTTAACCTTGTTCTCCAGCACCTGTGATCCAAAACCAGGCGTGTTGAACTGGTTGTAGTCAACCTCGTCGCCAGCAGTGTCAATGAACTTGGTCCCCGCATCGTTCATGAGAAGTGAGTGGTGCCAACTACTGGAAAGAGTTCCCTCCAGTTCACCCATGCCGAACTCGCCACGAGCCATGAGGTCAAGCGTATTGTTCCCCATGCCCATCCCACGCTTTGTCGAGATCTCGATCACGCCGTTCTGCGCGCGTGATCCGTACAGCGACGCTGCCGCCGCACCTTTCACGATCTCTACAGACTCAATGTCGAGCGCGCCCACGTCGGCCAGCGTAGCTGACTCTGACTGGATCACGCCGTCAATCACGATGAGCGGTGACTGAGATCGACCGGACGCATTGATTGAAGTCGGGCCACGAAGCGTAATACCCGCTTCCTGCCCCGGCTGTCCGGAACCGGACATCACGGAGATTCCAGCACCTTTACCGGCCAACAGACTCGAAGCGTCCGCAGCTGGTACTGGCATGTCTGCCGGATTCAAGCGCTCCACCGTAAACGGAAGCTTTACGCGGGGAGTTTCCCCCACAACGCCCGTTACGACGATGTCTTGAAGTCTCAAGGCAGTCTGCGTGACCGCGAAATCGGCCGTAGCGACCTGCCCACTTTGCACTGTTACCGCTTGCGAGAGCTCCCGATAACCGATCAGCCGGACCGTAATGGTCTGCTGACCCGCCGGAACTCCTTCAAGGCGATACGTGCCCTGAGCGCCCGAGAGCGTACCGACTGCCGTACCTGCTACGAACACCTGAGCCCCTGCAACAGGGGACAATGACTCGGAATCGGTAACCGTACCCGTGACCGCACCTTGTGCGAACAACGGAGCCGCCCCGATAAAGAGCCAGGCGCTCAGAGCAGTGGTAGCCAGCGCACTCGCTCGCTTGTTCCACCGTCCTGACAAATTAAACAACATGGATCTGCCTCCTATATGGCAGTGGGATCCTTTGACCCGAAACAGTTCCGAGAGCTGAACTGAAGCCCCCGCTCGCAGCGACCAGGTCACTTCACCGCCGCGAGAACGAAAACAACTCATTTGTTCTCACATGACTTTTACGTCACCTGAGAACGTCTTTTTACTACTTAAACCACCTTTTTTTGCGCCTATTTTCCCACACAGGAAAACCCAGTTTTCCCGCGTAACCACGGGCGTTTTTGACGCACCGCCCCACTTCCTCATGAAAGTGAGGTCCGCAAATATAACCGGACTGCGCAAGGTGTGCAAAGTTTTTTTCGCGATCACGCAACAAGTGTGCAACGCAACCGACACAATATTTCTGCAGTCAAAAATTTGTAAAACAGGCTAATGCGTCGTCCGCTCAATTCTCAGCTAGAAGGACGCGAGCGAATTTCCGCTTTCCACGCTGGATGAGATATTCGCCAGTTCCAAGCTGCAGATCTCGCTCTGTTACCACTTCGCCATCAATCCTAACCGCACCCTGTAACACCAAACGGTTGGCCTCAGAGGACGAGTTTGCG
>Ga0310344_10001834_pt1 | contig 16142 bp, 14 predicted proteins | sample HC15DNA20200_MG_FD_203801 | JGI IMG/M metagenome (GOLD analysis project Ga0310344, IMG submission 203801) | Marine microbial communities from station ALOHA, North Pacific Subtropical Gyre - HC15-DNA-20-200_MG | ecosystem: Environmental > Aquatic > Marine > Oceanic | place: Pacific Ocean: North... | reverse complement strand
CCTGCCGGGCCCTTATGCGTATGGGTTACCGCGAACAGCTGGCTTCTGTGCGTTTCGACTAAAGCTGTAAACTCCGGATTCGACAAGTTGACTCGCGAGGCGAAGGGCAAAAGAGCTGTGCCTAGTTCACGTTCTAGTTTGGTACCGGACCATTCGTAGCCTGAAGTGCCACCGACAAGGCGGGCACGAACGGCAAAGGTTTTACTAGCAACGAGAGGAGCAAAGACTTTTTTAGCCTCTTCCACAGTAGTTTTTAAATCTTTGGCCTCAAATGGAATAGCCAGAGAGGCAGATTGTACTCCGAATACTCTTGACGCGATTTCAGCTGCCTGGTCCTGTACCTGATGGACGAAGGCACGTTCACGGAATGCTACTGGCGACTCAGAGATTCCATTTTCCGAGAGAGCCTCGCGTAAATTGCGTATTAGCGCCTTTTGGAGAACTTTTCGTGTGCCTTTCCCCTTTGTAGTTAGCTCTCCGGAGTAGCGAATGATTAAGGTTTTTAGCCCGTTATTAGCAATCATAATGAGAAGCTAGCCAACGGGTGGGTTAGTCTGACAGCAAAGGGGGTCTTCTTTTGCCGAGAGCCAACTTTCACCTGAGCCTCATGATTTTATTATTCCTGGGGTTTCTAGTAATCGTAGCATGCGGAACGGATTCATCCTTAGAAGAGGATGTACGTCAGAGTGTCAACAAAGTCCAACAGGAAGGTTTCGGAGAGGATCTTCAGGCACTTGATGCAGAAGATCAGGGGGCCTGGACTGACGGGCGAGGGGATTCAAAAAAAAGTGAAACTCTAGGGACACAAGGTGCGACCATCGCCAGAGCCCATTTAGTGTTTGAAACGGCTTTAGCTCGGATGCGGCAAAAAAATCAGGAAGTCGAAATGGCTAGGGAGGTTGCAGAGGCGTCGCTTGCTGAGGTTGATGCCGTAGAGATGGAGCTACTTGCTGCGCAATCAGAGTTCCGACAAGCGGAGCAAGCTTTGAAAAGTTTAGGTGTCGATAGGCCGCGAGAGGCGTCTGTGGTTTCAGATATTGCACTTTTCCGTAAGGTTCAAGGCGAAATCTTGCAGGCGAAATCATTGGCACAGGTTGCTATCTCTGTGGAGGTAAAAATGGGGGTCGTTACATTACGGGGCCTAGTGCCCAGCGTTCAAGTTCGGACCCTTGCACTAAATATTGCTGAAAGGGTTAACGGCGTACGTAGGGTAGATAATTTGCTCACCCTGAGCGGTAAGGAGGATTCATGGCGGGACAGGTAAGAGTTGAGAAAGAAGAGTTCATTGCCTGGGTGATCTTCGATCACTCAGAGCGTCGGAATGCACTTTCTAGAAACATGTGGGTTCAGCTTATAGAGGCTTTGGCTGACCTCGATGCTGATCCCAAGATTCGGGTGATTTTGTTGAGAGGAGCCGGTGAGGTTGCCTTCGTTTCAGGCGCGGATATTTCTGAATTTGAGAAGTCTAGAACAGGAGAGGCATCAGAAAGCTACAACGACCTGACGAGTAGAGCTTTTACTTCGATTAGAGACACGCGCAAGCCTTTGATATCGATGATTCATGGGTTTTGTGTGGGTGGAGGTCTCGCGGTTTCTTTGGGAACGGATCTTCGTTACACCGCAGATGATGGGGTCTTTGCCATTCCAGCGGCCAAACTTGGTGTGGGTTATGCGAGCTCCGGAGTGGACACATTGATTCAGCTTGTCGGTCCTGCTGTGGCAAAGGAAATCTTTTTCACCGGGCAAAAATATGACGCCAAGGAGGCTCTCGGGTACGGGTTCGTAAATAGAATTTTTCCGAAAGCCGCACTGGAGACGGAAGTTCGTAAAATCGCCTCTCGAGTCGCTGCTAATGCTCCCCTAACGATCCGGGCGGCAAAGGGTGCGGCGCGTGAGTTCGCTTTACCACCCGATCAACGTGACAAAAGCGCCTTAGAGCAATCAGTTCGGGATTGTTTTGAAAGCGAGGACTACAAAGAAGGAGTACGAGCCTTCATGGAGAAAAGGCGTCCTCAGTTTCGCGGCATTTAGGGAGAGTTTGAGCAAAGCCTTGCGCTTCTCTCTAGAGTGGGGAAAGTGTGAATTATAGTGTTGAGGTAGTAGTGGATTTCCGAGTCTAACTGATCGCGTAACGCGCGGAACCCGCAAAAGTCGGCGGGTGATGTTTTTCCGCAACGCATTTGCACCCTGGAGATTGAAATAATGACCTTAAATCGTTTGTTCGTAATAGGCCTTGCAGTAATAAGCCTTTTGGCTTGGGGTTGCACTTCCTCTGGGACCGGCCAGGATACCCGTGGGGCAGCCTCAACACAGACCCGTAGCGGTGGTTTTAACGATCGGGTCAGTGGGTCTCAGTCCTCATCAGGCGTCGAAGTTGACGGCTCAACATTGGGCCTTCAGGCCATTTATTTTGACTACGACCAGTCGGTTATTCGAGCTGACCAAAAGTCTACTTTGGAAGCCAGTGCAGCACTTATATCTTCTAACAACTGGAAACTCATAACGATTCAGGGCCACACCGATGAACGTGGCAGCGAAGAATATAATCTTGCCCTTGGGGAGCGACGTGCCGACTCTGTCAGGCAATACCTTTTGAACCTAGGGATCCCGCCAGAAAAGCTTAGTACGGTTAGTTTTGGAGAGAACGATCCCTCCGAACCTGGAAGCGGCGAGTCCGCTTGGAGATGGAACCGGCGGGTGGAGTTCCTGGCTACACAGTGACTTTGCCGGCTGGTTGCCCTTGGTTGAAAATTAGGGGTACCTGAAGCTATTTCTTCATTTAAAAGTGAGTTACGAGCATTTTAGTGGGTTCAAAGTTTGCCGCTCCATCATCAGGGCTGATACTCTGGGTACAGAACATTTTCTAAAACACTAGCTACACCGAGGGAAAATTATGCCTGTACATGGCGGTAAACTCGCGGCCCGAGCCCTAAAAGAGGCGGGCGTAGAAGTCATCTTCACATTGTCCGGTGGACATATAATGCCTATATACGACGGCTGTCTTGACGAAGGAATCCGCGTGATCGATGTACGTCATGAGCAAGCTGCGGTTCATGCCGCTGATTCTTGGGCACGTTGTAATCCGGGTAAGATTGGGGTCGCTGCTATTACAGCAGGTCCGGGTGTTACAGATGGGGTTACGGGCGTCGCGAACGCATGGCGCGCTAACAGCCCTATTTTGGTCTTTGGTGGTCAGGGTCCGTTTGAAAACCTTCGGAGAGGATCTTTGCAAGAAATGGATCACGTGGGTGTGATGAGACCAATCACGAAATATGCTGATTCCATTTATCAAACACATCGCATTCCTGAGTACATAGAGCTGGCGGTCCGGCACGCGGTCTCTGGTATCCCGGGCCCTGTGTACCTCGAAATTCCGATGGACGTCTTTATGAACGAAGTTGAGTGGGATCAGGCACCAGTTCCCCCTATCCGAACGGAACCGCCTCGACTTTCGCCAGACCGTGTGGAAGTGAGAAAGGCGATTGAGTTATTGAGCCAATCTCAACGCCCAGTCCTAATGGCGGGTACAAGTGTGAAATGGTCACGTGCGTCGGGAAACCTTAATGATTTCTTGAGGGAGACTCACATACCGACTTACACCAACGGAATGGGACGAGGTACGGTTCCTCCCGATAGCCCAGAGTGGTTGAATCGTTCGCGGAGAGACGCGCTGCAAAAGTCCGATTGTGTTGTTCTTGCCGGCACGTTGCTCGACTTTCGGATGCGTTTTGGCCGAACTATTCCTAAAGATGCGAAGATAATACAGCTTGATATGGATGCGACCTTGATCGGTCAGAACCGACCCTCGGATGTTGGAATTGTTGGCAACCTTTCAGCAAGTTTCGAGATGCTTTTAGAGGAAACGAAAAATCAAGGAGCTCAACTCGATTGGACCTCCTGGCGAGATCAATTGAGAGAACTTGAGGACGATGCGGAGAGGAAAGTTGAAGCCGCTCTTAACAGCAACGAGGTTCCAATTGATCCTCAAAGAATGTGTCGTGAGGTTCGTGATTGGCTTGAGACTTTCAATGACCCAATTGTGATTGGCGACGGAGGAGATATTGTTGCAACGGCCGCCAAGATCCTTCCTGTGAAAAGTGAAGGAGCTTGGATGGACCCGGGACCTTTGGGGACGCTGGGAGTGGGAATGCCTTTCGCCTTAGCGGCTCAGCTTGCAAATCCAGACAAGAGAGTTGTAATTGTATACGGTGATGGCTCGTTTGGCTTAAATGGTTTCGAGTTTGATACCGCCGTGAGGTTTGGCTTACCTGTGATCGGAGTCTTAGGAAATGATGCCGCTTGGGGGCAGATGATGCGTCCCCAGGGAGCAACATATGGTTGGGATAGACTGGCTGCAACTGAGCTTGCCCTTACTAGGTACGACAAAGTTGTTGAGGCTCTGGGTGGCCACGGAGAGTTGGTCGAAGAACCACAAGAGTTGAGACCAGCACTCGAACGGGCTGCAGCTTCGGGAAAGCCTGCACTCGTTAATGTTGTCATTCGTCAGGACCGTGATTATAAGGGCGGAATCTACGTCTGATTCTAAAGACCTGGGCTGCTGCGTGCTTTGGAGAACGTATTAAGTGGAGCCGCTGGCTGAAGGCATAAATCTCGATGTCCTTGAAACACGTTCATTTGCAGAACTGGGATTGGACGACAAGGTTCTTGGGAAACTCAGTCTTTCTCACGGCCCGCTTGCAATAGTAGATCTCGAAACTACTGGTCTCGCCGACGATTTCACCTCGGAGATATTAGAGTTCGGGGTGGTCGCGATAGATCCAGGCTCACAGAGGGCCTTGACAGCAGGATGTCTCTTAAAACCGAGTAAATCACTCCCTCGTGCAGTCGCTCGTTTGACGGGTCTCAAAGACGCAGATCTTGCAGAATCTCCTGTGTTGGAGAATGTGTCAGAATATTTTCGAACGCTATTACTCGATCGAGTCTTGATCGCACATAATGCGGAATTCGAAAGGTCTTTCCTCACCCGATTTCTCGACGAGAGGTTTTCTTCTTCAAAGTTCTTGGATACTTTAGATCTATTAGCCGTTACTCATCCTGATGCACCAGATCTCCGTCTAGAATCTTTCACCCGCCTACTGTTGGGGCGAGAGGAGGAGCATCGTGCCCTCTCCGACGCGTTGGATACCGCACGTGTAATTTCCAAGACTGGGATTGGTGCGCGTAAAGGAGAAGAGCGTTTCATCCAAGCGCGAGAAAGCCTGAGTAGATTCTTTCCGGGTTCACCTTGGTTACCTCTTCTCGAAGAACCTCAACGCGTTATTCATAAGGGGAACGTTCGAGGGCCCTACATTGAGATTGGAACAACGTTAGAAGAGCCCGTTGTTTTCAATGAGGAATGCATTGTTGGAGCTCTTGCCGATGAAGATCGAGGCAAGCGCCATTTTCCAGGTTATCACGTTAGATCGGAGCAAATAGAGCTGGTTCGCCGCGTGGTTTCTAATCTGGAGTCGGAAGAAATTTGTTTGTTAGAGGGCGGTACCGGTATAGGGAAATCGCTTGCATATTTATCTGCATTGATACCCTTCGCTGTAATGCGGGAGAAGGGAGGAGAACATCGTCCGCTTATCATTTCTACCAGAACAAAATTGCTCCAAGACCAGCTACTTGATAAGGATATTGCCGCAACCGCTCGCTTTTTAGGTTATCCCAACCTACGAGCTCTTTCTATTAAAGGGCGTGGCAATTATGCATGTCAACGAAGATTAAACTGGGTCTTACAAGAGGGCGCATCCCCAAGTCTTTTCGCGGACGATCGACAAGCTTTCGCGATCTTAGAGGCTTCTGCGCGAATTCGTACTGATGGGGAATTAAGCAGCATGCCTAGCGCGTTATTACGGCGTTATCCTGCTATGCGGGACGCGGTACGTCGATCGGTTTCGACTCGAGCAGAGCACTGTTCTCGAGAACAATGCGCCTCTCGATCCGACTGTGCATTTGGTAGGAAAAGACGTGCTCTTGCCAAGGCGCATATTCTCGTCGCTAATCATGACTTATTGCTGAGGTGGCCACCGGACTATCCGGCCTTTGAACATGTCGTTGCTGATGAAGTTCACGAACTAGCCGACGTTGCTGATGAGGCCTTTGCCTTAACTGTGAGCCCGGAATTTATTGAGGATTGTCTAGAGGATTTATTTGGTCGTTCTTCGCAAATTGGAGGACGAGGATCGAGATCAGTTTCGGCTGGTCTGCTCCCTGCACGCGTACGCCGAAAGCTTGATCGGGATGCAAAACGGTTTCGTAAAGAGCTTCATTTAGAGTTAATTTCTTTGGGCAGAAGTTTAGAGTCGAATGCCAGTGAGTTCGGCGAACTTGAATGCACTCCCGGATTTATTTTCAAAGAAGAAGTGGCTCGGGGAATAGTCGAAACATTTTCGAAAAGGTTGCATACGTTTGTAAGCGAGGTAGAGGCACTAATCTTGCCAGAAGAAGAACTTGGCTTGGTAAAAATTTTTGATGAACTTAGGTTACAAGCGGATGCCCTAGATTCTGCATTTGACTCTTCGGAAGATGACACCGTGGCAAGATTTGAAAGATTGGGATCACCTCATGACCGTTGGCGTCTGATTGTGCGACAAATCTCGCCAGCCGATCTCTTTCACGAAAGATTTCTAGATCGTGTTCACTCTTTCACTGGCGTATCGGCGAGTTTGTTTATTGGGGGAGACGCGATGGCCTCGTTAGGAGATCTTCAGCTTGAACCAAGAGCTGGCGATCGTCTCCAACGTTTTTCAGTACCTAGCCCGTTTGATTACCGCAAGCAAATGAGAGCCGCAGCTCTTCAAGATCCCAATTCTCTTGTCGAGCAAACGGCTCGGGTCCTCGAAGATGTGGCGTTGAGGCTTGGAGGGCGGACACTTGGACTCTTCACAAGCCTTCATAGGATGAACCAGGTAGCAGAGGAGTTGACTCCTCGTTTAAGAGAAGTGGGCATTGACGTCTTGATGCCGCGCCGAGGCTCGGACGATCCAGGTGCGTTAGTAACTCGTTTTCAAAACGGCGCAGCGGTCTTGTTGGGTGCAAGGAAATTCTGGCAGGGGCTCGACATTTCGGGAACTGCGCTCCAAGCGGTAGTAATCGAGAAGCTCCCTTTTGAGGTTCCCAGTGAGTTAAGGAAGAGAAGAGAGAAGCGGCTTGAAATCCAAGGAGTATCCTCCTTTCAGAGAGTTACTCTGGGAAGGATGTTGCTTAATCTTAAGCAGATGACCGGTCGTTTGATTCGAAGCGAAGGCGATAGAGGTCTGGTGGTGGTTGTTGAGGGGCGTGTAGAGAAGGGGTATTTTGGCCAGCTGAGTGAGGCCCTTCCTGAAGGTGTGGAGTGGAGTGTCACCCGTCGGGAGGATCTTTTGAGCTTGATTGACGAGGTCGGGATTCTCGATGACTTTTAGCAACGAAGACAAGTTTTTGCATGCTAAGGTCGCAGTCGTTACGGGTGGAGGTACTGGTATCGGTCGGGCGGTGGCCCTCTCTTTAGCTAATCGAGGAGCGAAGATTGCATTATTAGGCCGGAGGATTGAACCTCTTCGGGAAGTAGCAGCGAAGATCGAAGGTGACGTGATCTTCCGCTCGGTCGACGTTCGTGATCGTAACGCTCAGGTTGCAGTTTTTCGTGAGATCGCAACGGTACTCGGACCACCTCATATACTTGTCGCAAATGCTGGAATTGGAGGTCCTGATGTGTGGGCCGGCGAAGATCGATTCGACGATATTGTGAGGACCAATATCAACGGTGCTTACTACTCCATACGAGCGTTTCAATCACAGATGGAAAGTGGACCAAATCCGCGCCACATAATTGTTATGTCATCTTGCGTGGCGCGCTTTGGGGTAGCGGGAATTGCAGGCTACAGCGCGTCCAAAGCTGGCCAACTAGGTTTGACAAGGTCGCTGGCTGCGGAACTCGCTGCTGACCAGGTTAGAGTTAACGCAATCTGCCCTGGATGGGTTGATACGGAAATGGCGAAGGATCGGATGTCCGAGTTAGGCGAGATGGAAAATGTGACCTATGAAGACCAAAAAAGGCGTCTTATAGAGGAAGTTCCTTTAGGGAGATTAACGAGCCCCCAAGAGATAGCGGAGCTGGTTACTTTTATTTGCTCGCCTTGGGGGGCATCGTTCACAGGCCAGGCTTTTGATCCGAATGACGGTCAATGGATGGGCTGATTTTCTTCTCCAGGCTAGAGCTCACTACCTTGCGAAAACAACACTTGGAGTCATCCTTTCCATTAGTATTTTTCGGTGGATGCGAGGTTAAAAACACCCATTTTATTACGTAGCCACTAGTACCCCGGGGTACCCTATGAGGATGAGATCTCGCAACATAGTTGCAGTAATTGGGGAAGGTAAAATTAAAAGTCTGGAAGAGTTGAAGGGTACTTTAGGCCCGATTGCCGAGAGATCGGGAATAAGTTTAGACGGAGATCGGAACCGATAGTTGGCGTGGAGAGTAGCTACCAATGACTGGTGTTGATTACCGAAGGCGCCTTAACGCTGCGCCGTGAAGCGGGCCGCCGGCCCTTATGGAGGTTAAGATGAACGAAGCGATCGGTTCGGTCGCATTCGGAGAAGGCGAGTGGGCTGTTATCCTGGGTGGCTCGAGCGGTTTTGGCTTAGCCACTGCGCAAAAGCTTGCAGCGCAGGGTATGAATCTTTTTCTTGTACATAGAGATAGAAGAGCACAGCTGCGCCGAGTAGAGCCGGAGTTCGAGGCAATTCGCGCTCATGGCGCCACCTTAGTTACAAAGAATGCGGATGCCCTTGCCCCTGAGCGTCGACTTGAACTAATGGACGAATTAGAGACTGTTCTTGATGGCGGACGGGTAAGAGTATTGCTTCATTCGATTGCTTTCGGAAATCTCAAACTCTTGGCGGTAGAACGGCCTCGGAGTGGTCGAATCCCGGACGGCGGCGAGGCCCTGGCGAAAGAGCTCGGTATCGAGGTAAACCAGTTAAAGGGCGCTGTCGATCGTCTTTTTGAGTCTGGTATAGATGAACTGGAGGGCCTAGCAAGCAAACCAGAGTATGGCGGGGTCTTGGATGCGGATGACATGGCTCGGACCATCTATTGCATGGGAACAAGCATCCTCGATTGGACGCAAGACTTGCTTACTCGAAATTTGTTTGCAGATGACGCTCGAATTTTTGGCCTCACAAGTGAAGGTAACACCGTGGCCTGGAAAGGGTATGCAGCCGTGGCCGCTGCCAAAGTATCTTTAGAATCAGTAGCTCGTGCGATCGCGATGGAATGCGCTCCCTATGGGCTCAGGTGCAACGTGATTCAGGCGGGTGTGACTGAAACTCCTGCACTGGCAGCTATCCCGGGAAGTACTCAGATTAAAGCGGGGGCACGAAGACGAAATCCATTTGGACGTCTTACTACCCCTCAAGATGTAGCAAACGTAATTTACTTACTCTCACTTCCAGAAGCTGGTTGGATAAATGGTGAGGTTATTAGAGTAGACGGTGGAGAACATATATCGGGGTCGTATGTATGACATTACACGTTCATTCTTTTGGTCATTTTCATCCGGAAAATGCCGTTACAAACAAGTTTTTAAAAGAGCTAGATATTGGAACTGACGATCAGTGGATACAGGAAAGGGTAGGTATTGCGTCGCGTCGTACCGTGCTTCCCTTAGAGTATATAAAGGCAACAAAGAATTCGGACGTTCGTGCGGCGACTGAGGCTGCCGAATACACTACGTCCGACCTTGGTGTCAAGGCATCCGAGTTAGCAATTAAGCGGGCCGGCATTTCTCTCTCGGATATTGGAATGGTTATTGGTGGAAGCTCGGCACCCAATAGTGTGACGCCTGCAGATGCGGCTCTCGTAGCGAAGGGTCTCGGATTAGAAGTTCCTTGTTTTGATGTTAACTCGGCGTGCACAACTTTCTTGGTTCACATGCATCTTCTGAATTTAATGAAGCCAGAAGCTTTACCTCCCTTTATTTTGATTAGCGTGCAAGATGCAATTACCCAATGTTTAGACTATTCCGACAGGACTAGTTGTGTTTTGTTTGGTGATGGAGCTGCTGCGGCAGTTGTGTCTACTCGGGAGTCGGGATGTGCGGAGATTTTAGGCACAGACATTTCGTCCAGTCCCGCCGGTTGCGAAAGCGTTTGGGTTCCAAGGACTGGTCACTTCTCTCAAGATGGTCGGAATGTCCAGATGTTTGCGATAAAGAAGAGCCAACGGGAATTTCGAAGAGTGGCAGATGCTCATGCTCGAGAAGACCGACGGCTTCATTTTGTGGGTCATCAGGTGAACCTTGGCGCGTTAACTACAATTGCGCAGCGGTGTGGGATACCCGAAGAGCGCCACCATTATAATGTCGACCAATATGGCAACACTTGTGCGCCAGGTTGCGCTTCGGTGGTTTCTCAAAAGTGGGACGACATGGGAGTCCAGGATGACGTGGCGATGGTGGGTGTTGGAGGTGGCCTCACCTGGGCCGGTTATATGCTGCGTTTTGGGAAGACAAAGTCTTGAGTGAGACCCCTCCCATCGCTCTAGTTACTGGAGGCGGAACTGGAATCGGCTCAGCGTGTTGCCGTTTACTATCTGCTGCCGGTTTTCGTGTGGGCATTCATTATCGCAACAGTAAGCCTGGGGCGGAAGCGCTCGTTGGTGAGCTATCCAATGCGTTTGCAATCCAGGCAGACTTGAAAGACCCTGATTCTATCGACACTATGATTAAAATTTTGAAAGAAGAAGAAGGTCGGATCGATGTCCTAGTCAACAACGCCGGGGATAATAGGAATGGTCCGACTCCTTCTATGAAGCTGGAAGATTATGACGCGGTTGCTTCTCTTACCAGAGGGACTTGGTATCTCACAAAACTTATACTAAGAAGGTTTATGCTGAGACAGAAAAACAGTCGGATTATCAACATCACGAGCGTTGTAGGTCATACAGGTAATAGAGGTCAGTCCCCCTATACGATGGCGAAAGCCGGTCTTGATGCCTTTTCGAAATCCTTGGCTAAGGAACTATCGGGCAGATCGATACTGGTCAATTCAGTTGCGCCAGGTTTTATTAAGACAGATATGACGGATCAATTACCAGAGGAAATTCGCGAGTCCATTCTCTCGCAGATTCCTCTAGAAAGAATGGGGACGGCAGAAGAGGTAGCTGAGGCTGTGGTTTGGCTTGCCACGAATGCAAGTTACGTTCACGGGACTGTTATTCATGTAAATGGTGGAATGTACGGTGGGTAAAGAGATTTCGAAGAACGAGGTTCTCACTCTAATCCCTCAACGACCACCTTTTCGCTTTGTTGATGAAATATTGGAGCTTGACGAGGACCATGTAATTTCTATTTATCGTTGGAGCGAAGACCACGAATTCTACAAGGGCCACTTTCCAGGCAATCCCGTGACGCCTGGTGTACTCCTAGTCGAATCGATGGCACAGGCCGCCGTCATTCCTTTAGCACTTTATTCCTGGTCTAAGGAAGTTGGCCGCGAAGGACTTTCTAGCTTGACCACACTTTTTACAGATGTGGAAGTTGAGTTTAGCGGCGTAGTGAGACCCGGTGATCGGGTTACAATTTCTGGTAATAAAGCTTTCTATCGTAGAAAAAAACTTCGCGCCGTCTGCGAGATGCGACTCGATAACGGAACGGTGGTTTGCTCTGGAAACCTTTCGGGAATCGGAGTGCAATTGTGACTAGTCAAGAAAAGCGCGTGGTTGTGACTGGACTCGGAGTGCTGGCACCAAACGGTCACAATGTCCAGGAATTCGAGTCGGCTCTGCGAAACGGGCGCACGGGCATACGCCATATTCCGGAGATGGACGAGTTTAAATTTTCGTGCCAAGTAGCGGCGATTCCTCAGGGCGTAGAAGAATTATGTGTTGCGAATTTCAGCGAAGAGCTTTTGATGTCGATGAATTGTGCTCAGCGTTATGCTGCCTTGGCTGCTGTGGAGTGTTGGCGCGATGCTGGCTTTGAAGTTCCGTCAGAAACTGACGATGAGGCAATTGACTGGGAGACAGGTGCCGTTTTTGGTACAGGCATTGGCGGAATGGAAACGATTGCCGAAAGGGTTGCTCCACTAGTAAATGAGAGAAAAATAAGACGCTTGGGTAGCACGGCAGTCGAGCAGGTAATGGCTAGCGGTGTGTCCGCCCGCCTCTCAGGAATTTTGGCTCTTGGTAATCAGGTTACTACGAACTCAAGCGCCTGTAGCACCGGTACTGAGGCTGTGATTGAGGGGCTCTATAGGATTCGGGCGGGACGATCTAGCCGAATGATATGTGGTGGTACAGAAGCGGCTACTCGATATATCTGGGCTGGATTTGATGCGATGCGGGTGTTGGCCCGCAAGTGGAACGACAGTCCGGGCAAGGCCTCTCGGCCTCTTTCGGCCTCTGCAGGAGGTTTTGTTCCAGGAGCTGGTGCCGGTGCACTTATGTTGGAGAGCCTCGAAAGTGCTTCAAAGAGGGGAGCGCGGATATACGCTGAGGTTTTAGGAGGCTCGATTAACTGCGGAGGCCATCGTTCGGGTGGAAGCATGACTGCCCCCAATCCACAAGGCGTGGAGCGCTGCATAAAAGAAGCGTTGTCAGAATCGAAGATTACCGCCGATCAGGTGGATCTTATCAGTGGTCACTTGACCGCGACGGGAGCTGATCCTAAGGAAGTCTGGGCGTGGTCTCGAGCGTTGGGAAGATCCACGGAAGATTTTCCAACGATTCTTTCTACTAAATCTCTTATCGGTCATACCCTCGGGGCAGCTGGGGCGATCGAATCGATTGCCGCGATTTTAATGCTCCACAGTGACTTTGTTCATCCATCAGTCAACTGTGAAGATGTGCACCCCGATCTTGTTGCGTTTGAGGGCTCAATACCACGGAAAGCCAAAGAGAACGTAGGAAATGATATTGTTATGAAGGCGAGCTTTGGATTCGGTGACGTGAATGCCTGCGTGTCGTTTCAAAGGTGGCAAGCGTAAAGAGCCTGTCACCGCGCCTTTTGGTGTTTTGTACAAACGAGTCTTTAGATCAGAAAGATAGAATGCTAAATAGGACTCGCCCGTAGCGAGTAAACAGTTGGAGGTTGATGATGTCAGAAGAACAGATTTTCGAACAGGTGGTAAAGATTTTGACTCCTTATGTTAAGGACGAAAAGGCGTTAGCAAGTATTTCCGGCGAAACTAATATTCTTGAGGATCTGAAAGTTAACTCGGCTCGCCTAGTGGATGTGGTGCTCGCCTTTGAAGATGAGTTCGATATCGAAATTGCGGATGAAGATGTCGATTCAGTGAACACCGTAGGGGATTGTGTCTCGTTGATTGCAAGGACTAAGGGATAATTTTCACTTGGTCTCAGAGTCGCCATCAATGTCGGTTCGCATCGCGCTATGGCTCCAAAGGACCCTGTCTCGATTAATCAGTCCTTTATGGATTCCACTGTGTGTGCTGGTAATGACCTACATTTTCCGGTGGAAGATCGAGGGAGTAAAAAGCTCTCGAGCGGAGTACTCTCGGTTAAGGAAGGCATCTGTGCCTGTTCTTATTTGTGCCAACCATCTAACTAAGCTTGACTCCGCACTAATAGGATGGGCATTAGGAGGTATGACCTTCTATTTACGCGATTTCGGTGCTGTCGCTTGGAATTTACCTGCGCGGGAGCATTTTGCCTATTCTTGGTGGGCTCGGATAGCAGTTTATTTGCTTAAGTGCATACCAATTGATCGCGGAGGCAGCAGGAAAGGCATAGCGCAGGTTTTGTCTAAGTTAACTTGGTTAATGAATCGGGGAGAGGCAGGCTTAGTATTTCCAGAAGGAGGCCGAAGTAGAACTGGAAGGGTGGATGTCCAGAGCGCTGCTTACGGAGTGGGCAGAATAGTCAGGGCTTTACCTGGATGTCGGGTACTCTGCGTCTATATCAGAGGAAGGTCTCAAGATTCCTGGTCAGATCTTCCGAAGCGGGGAGAAAGTTTTTTTGTAGCGGTTCGAAGCTTTGAGCCGAAGTCGGATAAGGGTGGACTTAGAGCTTCCGTCGATATCGCCGAACAAGTTATGATGCATTTATCAGAAATGGAGAGCAGGTATTTCGACGATCATGCGTAAGTCGGAACAAGTTGTAACTAAGAGCTCCAGGAACTTCTATCTCGGAAATGACGTGGTGGACCTATTAGATGGGGAGATTCAGGAAGAATCTATTCATCCTCGGTTCGACGAAAGGGTTTTTTCGCCCGTCGAGAGAGATCGTCTTCTCCATGGAGAAGACCAACATATCGACCGTTGGACTCATTGGGCTCTCAAGGAAGCCACTCTTAAAGCTGCCAAACGACATTGCAAAGACATTGTTTTTTCACCCCGAAAAATATTAGTTCAAAAACTTGAAGGTGATAGCGCGGAGGTGTTTGCCTTTGACAAGATTTTTTCCGCGTCAATTGACTACAATGACAATTATATAAATGCGACAGTTGTATTCGACGTAGACCTAGCCGATGTTAGGTCAGTAGTTGCTGCCCACTCCGGTCGGCAAGATGTAAGTACCGAGGTGAGATTGCTTGCTTGCCAAGAATTCTCCACCTCTTCTGCGATTGATCAAAAAGCATGTAGAATTCCACTTGGTGAAAAAATACCTTCTATCCATGTGAACGGAGTCGCCGTAAGTTGCCCGGTGTCTCTTTCCCATCATGGAAGGTTTGTCGCCTTCGCTTGTGGTTTACCTTCGGGGCCTTGGCAGATGGAAAGATAAAGATGAGTAACTTCAATCTTCTCGCAATCGCGAATCGTGGTGAGGCTGCGATGCGTTGCATCAGAACAGCCAAAAATCTTCGGACAAAGGAGGGGAGCAGCCTCGAAACTCTCGCTCTTTATACAAACGCCGATAGGGAAGCTCCTTTTGTAAGGCATGCGCACAGAGCGATCTCTTTGGACGAAAGTAATGGGCCTGTCGCCGCGTACCTTGACTACAAAGGGTTAGTTTCCGTTATGAGAGGTGCAGGCGTCGATGCTGTATGGCCAGGCTGGGGATTTGTGGCTGAATCACCTGGCTTTGTCGATGAGTTGGAATCCGCGGGCATAATTTTCTTGGGACCTCCGGCTTCTGCAATGCGCCGGCTTGGAGACAAGATTTCATCGAAGCTTCTCGCGGAATCTTTGTCTGTCCCAGTTACGCCCTGGAGTCGTCGCGCTATGGATAACATCGTTGAGGCGCGAGATAGTGCGCGTGAAATAGGGTTTCCTCTCGTTGTTAAAGCATCGGCGGGAGGTGGCGGTCGTGGAATACGCTTTGTTTCAAATGAAGAGACTCTCGAAGATGCTTTTAATTCAGCTAAGTCCGAAGCTGAAAGCGCATTTGGAGATGGCCGCCTTTTTCTTGAATCTGCGGTTCAAGGCGGAAGGCATATTGAAGTACAAGTTCTGGCAGACAAGTTCGGCAATACGTTTTCCTTAGGGTGTCGTGACTGTTCTGTCCAGCGTCGCTTTCAAAAAGTTCTTGAAGAGAGTCCACCGCCGAACCTTTCGCAAGATCTCATGGAAACTCTACAACACGATGCAATCCGGATTGCTTCCGAAGTAGGCTACGAAAGTGCTGGAACTGTAGAATTCTTGGTAGGACCTGAAGAATACTATTTTCTCGAAATGAATCCGAGGCTTCAGGTTGAACACGGAATAACAGAGGCCGTGACGGGCCTCGATTTGGTAGAATTGCAAATTTGTGTCGCAAGAAATGAAAATCTTTCGGGATTAAAGATAAATTCGCTCGGACACGCATTTGAAGCGCGAGTTTGTGCAGAAGACCCGGATTCTGGGTTTTTACCGGCGCCTGGGAAAATCGCACGCTTCGACCCTGCTTTAGGTCCTCGAGTTCGTATTGATACAGGCGTTTCTCCAGGTGCTTCAGTTCCGGAAGCATTTGATTCGCTGATCGCAAAGGTAATCACTACTGGCATCGACCGCGAGGACGCTCGCGCACGTCTTTTAAGTGCGCTGTCTGATTTTGATCTCGTGATTGAGGGTGGTGCGACGAACAAAGGATATCTGCTCGGTGTATTGTCCGATGCAGACTACATTCAGGGCGGAGTGGATGTTGGATGGCTTGACCGTCGCAGTGAACAACGAACGGGACAAGGTCTTCATTCTTCGCCGGCATTAATAGCGGCTGC
>Ga0310344_10001833_pt1 | contig 16149 bp, 10 predicted proteins | sample HC15DNA20200_MG_FD_203801 | JGI IMG/M metagenome (GOLD analysis project Ga0310344, IMG submission 203801) | Marine microbial communities from station ALOHA, North Pacific Subtropical Gyre - HC15-DNA-20-200_MG | ecosystem: Environmental > Aquatic > Marine > Oceanic | place: Pacific Ocean: North... | reverse complement strand
GGTTGTCTTGTGGGAGCGGATTGACTTTGCGACTCAGGATGGGCGCAGAGGCTGTGACGAATTAGGAAGGAGACTTTATGAAAGGCCAACCTGAAATCATCGACGGGTTGAATGGTGCGTTGACCATTGAGTTGACTGCAATTAACCAGTATTTTTGTCAGTCGAAGATGTGTGGGGATTGGGGGTTTCACACGCTAGCAAAGAAGCACTACGAAGAGTCCATAGGGGAAATGAAGCACGCCGAGAAATTACTTGAGCGAATTCTGTTTCTCGAAGGCACTCCAGAGATTGCACGGTATGACGTAATACGTGTCGGAACCGATGTGAAGGAACAGTTTGAGAATGACCTGAAACTTGAGATGAACGGGGTCAAGCACTATAACTCTTTGGTTGAATTGGCTGTGAAAGTGGGCGACAACGGAACGCGAGAGCTGGTCGCTCCGATCCTTCTGGAGTCAGAGGAGCATGTGGACTGGTTAGAAACACAGCTGTTTCGTATTGAGAAGGTTGGGATCGAAAATTATTTGAGTGAGCAGATGGGTGGGCATGGTGCCTAGCCGTTGGCGTTGCAGGCTTCCTGGGAGCTGGTGTTTTCTGCCATCGATTTTCCAGCTTTTGGGGTAGGGGGGGGGGCAGCGGTTCGTTCTCGCGCCTTCAGCAAACCTTTCAGGGTTTGATGGCAGGCAGTGCACCCGTCCCCAGCCCCCGTGAGTCGCCGAAGGTCTCGGATAGTTCGGATGTTGGTGCCATCAAGTTTCGCGAGCAGATCGCTCTCGGTCATGTGAAGGCAGCTGCAGACGAAGCCGTACTCCTCGGGCCCAGACTTTTTAGTGTGGGCATGTTCGCTCATAAAGCGATCCTACTTCCTCTTGAGACTGAGACACAATCTCAATATTACTGATTAGCTCTATTGCCAGTGGCTACGGATGAGTTAGCCTGTGGTTACCAACTATTGATGGCCCTCTCTTGGACCGTCCGGCCTTGAGGGGGGCAACTCTGGAATTCAGGTTTTGGCAGGATTTCCTAATTCCTTCAGGACCTGTTCAGCTGTCAGTTGGCCGCAAGCACGGTGAACGAAAACTCTCCGCGTAGGACGTGCCCATCATCTCCGGCCGACCGCCAACTCACTATGTAGCTACCGGGGCTTAGAGAATTCTCAACGGAAGCCGCGATTGAGCGGTCGTTATCGACGATTGTCTTTCCCAGCGAGATTTCACCTGTTGGGCCTTGGAGCGAGAGCCTGCTCACGGCCGGTTCCGGATCTTGGGTAAACCAAACCTGCAGCTCGGATGGCGATTTGGAAACTGTTGCGTTCTGGGCTGGTACGCTCTTTGAGTAGGCCATGTGAGCGGATACGGCTGCGAACGCCGCCAGTGTGAAGGTAAGGGTGACGATGAGCGTGCGAGTGTGTGTGAACATGCTGCTAAAGTCTCCTGCTCTTGAATTTGTTGCCCGCAGCATACTCTACCAGGGTGGGCTTTAGGAATAGCGAACCCTGAAAAAGAAGGCTGTCATCCCCTTAGTTATGTTGGTGTCCATGGTTCCAGGTGAAATTGACCCGCCTAAACTGGCTGAACTGGCGTAGGGTGTTCAAATAGCACTACACTCATTAGGGTTGTTTTTAGGGGTTCTGTCATTCCGAGAAGCCCTGATCTAAGTTGATTTACGGAGGAAACGCGATGGGCGGTCGGACTCGCTTGAAAGCTTATTCAGTTGCCCTGGTCGGTATGCTAGGGGCTCAGGGGGCCTTGGCTCAGTCCAACATAGATATCTCTCGTCGACCGGACGGGCGACCAGATCTGGCTGGTACCTACGACATCGCAACGTTGACTCCATTGGAGCGGCCAACGGAATTCGGCGATGTTCTTGAACTGACCGAAGAGGAGGCAGCCGCCTTTGCCGCTGAGGCTGCATCACTCGAACGGATTTTCAATATACCTGCCGAGCGAAATCAAGAAACTGTAGCCCCTCGAGAAACTCCGCCGGTGGGCGGTGATGGGTCAAGCGGTGCGGCTGGTAATGTTGGTGGCTACAACTCGTTCTGGATGGATTTCGGACAATCTGGCTTTAAGATCGACGGCGAGTACCGAACTTCAATCATTATTGATCCAGCCAATGGTCGGCGACCTCCGCTTACGCCATCGGGGCGTGAGCGGATAACAGCCCGGTCGGTGTTTAGGCGGCCAAATACTGGTACGGCTTGGTGGATTGAGGGTGATCTTGGAGCTCCTGGTCCCTATGACAATCCTGAGCAACGGCCCCATGCAGAGCGATGTTTGCTGGGGTTTGGCTCAACGGCAGGCCCCCCCATGCTACCTGTGCTCTATAACAACCTAAAGCGGATCGTTCAAACTGACGAAACGATCATTATCTTGGTTGAGATGGTACATGATGCGCGAGTCATTCGAATGAATCAGGACCATGTTGATCCAGAGATTAGAAGCTGGCTCGGTGATTCGATTGGTCACTGGGAAGGTGACACACTAGTAGTGGACACTACCAATTTTAGGGAGTCGCCCTCGTTGGGGATGGCTTCGCGAAACCTGCATGTTGTCGAACGCCTGACTCCTGTCGATAGAGAGACACTTCTTTACCAATTTACGGTTGACGATCCTACCGTTTGGACAGCGCCGTGGAGTGGTGAGTATGTGTGGCCGGTAACTGATAAACGGGTTTACGAATATGCTTGCCACGAGGCAAATTATTCCTTCGGGGGTATTCTGCGGGGTGCCCGGGTTCTAGAAGCGGATGCCCACAAGGAGTCACGATAGAGCCTTTGTTTTCATCGTTCGGTCGGTGGTCTTTGGCTGCTCGGGTTTGTGTAGTTGCCGGTGCCGTCGGTGCCGCTGTCTGGTTGGTCGGGATACTGCTATCCGGGGCTCTTGCTGCTTGGGGGTTTTCTTCCCTGGGAGCCCAATGGGGGGTTCTGGGGAGGGCTGAGCAAGTCAGATTCAACCCCTTTGCTCTTACCCTCGAGGTTCGGGGATTGCAGTTGGCAGCCTTCCGGACTCCAGACGAACCATTCTTGGTGGTTGAGAAGGCGGTGGTGGACGTTCCGTGGTCCATCCTCCTTGGGAGACTATCTGTTGAATCGATTGATATTGAGTCGCCTGTTTTTTCGTTACGCCAGTCCTCAGCAGGGTTTTCAAACCTTCCGGTCTTAGACAATACCGCGTCTGCTAGCTCCTCGGATTCGGATCGGGTCTGGAAGCTAGGGACCTTATCGGTCAACCGGGCAATGGTTCTCTGGGAGGATTTTTCTGGGGGACCCAATTTCAGGTTCGGTCCAGCCAGTCTCCTGCTCAACCCGGTCGACGAAAACGGACTTCAGACATCGGGTCGCCTCGCCGTGCCTCGGTCGACGTCGATCGCATGGGCCACACGAGCCACCCGTGTTGAGCCGCTTGAGGTCGCTCTGACGCTGTCATCGAACACGGTCAACGTGCATGATTTTGTTGCGAAGACCCCAGAAGGTCGACTTGAGGTGATAGGTGAATTTGGACTTGGGAACTCTTCATCAATTGAGGTGGATTATGTTCTCGATGTGCTCTTAGGTCGTGTGTCTGCCTGGTTCGGGGAGGCGATGTCCCTTGGTGGTGACCTTCGACTTGCGGGATGGTTGAAAAGTGAGGGTGACGGGCCCATTGTTTCGATGCAACTCGACGGTTCGGTGATCACGTGGGATGGCCTTGAACTAACTGAGGTTGCAGCGGTGGTGGGTTTTGATGGTGATGTACTTACCGTAGATGAACTGACAGCGGGTTTGGCTGGCGGAGTCGTCCGAGGTAAGGGAGCAATTAGCTGGACAGGTCAAGAGACGACCGGCAATGTCGCCATTTCCTGGGAAGAACTGAATGGCGAAAAGCTTTCCGAGGCACTTCTTCCAGACTACCAAGCACAGTTTGCTTCGACGCTGCACGGGTCGGCGGATGTGTCGTGGTCTGGGCACTCACCAAAGGACTTGGTGCTGAAAGTTGAGTGTCGCCATGTGAGTCCCCCTGATGCTGAGGTGCCGGCCACAGGAATGTGGCACTTTGATGCTAATGCTGACCGGTGGATCGTTTCGGCTAACGACTTTTTGGTTGGTGCGTTGGGGCTGTCTGGAGAGGTGATTGGGTCGGTGCCGGAGACTTGGTTTGAGGCAGGTGCTATAGCAATTAGTGGAAACGTCGAAGCCCAAGTGGAAGATTTAGGACGCTTCGGAACTGATCTGGCCGCTCTTGGTTTCAGTGAGGCTGTGGCGAGAGCGGGGTTGACCGGAGAAGCGTTGTTGGACCTGGATCTATCGGGAACAGTCAGTGAACCCGGATTGAGAGCTGAGCTAATGGCTACTGGCAGGGCGGTGAGTGTTACTGATGACTGGACACTACGTTCTTCAGCTGCACTTTCGGCGTTGGCTTGGCGCCTGAGTAGTCTTAACTTGCGAATCGGCGAGAGCGATTTCTCAAGCGACCTTACATTAGATCTTGGTCCAGCAGGGCTGCGGGGTGGTTTCTCGTTGCGGGTTCCACATTTGGAACAGTTTGCTGGCCTGATGCCATCCGTGTGGCAACCCGCTGGTTCACTCAAGATTGACGGCAGTTTTTCTGGAGATCGGTCCAGTCCGAGGCTAGAGGCTGAGTTGATTGGCCGAGGGCTCTCGGGGAACGGGCAGCAGCTTCCGAGCCTGGCTGCCTCATTGGTGGTTAGTCCAGATCTGGCGGAATTGAGCAAATTGGTCGTTGAGCAAGGTGACGGGCGGCTGGAGGCGAGCGTTCGGATTGTGCCAGCGACTAGCCGGTATGTGGCTTCGCTGACTGGCCGTGGTTTCAGTCTGACTCCATGGATTGATGCCGGGGGTGGCGAGCAGCCCCTTGCTGCGACTGTGGATCTCGATCTTGATAGTGAGGGTTTGCTAGCCGATCCGAGAGGAACGGCCCACATCGTTTTCAGAGATCTAGTCTATCGAGACTATGCCATCGATCACAGTGAGCATGTGTTGACCCTTGAGGAAGGTGTGTGGAACTTACGGAGCAAGGCACCTGCCCTTGCTGCTGAGATTGACCTACTGCTGGGCTCCGTTTCACCTTGGCACTATGAGCTTCATGCTCGCTTGCTGGGTTCGGATCTGGGTCAGTTGAACGGGTCGGGTGGTTCCGTGACAGACCGATTGAAGGGGGAAGTGACCCTGGATGCTAGTGCTGTTGGGAATCTGGGTGACCTAGTGGCTTCGGAGATTACTGTTGAGTTGGACCAGTTTGACGCCAGGATGGCCGAGACCCCTGTCGTCCTTGGAGGGCCTCTGCGGCTTAGATATGGACCAGCTGGAATTCAGTTCGAGGAATCTGTCGATCTGCAGGTGGGCGATGTTCGTCTCGTGGGAAGTGGGGCCCTACTTGCCGCGGGTGGGAGGTCGGTAATCGGAAACCTCACCGGAGACTTGTCAGAGTTACCGGACTGGTTATCCCAATGGGTTTCATTCGAGGACGGGCCTTCCGAAGTGCTGGCCGAAGGCCAGTTTGGATTGAACCTCCAGTTGACTGGGAAGTTCGAGGATCCAGAGTTGGAGGTTGCCCTGTCGGTGGACAACGGTGTTGTCGGAACGGCTGATCTAGCCCCTGTGACTGAGATTACGGTTAGAGCGGTCTATGGGGCTTCTGGACTTAGAGTGAATTCTTTCTCGGGGTTATGGCAGCAGGCTAGATTCGAGACCGAGGCGATGGTCCCAGAGAGTCTGTTGGTTCCGTATGTGCCCTCATGGCTCATCGGTCAGACGATCGATTCGACCGGTCCAGTTACAGCGACGGCTACCTTCTGGGATATCGGGCCAGATGTTTTCTCGTTTTTTGGGGGCTCTGCATCTTTCCCGTCCGTCCATGGCTCCGTCGATGCGGAAGTTTCGTTGGCAGCTGACCGTCTAGAGTTGTCTGCTGTCGACGGTGCGGTGACGCTCCGTCGACTAAATATTACAGCCCAAGGCGTGTCCTTGAATCAGCAATTACCTACTCGACTGGCGGTAGCTGACGGACGGCTGGTTGTTGATTCAATGGTCTGGCAAATTGGTAACTCAGACACGGCATTCTCACTGGGTGGCCATATCAACCTATTACCTGATGTCGAAGCTGATTTAACTCTGAATGGGATGGCGGACCTTAATGTGCTTAACCGATTCTTGAGCCAGCCTGTACTAGCAGGTGACGCGAGTCTTGAGGCCTCTTTGCGTGGACCGCTACGGAGGCAGTCTATCAACGCTGTAGTGGGAATTAGTGGCGGAGAGATGCGATTAACTGACCCACGTCTCCTGGTGTCTGACCTTACAGGGGATCTCGTTTTTGATGGGACCACAGTACGCACGGTTGGGCTAGTCGGGACCGCTAATGGTGGGGATGTCCGTTTGGTTGGCGACGTTCACCTTTCAGGACTTCGTCCAGACGGGACACTAAGGCTTGTGGGTAGCCACATTCCTTTGGAAATTCCTCCTGGTGTTCGTGCCGAATTAGATGCTGACATGCGATTGAGCCTGTCTGCTGAAGATGCCGAACTGAGCGGGTTGGTCACGATTCTGCATGGCGATTACCGTGAGCCCGTTAACACGGCCGGAAGCCTGATGGCTCTGATGGAATCTCAAGACGCAGCTGTGCGCCTTGATACTGAGTCATCCGTGCTCGACGAATTGCGGGTCAATATCGCAGTCCGCACAGAAGAATCAATCAGAGTGGACAACAACTATGGTGCCGGCTCTCTTGTCGCCGACTTACGGCTGGGTGGAAGTGTCGAGCAGCTCGGGGTTTCCGGTCGGGTGACAGTTGAGGACGGGGGGCAGGTCTTTCTTGGCGGGAACACCTTTGAAATTGAAGCGGGCACGATGGATTTCAACGATCCAGATGGCTGGGTTCCAGAGCTTGATTTATCGGCACGAACGGAAATCGGTAATGAAGAGATTACCGTCACCTTGCAAGGCTCCTTTGATGCCTTGAAGACGACGATGCGTTCCAGCTCAAACCTTTCGGAAAGCGACATCGTCTCGTTACTGCTTACGGGGCGAACCCTAGGTCAAGTGGGAAGCGCACCCGTGGCAGCTGCGCGAGATCGGGCCTTGGGACTGGTATCTGGTGAATTGTTGGGAGTAGCAGGTCGGTCGGTTGGCCTCGACAGTGTAAGGCTAGATCGGGGTACGAATCAGGGGGATGTTCGATTTGATTCGAGTCTGATAGCAGGCGAAGCTAATCCTGGTACGCGATTGACGGTAGGCAAGCATTTGAATCGACAGATCGAGCTTGTCGCCTCACAGAATCTCCGTGAGAGTGGTTTAGTCACCTGGATTGTGAATTACTTGCCGATGCGCAACTTGGAGTTACGCCTTGTAGTCGACGACGAAACAGACCGTTCCTATGAGTTGCGTCATGCGTTGACTTTTGGCGAATCTGACGAACCATTCAGTTCCTCACCGGTAATATCTGAGCCGCGAGTGACCACAGTTAGATTTGTAGGTGATACCGGGCTTCCTGAATCGGAGCTTCGGGAACTGGTCGGTCTCCAGACTGGAGACAGTTTTGATTTTCTACGATGGCAGGATGGGCGAGATCGGATTGAACGTTACCTGTGGGAGCACAATTTTCACGAATCGCGAGTACGTACCCGTCGTGTGTCAGATTTGCCCATGAATACAGTTGCCTTGGAATTTGAGATTGAGGCCGGTTCCCAAAATACGATCGACTGGTATGGCTACGAACCAACGCCAGAGCTTCTCGGGGAGTTGGAGGCGCTTTGGAGCCAGTCGATTCTTGAGGTTTTTCTGGTGGAGGAGGCAGACCGGTTGGTTCGTCGACATCTCGTTGCTGAGGGCTACCTTAGACCGAATTTGAATGTAAAGATTCAGGAAAGTGCTGATGGCAGCAAGAAACAGCTGATGATTGACCTCGATTTAGGTCCTAGGTCACTCGATAGGCAGTTGTTGTTTGTTGGGCAGGAGCAAATGGCATTGTCTCGAGTCAACAATCTTGTGACTCCAGGTCGCGAAGCAGATGCATGGGTTGGAGGAGATGAACTGGTCAAAGTGGTAGTGGGCCACTACAGGGCCGAGGGTTTTCTTGCAGCACGGGCAGTGAAACGAATGCCCGAGTTTAATGACCAAACTGCAACGCTTAGGATCGAGATTTTCGAGGGGCCAGTATTCCGAGTGGGCGAGATTGAGGTTGAAGGTTCGAGGCGCTTGGCTACTGCGGATGTCAATGCCTTAGCTGGATTGACAACCAATGTTGTATACGATGCAGGCCTTAGAACTCGTTTAAGAAGCGCGGTGTTGACCTCCTATCGTACCGCCGGGTTTAACGCGGTGCGGGTGCGGCTTATTCCAGAGGTCAATGCTCTTGATGAGACTGTGTCACTTGTAGTCTCGATTGATGAAGGACGCAGGCAAGTGCTAGGCGAGGTTGAGGTCGACGGAGGGTTGACCACTCGAACTCAGCTCATAGAGGAAGCTTTGCAATTGACGAGAGGGGACCCGGTGGACCCTATTCTCTGGGGCCAAGCTCGGCAAAGATTGTATGACACGGGTGCGTTTCGTAGTGTTGATATTCTACCGGTCGTCAGTGACCCGGTGGCTACGAATGGTGCCGGGGAAGATCAGCTGGTTACTGCGCGGTTGCGGTTGGAAGAATGGCCGCGTTATCGCTTCCGTTACGGGTTGCAGCTTATTGACGAACAGGCACCGTTAGGGGAGATCGACAGCCGGGGCCAAGTCGGTGTGGTGGCTGATATTACCCGGCAGAATTTTTTGGGCCGTGCTATCAGTCTCGGGAGTGCTGTTCGCTATGATTCAGCCCAAAGGGCAGCTCGAGGATTCATCGCATTTCCTTCATTTTTTGGGCGGAAGGTTCGCTCTAATCTTTTTGTATCTCGTGTGCGTGAGACCTTTGGTTCTGAAGGGAGCAAGGCGGAAATCAATCGGCAAGGTTTGACCTTTGAGCAGAAGGTCACACCGAGTGATCATTTGACGTTAGCTTATAGTTATAGCTTCGATCGGAATCACGCCGCGAAGGAAGATCTTCGTACACTGCCATCTGTTTACCTGGCCCGTTTCAACACCAATTTGATTGTGGACAGTCGAAATGATGTGTTCAATGCCACGCAGGGCTGGTTTCATTCGTCTAGTTTGGAATGGGGGGCTCCAACCTTGGGTTCAGACCGACGTTTTTTCAAATACGTCGGACAACAGAACTACTTCAGACCATTTGAGAATGGGATGGTCTTGGCTTCTGCACTGCGGATAGGGGCTGCTGCAAGCTTCGGACGGCAACTGATTTTTTCGGAGAGGTTTTTTGCGGGTGGAGGAACAACCGTGCGTGGGTATTTGCAAGATGAGCTCGGTCCCCGAGATTCGGTGGGTCATCCGATGGGTGGCCAGGCAGTGGTCGTGTTGAATCAAGAGGTTCGTTTTCCTGCCTGGAGAATGTTTCGTGGTGTTGGGTTCGTCGATGCGGGTAACGTATTTAGATCCACGAGTGAGGTTTCCCTTGGCCGTCTGCAAGTGGCAACTGGACTAGGGGTTCGTGTGGATACGCCGGTTGGTTTGTTTAGGGTGGACTACGGACTCCCACTCACTGCGACACGGCCAAACACTACAGGAAGGTGGTTCGTTTCGCTTGGACAAGCGTTCTAACAGCGGTCGATTTAAATAGGAGTTTCGAGAGGAGCAACTAGGGTCTGGCTTCGCTCATGTAGACTCTTCAGAACTAAATAGTGCGTGGTAGTGAAGGGTGGTTCAGTAAAGGAATTAAGGTTTTTGCTACTTGTGGACTGCCTCCCTATTGTTTAGGCGAGTTTAGGGTGGCTGGTATGGTTGGTTCGGATTGCTCAGCTGGTTGGAAGATTTAATGATTCGGCAGTGTAAATGGATTCGGTGGCCAGTGCTGATGGCTTTGGTTGGTACTAGCCTGTTTGTTGGCTGCAGTGCGCGGGGGAGCGTATCTATTGTGGACGCTCAGACCGCTGTGCAGGTTAAGACAGCATTGGTGAATGATGCCGCTGTCGGTACCTTGCCGATTGACGTCCAAGTACACGGCGGGATGGTGACCCTCGTGGGAACCGTGCGCTCGGCTGTGGAAATCGACCAAGCTCTTGCGGTCGTCAGAGCGGTGCCTGGTGTTGTCGGTGCTAGGTCGGTGTTGAAGGTTAACTCCGTGCCGGCGGAACGGGTAGTGCCTTCCAACCGGCTTCCGGCACTCGCTCCCGAGCCAGAAATCCCTTCGCGGCGCGTAGCAGCTGGGGTCTCTTGGGCAAGAATGACGCCCAGTCATCAGGTCCTTGCCTCGACAACAGCGTTGGGACCGATCATACGAATGCGCCCTGGTTCCTCAGGGTTCGGTCCGAGCTTTGGGTTTGATTGGTTCGAGGGAAAACTCCAGGCTGGGGATGGAATGTCGCCACTTGCGGCCTTGCGAGCCAAGCCGGTCATGGCGGGTGGCCAGTATCAATTCGTTAAAGGGCGATTTTCAGCAGGAGCGACGGTTGTGGCCGGATACTCTTTTAATAGTTTGGCTGTCGACAAGAAGAAAGCCGCTTCCAACCGAGCGATCGCGGTCACAAATAGCTTTGCATGGCGTCCTGGGGCATGGGTGTGGTACGACCTTTTTCCGAAGGTTGGACTTAATGTGGTCGGTGGCTACCTGTTCACAACCCCGGAGTTGACTATTGCGAATGATGACTCTGTCAGCAGTCGGCAGGTGGAGGCCAGTACTGCGGTCTTGAAGGTCGGTATAGCCTACTGGATCTTTTAAATTTAAGGTTGAGGCTCAAGGTGTGAACGACGTGTTAGGTTGATGTGATACCTGGTACTCGAGTGAAGGTACACGACATGCCAAGTTGGGTGAACGCGTTATTCGTCCTTCCGATGGCCCGTGTGGGCGATTCGGTTCTTTTTGCGGGGCGGGCTTTGGCCGCAGCCTTGCGTCCACCATTTGAGTTTAAAGAGACGGCGAGACAACTCTATGAAATCGGGTGGCTGTCCGTTCCGCTTGTTGCAGTGTCAGGTTTTGCTGTAGGTATTGTGTTGTCGATGCACACACGCGCATCCCTGGAGCGGTTCGGAGCAGAAGCCTTGATTCCGGCGGCGCTTACCCTGGCGTTAGTTCGGGAGACAGGTCCCCTGGTGGTCGGTTTACTTATATCGGGACGGGTGGGAGCTGGAATTGGAGCCGAACTTGGTGCGATGAAGGTGACCGAACAGATTGATGCCCTTGAAGCGAGTGCTGTTGATTCCTTCAATTTCTTGGTTGTAACGAGGGTAGTGGCTTGCATCGTAGCTATGCCAATCCTGACAACGGTTATGAACTTTACAGGCATCCTTGGAGGTTGGGCGGCTGAGTCCGCAGTGTCGGGTTTGGGGTTGTTTTCCTACCTTAGGGCAGCTTTTTCGATCGTGCAGTTTACCGATTATCTTCCGGGTACCCTCAAGACGATGGTGTTTGGATTTATCATCGCAATCACGGCCTCATATCTCGGAATTAATTCCTCGCAGGGAACTCAGGGCGTAGGACGAGCAGCGACCCGTAGTGTGGTTTTGGCGTCGGTGCTATTGATAGCTACTAACGTGGTGCTCGTTCGTTTGATTTTCTTTGTGTTCCCAGAGAGTGCCCAGTGAGCCAGGGAACCCATCCGATTCAGCTTGAGCATGTTTCTAAGCGATTTGGCTCATTCCGAGTTCTAGATGATGTCTCGCTTGATTTACCGAAGGGCGAGGCGACTGTGGTGTTGGGGCGAAGCGGTACAGGTAAGAGCGTGTTGCTCAAGCATATCGTGGGCCTCATGTCGCCTGACAGTGGACGTGTAGTCGTGCAGGGGCAAGAACTCACGGTCCTGCCAGCGGCCGACGTTGCCTTGGTGCGGCGACAGATTGGCTTCCTGTTTCAGAATGCGGCGTTGTTTGATTCTATGTCTGTAGGGGAGAACGTCGAGTTTCCGATCAGGCGCCATACTCAACTATCCGACAGGAGTGTCAGGGCCCAGGCGAGGGAAAAGCTCGCTCTGGTAGGACTAGAGCAGGACTACGACAAGCTTCCAGGTGCGCTTTCTGGTGGGATGCGAAAGCGAGCCGGCTTGGCACGAGCGATGGCTCTGGACCCGGCGATCCTCTTGGTGGACGAACCTAGCGCGGGGCTCGATCCGATTACTTCTGAAGAGATCGATGATTTACTCATTCGTGTAAAAAAAGAACTCGGGACAACTCAGGTTGTGGTGACGCACAACATTCCTAGCGCCCGCCGAATAGGAGACACGCTAGTGTTTTTACACAAAGGGCGAGTACTTGTGCGGGGTACCGCGGCTGAGCTTGAGCGAAGCAAGCACACTATCGTCGAACAGTTCATGTCTTCCGAAGCTGGTGGGTAGACGGGCGTTGTAGGTCCTAGTTGAAGAAAATAGATGGAGGGTAAGCATGGGGTCCCCACGGTTGGCCTTTGTTGGAACATTCGTTGCTGGTGGTTTGTTGTTGTTTGCGGTCGGCCTGTTCTTGATCGGGGATCGAAGGCAACTGTTTACTGAACATTTTGAGCTTGAGGCTGACTTTGGGAATGTGACTGGCATTGTTATCGGTACCAGCGTTCGCCTAGCTGGACTTGAGGCGGGAGAGGTGTTGGGGTTGGAGATTCCTGCTGGCCCTGGGGAGCGATTCGCCGTTCGCATGCGGGTGCGCGAAGATTTGCGTCCGCTAGTGCGCACAGACTCGGTTGCGGCTGTTTTGACTGATGGTTTGCTTGGCGCCGTGTTTATTCAGATTCGCTCGGGTAGTAGTTCGGCTCCTGAAGTTGCAGATGGCGGTGCGATCCGAGGGGTCGATTCTATCGAAATTGCTGATCTTATTGAAGAAGGTCGGGATACCTTTCGGGTGGTAGCCGATGAATTTTTGGGGTTGCGTGAACAGATGGCTGGCACTTTTTTGGCGTTGGGCGAAACGGCTGAGACCACTGCGCAGCTGATCAACGATGCGGGTGATGACATCCAGACGGTCACCAATGCCACTGCTGGGCTCATGGAGGATGTGCGGGCGATACTCGCTGATACGCGAACCCTGACTGGTGATCTTTCCGGAGGCCGTGGCACGGTCGGTAAGTTGCTTGGCGATGAGGCCCTTTACACCCATTTGGTCGGGACTGCCCAAGAAGCTGAAGCAACAATGCGGGCAGTCCGTGGGAGTGCCGAGCGTGTTGAACAACTTGTTGGTCAGTTTGGTGGTGAGGAAGGCCAAACAGCTAAGCTCCTGGCCGACGCGAGCGATGCAGTGATGCTGGCTAGACACGCGATGTCTGACCTTGCAGAGAATACGGAGGCGATCAAGCGGAATTGGTTATTCCGGGGATTTTTTTCTGAGCGCGGCTTCTACAATCTCGATGAATTGGCTTTGGACGAGTACCGGGAACTCTTAACCCGCGATCGCTATACCCCTTTAAGGATTTGGATCGATGGGGACTTGCTATTTGACACCGACTTAGATGGGCGTGTGACGCTTGCCGTAGATGCTGATCGCCGGCTCGACGAAGCCATGAGCGAGCTGCTAATTTACCCTCGTGATAGCCCCCTGGTTGTTGAGGGCTATGCAAGCGGTGGGGGTCGAGGCCAAGAATTTGTCAGCGCGCAAGCTCGGGCTGATGTCGTTCGGGATTATTTAGTTGCGGTATATGGGAGGGTGTCTACGCTAACCGGCACGATGCCGATTGGTTCCGATGCGACTGGAAGTCCAGCAGGTGATGGAAGCTGGAATGGTGTTGCCCTCACGCTACTGGTTGACCCTCAGCACCTTACACGCGGTCCCCATCCTGCGACAACTGAGCAGTGAATGGCTAGTTTGCCAAAGTGACCAATGTTTGGAGGAGGGCCTGAGCCGAGGGGTGTTGCTGGAAACCAGGCTTTGTTGGCGGGAGAGGAGCTGAGCAGTGATTTACGAGCTACGGACATATACGGTTAAGGTTGGCACCCTGCCTGAGGTGCTTAGGTTGTTTGAGGAGCGACTTGCACACCGGGAGAAGTACTCGCCCTTGCTAGGTTGTTGGTACACAGATATTGGGCCCCTTAACCAGTTTGTGCATCTCTGGGGGTATGAGTCACTCCAGCAGCGTGCTGAAGTTCGAGAAGCCTTCTCTGCCGATCCAAATTGGCCACCCCCGATCATGGACCATCTCGTCGACATGAGGTCTGAGGTGATCGTTCCGTTTTCTTCGATTGGGAACGTGACTGGAGGTACGTTCGGACCGGTTTACGAACTCAGGAGTTACCAGTTGGAGCCAGGTAGCGGACCCCAACTCAAGGAGATATGGGACCCTATGCTGCAGGCCCGCAGTTCCCTCAGCAAGCCCTTGTTGATTGGGATAAGCGAGTTTGGTGCGCTTAATACCCTTATTCATATCTGGCCTTACCGGACTCTAGAAGAGCGCGCTGCGATTCGGGCCGATGCAGTAAAAAAAGGAGTGTGGCCGCCTCCCACTGCGCCACTGATCCAGAGTATGCGCAACGTAATTATGCTGCCGACCGGCTTCTCGCGACTACAGTGAGAAGGTTGCTGCCCAATGCCGAGTGTGAGAGACGCTTTACCTGCTGGGTGTCAATCAGGCACAATTAGCCTGTCCGAGTTCGCCTAATGTTGGGGCCGCGGGTTGCCCAGAGTCCGCAGGGAGAAGTATGCGGTTAGTCCAGAGCCGGAGTTGGAAAGGGTTGGGGTCGGTAAGGCTGGCTACTCAAGCCGTTCTGAATCAGTTTGCGATAGCAATTTTGGTGTGGAATAGCTATGCAGGGGTGGTCTATGCCCAGTCGGAGTCATCTAACCAGTCCTCGAATGCTGTGGCCCAGATGCTTGATGGCTTTTGCATCGGTTGCCATAATCAGCGCCTGCTGACCGCCGGGCTCGCGCTGGACGCGGTAGACCCAGCACATCCTGAGGCTCATCCCGAGGTCTGGGAGAAGGTCATTGCGAAGTTGCGCGCCGGGTCGATGCCTCCTCCGCGCCGCCCGCGACCAAGCGAGGTTACTTACAATGCGGTCGCGGGACATTTAGAGACCGCGCTTGACACTGCCTGGGCTGCTGGGCCGAACCCAGGCAGGGGAAATGCGGTGCATCGCTTGAATCGTACTGAGTACGCTAACGCGGTACGTGATCTTTTTGCCCTTGAAGTGGATGTTGCCTCATTGCTACCCGGAGATGAGACCGCCGATGGTAGTTTCGACAACTTTGCGGATGTCCTTACAATTTCAAGAACCCATCTTGAGCGTTATTTATCGGTTGCTCGGCAAGTGACCCGAGCGGCAGTTGGTCTGGCTCCACCGGCAGCAGGATTCGAAACCTTTGAGATTCCCTTGCATGTGGTTCAGGATGGACGCCAGAGCGAGCAGTTACCCCTTGGTTCCCGAGGAGGGCTGGCAGTCCCCTACCACTTCCCGGTTGATGGCGAATACGTGATCAGGGTTCGGTTACGCCGACAGTATCAGGCCTACCTCATGGGTATGGGCTGGCCACAGACGCTCGACGTACGGCTCGATGGCCGCTTGGTTAAGCGTTTCACGGTTGGTGGTAACGCTCCAGGGCGGCCGGCTGCTTCTAGTTATGCTGGAGACGGCGAGCCCGGGTTTGCAGCAGACCCTGCCTGGGAAACCTTTATGCAGTTGACCGGTGATGCTGGCCTTGAGGTCCGTCTGCCAGTTGAGGCTGGTCCCCGCGACGTGGGCGTCTCCTTTGTTAGAGAACTGTGGGAGCCCGAAGGGTTACCCCAGCCGCTGCAAAGGGGGCGGGTCTTAACAAATGACCAAATCTATATGGGGTATGCTGCGGTTGAAGCGGTTGAGATCGGAGGCCCCTACGATGCGACTGGGGGAAGCGGTGAAACGCCGAGTAGGCGGGCTATTTTCACATGCCGACCAGCCGGTGTAAGTGACGAGAAGCGTTGTGCCCGCGAGATCTTGGCAAGATTGGCAAGGAGGGCCTACCGGCGACCGATTACCGACGAAGACTTGTCGGTGTTACTAGAGTTTTTTAGCCAGGGTCGCCGTTTTGGTAGTTTTGATGCTGGTATCCAGTTTGCCCTCGAGCGCCTCTTGGTCGATCCAGATTTTCTCCTTCGGGTTGAACGAGACCCACAGCAGCTAGCTTCTGGTCAGACGACTTACGAGCTTAGCGACCTAGAAATT
>Ga0310344_10001832_pt1 | contig 16150 bp, 17 predicted proteins | sample HC15DNA20200_MG_FD_203801 | JGI IMG/M metagenome (GOLD analysis project Ga0310344, IMG submission 203801) | Marine microbial communities from station ALOHA, North Pacific Subtropical Gyre - HC15-DNA-20-200_MG | ecosystem: Environmental > Aquatic > Marine > Oceanic | place: Pacific Ocean: North... | reverse complement strand
CACGTCAGAGTTATTCAAAATATTCTGTACTCGCTTTAATTTAAAGACCGAAACCCTCTTAGGCTTCAAATCCAGAGCAGAATATAGAACCGCCCCGTCAAAAACGTAGCACACAGGAATGATATGTGGGACACCACTAGAATCTGTAGTCGCAAAGCGTGCTATTCGGTGACTGGAGATAAAATCGCCTACATCAGTGCTAAATTCCATATAATGAACACCCGTCTATAACCCTCGCCAGACCCTTCTACCCTCTGACCTAACAAAATGACCAAATCCTGAATCGGGGAAGTGTCCGGCAGAAACTAACGTCCCTTCCGATTCCAGGTTGTCTAGTATCTTATTTCTCGTTTCACGGGAAATATTGCCATCTACATCAAAACCGGGACTCCAATCCGTATAGTGTGCTTGGGCTGGACTATGAGCTACGTCACCCAGTATAAAACCTTTCTCACCAGCAGAAACTATCAGAACAGAGATGTGTCCAGGAGTGTGGCCGGGGGTGGGAACAGTTGTCAATTCGTCTGTCACTTTATATTCACCATCAATGAGGTCAAGCAGGTTCATGCTCTCCAATGGCATGACTTGATCCCTAATATGATCAGAATTTTCAAGAACAGAAGGCTCTGTCCAATATTCCCAGTCGGATTTGGTGGCGAGGTATCTAGCATTAGGGAACGTTGGACTTCCATCTGTAAGATTCCATCCAACGTGGTCTGGATGGAGATGAGTCAGAACTACCAAGTCAACTGCCCTCGGATCCACTCCTTTTGCTTTCATATCATTAATAAGTTCTCCGTCCGGGCCTTGGAGACCAGTATCAACTACAATCAATTTTCCGCCAGAACGAACGGCAGTAGTTCCAAATCTTGGGTGTATAAGACCGCCTTTGTCCAAGAGATCTCCATACTCTGACTTCCATATGTCCAAGGAACTATCAGGGAAAACTGCAGTGGGATTCATATCCCCTTGCCCGTCACGAAGAGAAATAAGTTCTACATTACCTATCGTTACTTGGTAACCTGACATACCTCACCTCCAAATATTTTTTGTTCAGACAATCAAACATTATCCTCTACATGCCCAATATCTAATGCTAATTGTTTAATACATCGACGACCGATACAAATGTTTTACCCACTGATCCAATTACGTGCAACTACGTTGAACTCATTGGGCTTATCAAGAGAGACAACATGACCAGCCCCTGGTATGTCAACGGACTCCAATTTGGCAGCAGTCTTTTTCATTTTTTCGAGCACATCATCAGAAACCAACGGGCTTTCTTCTCCCCTAATTTCTAGTATGGGACAAGAGATCGTCTCTAAAGCTGACCAATATCTATTTATTAGTGATTCACTCTGCATATCCGGTAGAGCCACGGTGAGATGGTAAGGATCAGTTTTCCATCTCCACGTACCATCGTTGGGATCCTCCACCATCTTACGCATCAAATCTGAGCGCAACCGATCCCCAGAAGGCCAAGGGTTATCGACACGAGAAAATTCAAAGGCTTCTTGGAAGGAATTAAATGATAGTGGCCTTGGTGGTCTTGGTGCCATGGCAATTTCCGATGGTTCCGGGCCGATATCAACAAGTATTATTTTCTGCACTGTTTTAGCATTATCCGCGGTATATAGAAGTGAGTTCCAACCTCCCATAGAAGATCCCACGAGAATCACCTCTGGGACAGAAAGATAATCTATAAAAGCGGCCAAATCTGCCACATACCTGTCTCTTCCATAGTCATTGTCTGCCCAAGAACTATCCCCGTGCCCTCTTTGGTCTAATGCGTACACATGGAAGGAATCTTCCATAAATGGACCAAACTCATCCCATATCCCAGCATGGTTTGTATAAGCATGCAGACAAATAACAACTGGAGCGTCGCTAGCTCCCCATTCGAAATAGCAAAGTTTAAGACCGTTAATTTCTACGGTCTGAGGCTTCGGTAAACTCATATTATCAACCTTTCTAATCACGCCTAGCCGAGCGTATTTTTCATAATTCAAACCGGCAAGATCGTAAACCAGAATTGTCATAACATGCAACACATGTCTTTTAGTAGAGCTTAGATTAACATAGCCCATATCTCATACATCTACAAATTAAAGGACATATTTCTAACACCTAGGCGGATAAAATATGCTCTCACTTGCTGATATTGTAATTTCGATTCATCACGGCACAATAAAATGTGAATTTTCCATGCTATAATTTTAACGCATTGGAGCAGGAGAAATAGATGGCTCACACACACGAAACTGTAAGGTTGACTGAATTGGCAAGCTGCGCAGGTTGAGCGTCCAAATTCAGTCCTAAAGACTTGGCACAAGTTTTGCGCCATTTACCCGACATATCTGACCCCAACCTCTTGGTAGGTATATCAACTGGTGACGATGCAGCTGTGTACAAAGTTAGTGAAGATATGGCCATCATATCGACCGTGGACTTCTTTCCACCCATAGTGGACGACCCTTTTGCATTTGGAGAAATAGCTGTGGCAAACGCATTAAGTGACGTGTATGCCATGGGTGGCAAACCAATATTTGGCCTAAATGTAGTTGGGTTCCCAGTGTCACTACCTCATGAGATACTAGCGGAAATATTAAAAGGCGGTAGCTCAAAAGCAGCAGAGGCGGGAGTGCTGATTGTGGGCGGACATACCGTTGACGATCAAGAGCCCAAGTATGGCCTGGCTGTGACAGGGATAATTAGGCCGGGTGAAGAAGTAAAAAATTCCGGAGCTAAGCCAGGAGACGTTCTCGTACTAACCAAGCCCATAGGAACTGGTATTATTACAACTGCAGGGAAAGCAGGGATCGTAGATACTGAAATACTTAAAAGCGCGATTGAAACTATGAGTACTTTGAACAAGTCGGCAGCTGAAGCTATGATGGACGTAGGTGTCAATGCTTGCGCAGATATTACTGGATTTGGCCTTCTCGGTCATCTTAGAGCGATTGTAAATGGAAGTGGAGTAACCGCACATTTAAAATTGTCTGATATCCCTGTTATCGAAGGTGTATACAGCTTATTGAATGAAAATGTGGCGCCTGGTGGAACTCACAGGAATTTAGAGTCTATGGAAGGATTTGTACTCTGGGATGACGATATAGACGACAACCACAAATTACTCCTGTCTGATGCTCAAACTTCTGGAGGACTTTTGATTTCAGTCCCACCAGAGAGACTCCCTCACCTCTTAGAGGCATTGCGAAAGAACGGCGTAGAAACTAGTGCGGTTATCGGCCAAATTCTAGATCAATCGGAATTGGAAACTTTCGGCGTTAAAGTCTCTCGTTAAAATCGTAATACGGCAATTCAAAGACATCCCCGTTTAGTCCAATAAATAAATCCCAATCAACATTGAGAATCTGACTTCCAAATTTCTAACCCAATGTCCTAAAAAAGAGTAAAGTACGTATAAGAAATATACTTCCCGGCTATTAAATGGTCTGATATCTTGTTATTACAAATTTGAAAAAACCCGAATAACTTTAGATACATCCTATGGCAATTAAAGAAGAAATTAGCGAGATACTAATGGAATCCTTGGCGAAAGCCAAGAGGGGAAACTCGCTTCCTTCCTTGGAATTTGAGGACGCCTCCATGGAACGTCCTCAAAATACCGAACATGGCGACTTCGCCAGTAGCATTGCCTTAAAATTAGCGCGACCAATGCGGATGAATCCCATGGAAATTGCAAACCATATCGCGGAAGGAATGCAAAACAACTCGCTATTGGACAATGTATCCGTTGTTGCCCCAGGATTCATAAATATCACCCTAAACGAAGATTGGTTAAGATCCCAGATAAACGTTATTCTAGAAAAAGGTTCCACATTCGGTTCAACTGATATTGGCCATGGTCAAAAGGTACAGATCGAATTCGTCAGCGCCAATCCTGTAGGGCCATTACATGTGGCCCATGCCAGAGGTGGAGTTATTGGTAGTGCAATAGCAAACATCCTTGAGGCAGCTAATTATAATGTTTCAAGAGAGTATTATTTCAACGATGCAGGAGCACAAATCTCCCATTTCAACGAAACGTTATGGGCAAGATACCAACAACTCTTTCAAATTGTAGCCGATGTTCCTGAAGATGGTTATAAAGGCGCATACATGGTAGAAATGGCTCAGACTATCAAAGATGAATACGGCGACGTTTTCCTTCAGTCTGAAGAGATAGAAGCATCTCATAAATTAGGTCAAGTTGGATTAGAAAAATTCATGGAAAGCATCAAGACCGATGTCGGATTACTCAGAATTAGTTTCGACAGCTGGTTTAATGAAGCCTCCCTATACCAACAGGGACAGTTTGAGAAAGCTATGTCCATTCTCACCGAAAAGGGCTACGTAGAGAAACATGATGGAGCAACCTGGTTCGCCTCCTCGAAGTTGGGAGATGAAAAAGATAAAGTCTTGATTCGCAGTAATGGTATCCCGACCTATTTTGCATCCGACGTAGCCTACCATTACAACAAATTCTTTGAAAGAAATTATGATAAAGTAATCAATATTTGGGGAGCAGACCACCAAGGACATGCATCCTTTATGAAAGCCATCATTAAGGCGTTTGAACTACCTGAAGAAAATCTCTCACTCATCATTAATCAACTGGTTACACTGAAACGCGGGGGAGAAATAGTCAGAATATCTAAACGTACGGGCGACATAGTAACCTTGCGCGATGTAGTAGAAGAGGTCGGGCCAGATGCATGTAGATTTTTCTTTTTGTCCCGAGATGCCAACAGTCAAATGGATTTTGACTTGGAATTAGCAGTCAAAGAATCTCAAGAAAACCCCGTTTACTACATCCAATACGCGCATGCAAGAATAGCAAGCATTTTACGCCTAGCTGAGGACCGTAAGATAAACTATTCAGATGGTATTCTCGATCTGCTAACACACGAATCTGAACTTTCACTTATAAGAAAGATGCTTATATTCCCTGAAATAGTTGAGCTTATCACCAGAACACTTGAACCACATCATATAGCTCACTACTCAATAGAGCTAGCAACAGCTTTCCACTGGATGTATCAAAACTGTCGAGTAGTATCCAGCCTTCCTGAAGACGAGGCATTAACCAAATCAAGGCTTAAACTAGTGGAGGCAGCAATGATAGTACTATCCCGCTGCCTAGACCTTATGAGTATGGATGCACCCAACGAAATGTAAGGACTCAAAACCACATCTTAAGATTTTCTCAAAAAGATATTGTCCCATGCTGACTAAATAAATTATAAATTCAACACTGATTCGTGAGACTTGAGAAAACGGCGAGTGTGTTCAACAACCGTCTCTATATGTTCTTGAGAATCTTTCCATGGAAAAATCGACGTTTCCGCATTTGGAGCCAGTTCAGCTACCTCCATAGCAGTCTCATACGGATGAGCGGGCACATTATCAGGTGCTATAAACAATGGCGTCTCTAATGTTCTGACAAAGTCTCGTGAAACTGTAAAGACAAAATCAGCGCGATTTGTGTACATACTTGTCAAAAAATCATGAACTTTATCCATGGTAACATCAGATGACTTTTCACATAATTGCGGTCCCCAGCTCTTCATATTATTTTGATAGAAAATATTAGGATATTCAGTGCTGAAACCACTCGGCTGTATCAACGCAGCTGCGATGATCCTATCGGGAGCAAGCCTGATCAAGTTATGGATCATAGGACCTCCAATACAAAAACCCATAACCAAAAACTCTTCAAATCCTAGATGATCCATTAGTCCTAGTTGATCTTCTGAGTAGGCATCCCATGGGTGATCTATATCCAAGGGTCCTTTAGATTGTCCTAGATCCGCATTTCGCAAATCAGCCGATATACATTGGAAATCCCCAGAATAACACTCCATAGGATTGAATGGAACGGCAGTCCTCAACGAGGATATCGAAGAATTTAGTCCACCTCCAGGAATGATTAGAAGGGGGAAACCAAGGCCAATCTGTTCATAATAAATTCTGACGGGGCCTTTTTCGTAAAATGGCATAAATTTGATCTTCCCTAAATTCTCAACAATTTTAAAAACTAGGTTTGGTCGGGTAAGGTGTTAATTGCAACTCATGGGTCCAACAAGACTTGTCTTGGCTATGCAGATAAAAAAAGGCTTCAGCAATTTTGACGGGGTTCATAACCATATCGGGATTCTTCTGTGCACTAGACAAAGCTCTGGTACCAGGCGAGTCAATAAGGCCATCTATAACCACATTGGCCACGTGAACTCCAAATTCCGAATACTCTTCGGTGAGTACTTGGGCAAGTGTTCTCATCATTACCCGTGGATAATACAATGACTCCCCAGTCATGCGCTTACGACCTCGTAAAGAACTTTTGTTATTAGATATCAGAAAAGAACCCCTGCCTTTTTCGCGCATTGAAGGTAAAATTTCCTTCGCAACCAAGAACGGACCTCGACTTGAAATGTGTTGGGCAGTTTCAAGCATTTCAACCGGAATATGTTCAAGTAATTCTTTTTCTGGTGGAAGATCACGACCTTCTAGATAACCTGCATTGTATACCACCACCTCAGGATCTCCTGCTTGTTCTCTGATTTTTGTAAAGGCTCCTGATATGGAATCATCAGATACGAGATCGAGTTCAACTATGATACTCTCACCACCTTGTTCTGAGATAGCCTCATCCAGCATATAAGCATTCCTAGCATTACGGGTGGTAAGTACTACCAAGAATCCTTCTTTAGCAAATTTTTGCGCAATCGCACCTCCCACACCCCACCGAATCCCCACTGGCAAATGACTATCATCAAGATTCTTACCATGAGCCAGTCTAGTGTTTCTGCCATCTGACTGCCACTTAGACGTAGCACCTATAACAACGGCTACAGGTCTTTGATTTGGGTTCATAACACGTTCCTTTCTTCTACTAAGCAAGGATTTTCAAATTTCCACTGACTCATCCACGAGACTTTAACAAACTACAGATCTCAGATAACCAACAAAAGTCACTATCGACAATAAATCAGTACACGCCATTATATTTTTGAATATAACAAGTGAAATTATCAGGATACTATGAACAACATCTGGCACTCAATCTCAGAATACAATTATTCCCTAAGATTCCAGATTCCCTTCAGCCTTGTAGGTCCTGGTTTTTTCCTGGTATACCTCGTTGTACCATTTCATACGTTCGAGATGTCTCTCACTTACCGTCCTGATAGCTTTACCTGGAGAACCCACCACCAGAGATCTTTCAGCAATTTCAACATTATCAACAAGCATCGCTCCAGAGGCTATAAAGCTATAGTCACCTATAACGACCCCATCATTTAGAATTGCCCCATTACCTAGAACAGATCCTTCTCCGATTTTTTTAGCGTGACATAGTACTTTATGGCCCACTGTCACATAGTCACCTATGACTACGTCCGCATCGCCATGAACAATAGAATTATCTTGTATATTAGTAAATCTACCGATCACTATACTGCCCATGTCTGCTCTGATTATCGCACCAGGCCATACACTAGAACCTTCACCAATCTCTACATCACCAATTACATACGCAAACTCGCTAACGAACGCAGTCTCATGTATTACCGGACTTTGACCAGCTAGACTTCTTATCAATGGTCCTCCTCCCACGTCCACATTAGATTGAGCTCAGTTCTTTTTGAATATGGGCGCATCTTAAGAAAATGGGCTTCTAGGGGAAAAGGTCAACCGTGCTAGCTGCATTTCGGCGCTACGGTCCTCATTACCACTAAAATTTAGAACTGAATCTCCAAAGCTTTATTTTGGACTTAATCGTAGTATAAGCCAAAACGCACACAAACAGAAATGCTGAAAAAAGCACCACTGTAGGGCCTGAGGATACATCAGCGTAGAAACTAGCATAGATACCACCTAAGCCACAGAAAGCCCCTATGCTAGTTGAGAGGACCATCATGTTCCCAAAACTATTGGTTAGCAGTCGAGCAATAACTGGCGGGATTACTATTGCAGAAGCCAACATGGTCACCCCCAAAACCTGCATAGATACCACCACTACTGCAGCCAGCACCAGTGAAAACCCAGTATCTACCCATCCAGTCGGTACCCCATGAAATCTTGCGACATCCGAATCAAAGGTAGTAAACAGTAAATACTTATATCCTACTATCACCAGCAAAAATGTAATAACCGTTACGATGAGAACAGCCAGCATATCAGTCTCACTAATGCCTAATATGTTCCCGAATAGGGCTGCATCAAAGCTTCTAACAAATGTTTTGAATTTGCTTATTAAAGCTACCCCGACTGCAAAGCTAGCTGTTGTTACAATACCTATGGCGGCATCAGCGCGAATCCCCTTTTTCCTAGTAGTCAGATTAATAAGAATCGCTGACACGAAGCCCCATACGCTAGCACCAACGAAAAAATTGATCGACATTATAAAACTAACAACGGCACCGCCAAAGACAGCATGAGACAATCCGTGGCCAATATACGCCATACCGCGCAAAACGATATAAACACCTATCAAACCACATAAGGCTCCCACTAGAGTGGCAACGATCAAGCCTCTGACGAAAAATTCGTATTGCAGTGGGTCTAGCATATGATTCGTGACACTGAAGGCATATTTGTACTAGTGAAGATCGCCATTAGAACCTCTACCAAAAATATGTGGAGACTCAGCGACTAAGGTCATCCCTTGATATTGTGTTACGTGTATGTCTGCATCATATGTCTGCCTAAGTATGTCAGGAGTAAATACTTCGTTCGGGGGCCCTTCTGCTATGACTCCTCCATTCAAGCACACTACCCAAGGCAAATGAGCCGCCACCGCATTTATTTCGTGAGTTGTCATGATTATCGTCATATCCTGATGATTAAGTTCATCTAACAAATGCATGACCTCATCCCTAGTTTTGATATCTGAGCCGCTTGTAGGCTCATCTAACAGTAGCAGATGTGGATTACTTACTAGGGCCCTAGCCAGAAAAGTTCTTTGTTGCTGCCCTCCAGACAACTCCCTGATATGTCTTTTCGCCAGATCATCAATTCGCAAACGCTTCATGATCTCATCTGCTCGTCGACGATCTTTTTTCCTAAACCAGGGCATAATGGGCATTTCAGATGTACATCCCATAATCACCACTTGCTCTACAGTGACAGGAAAATCCCAATCTATGTTCTCCAATTGAGGGACGTATCCAATCGCAGGTCTTTTGTCCTTAATGGATTCCCCTTGAACGAACACATCGCCTTGATAGACTTCTACAGCACCTAATAGACTTCGTAAAAGTGTCGTTTTCCCTGAACCACTGGGGCCTAGCAACCCTACAAAATCGCCTCGTTGTACTTGCATGCTTACATTATTGAGAACTATCTCCCCAGCATAGCCACAAGTGAAGTTACGCAACTCAACGAAAGGTATATTTTGTTCATATTCATGAGGACTCGGATGTAACATAGCGCCCTACCTATCCAGTTAGCTATTTCAATAATTTATGAATATCATACTACTGAGGATATATCGCCTTGCTATCACCCTCAAATACGTTCCTTGCGTCAAATCCATTCAAGGCTTCAATACTACCACCAAGGGCAAGAACAATCACTTCAACATCAGTCACTATTAAACCCATGTAACTATGCAACGGGTCTCCTACACGCCCGGGAAGATCATCATCACGCAGTTTATCTATATATTGTGCCCCCCCTTCCTTAGCAACCTGTTTCATGACAGGACTCGGGAACACTTCTGAACCGAAAATCGCCGGGACGTTAGTACTTTTTACAAGGTCAATCAATTCGGCAACATCTCTAGCAGAAGGCTCCGTAAAATCAGAAGGCTGTATTGCTCCTATTATTTCAAAACCGTAACGCGGTGCAAAGTATGGAAAAGAGTCATGGTAAGTCAGTAATTTCCGATTATCTTCTGGAATAGTATGTACCGCTTTGGTTATTCGCTGGTCTAAATCCAGTAAGCGTAGAGATAGCTTTTCATAATTATCTTCGTAGTATGACCGATTTTTTTCGTCCAAAGAAGCAAGCTCGTCTTTGATCAATTCAGCATATATTATGCCCAAATGTGGAGCGGTCCATAAATGAGGGTTAGGTTTACCCCCTGATGACGGGAAAGCAAAATCAAATATCCATTCTTCAGGTGATACGGTTTTTTCCGCAAGGGAGAGGATCTTAGTCTGGGATTTTTTATTGTCTTCTGCTAATCGTATTGACGGCTCTTCCAAAAATAAACCGTTAACCACTATCAAATCAGCCTCTGATAGAGTCCTCACAACAGAGGGAGATGGGGCAAAGGTATGGGAATTAGTCCCCTCAGGAACTATCCCTTCTAATTCAATTTTTACCCCACCAATATTCTCAACAAGACTTGTTATCGGTGATACAGTAGTTATCACTTTAAGCTTCTCAGTAGTGAAATCATTGAATTCATACTCTTGCGATTCTCCTGAACATCCAATTAACAACACTAAATATGCCAGAACTATACCGCATGAGTATCTTCTCACAATAGCTGACAAATACCTCAAATTCATTAAGCTAAAACTCCTCTAACCAGGGAATGGGAAACGATATGTGCATTAGAATGTTTCTTATTTGATAGATCAGAAATATGCTAATCCTAAGTGCAAGTTCTAAAAACTCGACTTCTAATATCATACATAATTAACTTATCTATTCGTAGTATTTTCTAGAAAGTGTAGTGATTGATAAACCATAACAATGATATTTTCACTCGACTTTAAATAAATTAATGGTATCCTCCATACTGAGCATGCTGAGCCCAATTAATTCAGACAGGATGGCAAGATTGGATGAATGACTTAAACAAATTAATTGAACTCGGCAGATCCGGAAAGCTTAATTTCCCATCGTCAAAATATCCCAACATTGTACATTTCGCCCAGGCCTTACACGGCTTGCTTATTGGCGGTAACGTTGATCCCAACCCTCAAACAAGAAATATGTTTTCTGCTATAGGCAAACCAGACCACCTAGTTTTAATACTTGTTGATGGGTACGGCATGAACTTCGTCAATATGTTGAGTGAAAAATCGTTTATACGTTCCAATTTGGCTTTTGATATGCTCACTGTATTTCCGTCTACCACACCGACCGTACTCACATCTATAGCAACTGGAAGATGGCCGTCTGAGCATTCGATTTTAGGTTGGCATAATTATCTGCCAATGATGAACGACGTCGCTACTATCATTAAGTTTGAAAAAACTTCAGATGGCAGCGCGCTCTATGACAATAATATACTAGAGACCGACGCATACCCTATACCCTCTCTTTTTGGAAAGTCACAAACAGACAATCATTTCTATCTGCCAGCTTCAATTTGTAAGACACCTTACTCAAGATATTGGTCAGGAGGAATAGAGCCCGAATGCTACAAAGATATACCCCAGACGATCAAAGCTATCCAAAACAACATTAAAAATTCAAATGGGCCTACATTCAACTATGTTTATATTTCTGACGTGGACCACGTTGCACATCAGAAAGGCACTTATGATCCAGCTACATGTAAAAGTGTGGAGAAAATTGATGATTTCATGACACTCCTAAGAAAAACACTTCCGAAAAACGCTCGACTGTTGATGACTGCTGATCACGGCCATTTAGATACCACACCTGAATTGATCACTTATTTACGAGGTGAAGAAGAGTTATTCTCTTTAACCGAGAGAAAACCTTCTGGAGATGCCAGAATTATGTACACGGAAGTTTCTAAAGAAAATCAGCAACATTTTTTTGCGATCGCCAAGGAACAACTTGGACCCGACTTCATTACCTTAACCACATCTCAAGCGGAACAACTAGAACTTTTCGGCGAGAATTCACTATCTACGGAGGCTTCAAAGAGATTAGGCAATATAATGATTTTATCGACAGGCAGGGCAATTCTCGAATATAGGAGCGTCCTAGGGGTGAGTGGAAAAGAAGTAAGCATATCTCATCATTCAGGACTAACTAATGAGGAAATGCAAATACCTCTAGTTATTGGCTAAACAGCGATTGACAATGAGCATCAAAGAAGACTACGAATATTGTGAGCACATCTATACATTTTGGCCATAGCCTTATCTATGGTGTCTTCCTGCAAATTTAACATTAGATGGCGAACCCCCATATCCTCTAACTTCTTTATGTCCTCAACTATCTGCCCAGGTGTTCCAGTCAGTATCCTACGTTCACCATTAACTATCTGGGCTTCTAGATCATTATTCCAGTTAACACTGTAGGCGAAATCCATGGTATCAGGATCACGATCTATCTTACGGGCATTATCCCTAACTCTTTCCATATATCCAGCAAGTTGAGCAATAGTACCTACCGGAAAACGAGGATTACTACATATCGGAAACCATGCATCCCCTAAAGCAGCTGCTCTCCTTAACGCAGGAGGGCTCTCTCCTCCTATCCATAATGGTGGATGCGGAGTCTGAACAGGTCTGGGCGCAAACGTTATATCAGAAAAACTACAATATTTACCTTCATAACTGGGATTTTCATTAGTCCATAATTCCTTGAACACTTTCAGATATTCATCCGCAACTGCGCCTCTCTCTTCATAGGGAGGGACCCCAAGAGCCTCAAACTCTTCTTTCATCCACCCTATACCACACCCAACTATTAACCTGCCCTGAGACAGCACGTCTATTGTAGAAAGCATCTTTGCGGTTAAAACAGGACTCCGATAAGGGAGCACCATAACTGAGGTCAACAATCGTATCCTACTTGTAATACTGGCTATATAACTAAGCGTAGTAAGTTGATCCATATATTGGCCTGAAGCGCTACTAGCACCAAAGCGTTCTGCAAATTCTCCGGTATCGCTATAGGGATACATGGAATCGATAGTCTTTGGAACTACGACGTGATCGCTGACACCCACAATATCAAAACCCATATCCTCGCCCGTCTGTGCCATTTTGACTACATTTTCTAAGGTAGCCAACGAACCCTTACTAGCCACATTAAACCCAATTTCCACCTAAGCCCTCCTTGAGCAACCCTGAATGAATTGGATGATATTCCTACGGTCACTCTCAGTCAAGACTGGAATTTAAGAGTCTATAAATTCAGATCAAACACCCCCTTATCAAAGTCCCTGAAAAAGCAAAGCATCTTAACTCTCTCCAGAATCATCCTATGACAAATCATTGGAAATTAAAGCTTTGATCTAGCCAAAATTACTATTGCTCCTAGAGCTCCATTTACTCGGCAGACATCACGATCACCGTGCATCTACGATCTTTACATTTCATCACTGGGCAAAAATAATTCCTCTCAAAAAATGTTATTATAGCCTGCGATGATATGTTGTTTTAAGACAGATGTTTGGCGGGAAAACACTTAGTTATGATCAAAACAGGATAAGTATAATGGAAAAAAGAAGACTCGGCAGAACGGAACATATGAGTACGGTCATCACTATGGGGACGGCCGGACTGGGCAAGGTTTCTCAAGAAACTGCAGATTCTAGTGTGGATCTCATGATGAAGTCAGGTATCAATCACATAGATATAGCACCCACTTATGGTGAGGCTATGGAACGACTAGCCCCATGGATGCCCAAAATTAGAAGTGACATCTTTTTGGGAAGCAAAACGAAAGAACGCACAAAAGATCTTGCCTGGGCCAACATAGAAAGTTGTTTAGACAGATTAGGGGTTGATTCCTTTGATTTATTTCAACTACATGCTGTCACTACAATGGAGGAATTAGACGCCGTCACAAGACCAGGTGGGGCCTTGGAAGCCCTGATCAAGATGCGAGAAGAAGGCCTGACAAAATGGATTGGAATCACAGGTCATGGACCAGAAGTGCCAAGAGTACATTTAGAAGCCCTCAATAGGTTCAATTTTGACACTATTATGTTTCCCATAAGTGCTTCTATTTTCCAAAATCACGGATACCGAACCAAAACTGATGAGCTTATGGCAGAGGCAAAGAACCAAGACGTGGGGATACAGACCATCAAGATGCTCTCCCGGGGAGGATGGGGAATCCAAAAAAAAGATTTGTCCACATGGTACGATGCTCATCGCAGTAAGGAAGACATCGAACAGGCACTCTGGTGGGTACTATCACAGCCAATGCATACTGCACCAAGCACAGGTGAAGTAACACTCTGGTCTAAAATCTTGGAAGCCGCCAACAACTTCGTTCCTTTGAGTGAGTCCATACAGGAAGCAATTATAACCCGGCAGCAGGCTCCCAATCCCGAGCCTAAATTAGGCATCTTGACTTAAAATGTTCTTTTTCTGGCTGGATTAAGAACTTATTTTGTTAATTTCTAAATCACACTAGCGGAAACCACATAAACCGGGTCAGTACTAAAACCAGTTCTCATTTGTAAATTTAAGAAAGTCGGCAAAGTCCATGGAGCCGAGTTATTAAAATAAGTTTCAATCAGTTGAGCACGCTGTAAGTCAGTTAGCGCCATCCAAGCAGCTATGGCCTTGGATGGGAACATACGATTAGAATATATTACATGGAAGAATCCACCCTTTTTTAAGACTCTATTGATCTCACGAAATACTTCAAGAGGCTTCGTCATATACTGAATAGAAACGGTGACTACCACAGCATCTACACTCTCATCGTTTATCGGTATTTCCGGGTTTCTATTTAGATCATGAATAATAACTTCGTCCAATTGATTGTTTTCAGACATTTCGGTTTCATTCATCCCTATCCCAATGATTCTCTCAAGTTTATGATCTTCAGGAATGTGAGACCTCCAGCTACTCATCAAGTCAAGGACTATTCCTTTTCGTGGCAAAGTCTCTTTTAGATAGTTGGAAATCGCAGATACAGCGTATTCGTCGATATGAACAACCAATCTAGGGGTTTTATAAAACAATTTATCCTCAGACTCGTCTTCCCGTGTAAAAAAACCTGGCGGATAAACATCATTTGAATAAGCAATATTCTGATATTCACTCATTATACCAACACTCATTGCAGTACAATAACAACCACACCCATTCATGTCTCAAGTGTAGGACAAGTGTAGCAACGGAAATATTGGTGGTCAATTCAGCGCTAATTATAAGATGCTCTGACCACCATTAGGGAACTATTGTCGAAAAACTTCAATCATGAAAGAATAAAATTATGGCCAGCAAATGGGACTTATCTGAGGAACACTGGATTGACATCGCCATTGAGTCACTTGAATTCATTCAAGATCCAGACGCCGTAGGACTAATCCTATACAGGTTTCAAGGTCAATACTTAGGAGCTATAACCAAGGCCCGCACACCCGATCATACATGGAAAGCATGGAACGCATTCCACGCATACCTAACCTCCAGAGAGAGTAGGAGGAAAAACTTTACATTGTCGGACTCCGACGCAGACAAGGTAATACTTTTACTGACCAATATATTGGAACTACCACCCTACACTTTGCCAGACCTTGATTAACTGGCAATACTGTCAAATTACCTAGACTACTTTCGCGTTTGGATTACGCACACTCAAGTCGTTCACAACGGAATCTTTATCTGTGTCGGCAGACCATGGTGTAGGAATCTCATTAGTTCCAAATATCCTTAGTAATTGCTCATCAGGCTTCCCATCTATCAGATGTTCCGTCACCCATGTCCCATTCTTCTCTACAACTTTTATTTCTCTATTTTCGCCTGTCCATCCAAAACTAACCATTGTGGGCACTTCTTTCATTATCTACCTCCATAGGGCGCTTATTTTAATATATTATTCTCAATTGAACAGTGTACTTTACACTAAAACCAAACGAAGACTGAAAACAAGTCACTTCAGATTTTAGATAACGTTAAATCTGTAGTCAATATCTGCACTCTACAGCCAGCTGTTCAAATCTGATTAATAATTTTAAAAAATCATGATATTTTAGCTAAATCACAACTACCCACAAGGACATGGTTATTGATGCTTTAAAATAACTGTGAATACAAGAAACTGTAGGAACTACATTTCGGTGATTAACAGTATGAATCCAAATAAAGTAAGTCACGTTACAGTCTTAGGCGCAGGAAATATGGGATCTCAAATCGCCAAGTTGATCGCGTCAAAACACATACCCTGCTTGCTACTTGATGTGAAGAGTAGCAAGCATAATCCGAACAAAATTGCCGATGATGCCATCATTGACTGGAGAAAA
>Ga0310344_10001831_pt1 | contig 16156 bp, 15 predicted proteins | sample HC15DNA20200_MG_FD_203801 | JGI IMG/M metagenome (GOLD analysis project Ga0310344, IMG submission 203801) | Marine microbial communities from station ALOHA, North Pacific Subtropical Gyre - HC15-DNA-20-200_MG | ecosystem: Environmental > Aquatic > Marine > Oceanic | place: Pacific Ocean: North... | reverse complement strand
TTCGATCTCACCAAGCAGTATTTGACTCTGGGTTCGGAGTTGCGCGACTTCCGCCGAGAGCTCGATCAAACTTTGATTATCTACGACCCGCTCTATTCTGATCAACCGCGCTTCAAGGTCCGTGAGTTTCAGATAAACCGGATCCTGTGCGGACGGAGCAGTAGAACAACCAACTATTCCAAGTGACATTGCTGCCACAAAAATATATCTAGCATGTAACGTAGCGGACATTGTCATCCACCTCACCGAATTATTTACTTAATATGCCAGTTCAACACGACGGTTCAAGGCGTAAGAGTCATCGTCGCTTCCGAAAACAGCCGGACGTTCCTCACCGAAACTCACTGTATTGAGCTGTTCCGAAGCGACACCCTGCAGCAGTAACACCCGGCGAACTGCCTGAGCTCGCCTCTCACCGAGCCCAATATTGTATTCGCGACTACCAGTCTCATCAGCATGACCTTCCAACCGAACCCGGACATCCGAATTGCTCGCAAGATAATCCCCATGAGCGGCAAGTAACTCATTGAACTCTGCTTGGATATCACTCTGATCGAAATCGAAATAAACCACAAGGCTGGACAACAAACCTGGTGCGTCCGGTCCTGGCACTATACGAACGCCATCAGGACCTCCAACACCGGCAATCCCTGTCGTGCTAGTTCCGGAATTCTGGTTAGCTCCGACTCCTGCTGCATCACCACTCGGTACAGAGACCGCAGTGCTATTTGGTACAGTCGCAGAATCGCCTCCGCAGCCACCGAGCGCTACTCCCGCAACAATCAAGATCAGCAACCAAACTTGTCTCACCATCACAAAATTCCTTTATTAATTCCTATAGCAGTATGTTACATCAGTTAACTAGACTTAACTCAAATCTAAATTCTTGGAAATGGAGACCACGCTGGCTCCCTTACGTCACCGGCAACCGAAGCAATTTGGCGATGAATTCGGCCGTCTGTACTAACCGAAGATAGAACACCTGAACCGCCTTCCTGGGTCGCGTAAATTATCTGGGCACCATTCGGCGCAAAACTCGGTGATTCGTCCTGACGGCCATTACTCAAGACCTGTGTTAAACCAGTACTGGGATCGACGACCGCGATACGATAATTACTTTGAACGCGGTGGACAACGGCTAGCTGTGTCCCATCGGGGGAGACTCGCGCACGGGCGTTATAGCTACCCTCATAGGTCACGCGCTCAACGTCGGCTCCAAGGTAGGTTTCTACGCGGTAGATCTGTGGACCACCGGAACGGTCGGAGGTGAAATAGATGCTTTGACCATCGGGCGCCCAAGCCGGCTCAGTATCTATCGCCACGTTACGGGTTAACCGAGTAAGCACCTGACCTGCTAGATCCAGCATATAAATATCCGGATTACCCTGGTCCTGAGATAAGGTTAGTGCCAACATCCGCCCGTCCGGTGAAAATACGGGCGCGCCATTGATCCCCGCTCGCGCTGAAACTCGGTCGCGGATTCCAGTGCGCAGCGTCTGAACATAAATCGCAGACTGCTCTCCTTCGAAAGACACATAAGCGATCTTGCGACCGTCAGGCGACCAACTCGGTGACATCATAGGATCGGGAGAATCAGCCACCTCTTGCGGATTTGCGCCGTCGGCATCGGCAATGATTAATCGATATCGGCTGGTATCGCCAATCCCTTCCTGACTAACGTACGCAATCTTAGTACTGAATACGCCGGGAATACCGGTTAGAGTCTCGAAGATCATGTCGGCAATTCGATGACTATTAATCCGAAGCTCATCCCCTGATGAATTTAACCGGTATCCCAACAGATGTTCGCCACGCAACACATCGTAAAGCTGAAAAATTACCGTGTACTGATCAGGTCCGGCCGGCAATATACGTCCGATAACAAGAACATCGACATCCAGAATCTGCCAATCATCAAAATCGACATCTTCTGGCATGGTTGGACGCGACACCATATCTCGTTCATCAAGCGGATCGAAACGCCCACTCTGCACCAGATCGGTCGCAACCAAACCTGATACATCAAACGGCGCCTGACTGCCAACAGATCCCTCCCAGCTAAACGGCACGATGGCCATCGGCACGGGGCGAGCAACACCCTGTGTGATTTCAATACGGAGCTGCGCATTGGCAATCGAAAAAGCCAACATCCCGGCAACCATGCATTGCACGACTATCCTTGTCGGCAAAGTTCTCGTCATAAAATTCCTCACTAGCATCGTTTATCTCAAATATTCGGCGTAAATACGACATTCAGACTTCGCTCAAACAGTGAAGGTAATGGCGCTGGCGGCAATGGCGATGATCTCAGAACGGCTGCCTCAATGGAGCGGATCACGGCTTCGTCACCATTACATCGGCCTATCCGCACATCGACAATGTCACCACTAGGAATCTGGATCACGTGCACCTCGCACTCGAGACCAGGCTGTGCGCTTACCGGTTGAATCCAATTTTGCTCGATTCTATTCACTATCAGTCTAACGTATTGGTCTAACAGACCCGATTCTTCAGCACGGCGGCGCTCGTCTTCCTGCGCAAGCACACGCTGCAACTCGGCCTCCATCTCAGCCCGTTGCCGCGCTTCCTCAGCCTCACGAGCTAGTCGCTCGGCCTCTTCCCGTTGCCGCTGTTCTTCAGCCAATCGCACGCGCTCAGCTTCCTCACGCTGTCGTTCCTCCTCCTCCCGCTGCCGCTGCGCTTCGGCCTCGCGTTCGCGGGCTAATCTCGCTTCATTTTCAGCCTGCAGTCGCTCAGCCTCTTCGCGCTGCTGCTGCAAATCAGCCAATCGCTGCTGTTCCTGTTGCTCTTCGCGTTCGCGTTCTAGTCTCACCTCCTCTAGTCGCTGCTGCTCTTCTTCGAGTAATCGCCGCGCTTCTTCTGTCTGTTCACGCGCGATCCGCTCTTCTTCCTGTTGATGAAGGATCTCAGCTCGCTCTAACTCTTCCTGTCGCTCTATCTCCTCGCGAATTAGTGTTTCATCAACAACAACCGCTTCAATAGCAACCTGCTCACCCATAGGAGGAAGCACGGGACGACCAGAGAAACTCAGACCCAACGTTAGCGCAAACGCTATTACAACGTGCAGTCCGGCAGATAGACCTACGGCAACTGAGTGTTCTCGAAGATACGATCCCATAACACTACTTTTCTAGCCCCCTTAAGGTACCTCAGTCTCGATCCCGGCTGGGTCAGTAAGAAATCCAACCGCAGATGCACCGGCCTGCTGTAGCAGCACCATTCCGTTAACTACCCGACCATAAGATACGGCTTGATCGGCTTTAACCAACACAGGGGTCTCCACATTCCTTCGAAGAACGGCAGCAGTCGTGATAACTACAGTTTGTGCATCAACGGGTGACTGTTCATCGTCGCCAACGTTGAGATAGAACAGCCCCTCCTCGTCGATACTCAAAACTAACGGCTCGTTATCACGTAAAAACTCTGGATCCAGTGGCTCGGCTGCGGCGTTCGGAAGGTCTACAGTTATCCCTTGCGTCAAAAGCGGTGCCGTGATCATAAAAATAATCAGCAAAACGAGCATTACATCGATATATGGCACGACGTTGATCTCGGCCATCAGCCTTCGATGGCGAGCACGACTCATGTTCGTCCTACTTCGGCCTGCGACGCGTAACGCTGCAGTATCGCAGAAAATTCTTCCATAAACGTATCGAACCTAACCTCTAAACGTCCCACTTTATCGGCGTATCTATTAAACGCAATGACGGCAGGAATAGCGGCGAACAGACCCATCGCAGTCGCAATCAGCGCTTCCGCAATGCCTGGCGCGACAAGAGCCAGTGTCGCGCTCTGCACATTAGCTAGCGACGTAAATGAATTCATAATTCCCCAGACCGTACCGAACAGTCCTACATAGGGACTCGTCGAACCAACTGTAGCGAGAAATGCAAGGTTGTGTTCAAGCCGATCAACTTCCCTTACTTGTGACACACGCATTGCACGGCGTGCACCCTCGAGGACCTGATCGCTAGTTAGACCTTGCTGTTCATGCAATCGATTGAAATCACGAAAACCAGACTCGAAAATCCCAGCCATCCCCATTTGATTGTGGCTGTCGCTAGCAATATCTCGATACATCGACGCTAGATCACCGCCCGACCAGAAGCTCGACTCGAAGTCATCGGCAGCAGCCACCGATTGTTTTAGCATCCGACTTTTTTCAATAATAATAGTCCAGGAAGCAATCGATGCGATAAGCAATCCCAGCATCACCAACTGCACGACAAGACTCGCATCTATTATTAACGAGACAATTGAAAGATCCACATTCATTCGATTAGCTCACTCATTAACGCGGCAGGCACACGCCGAGGTTTATGTTCTTCAATATCCATACAAGCAACTTCGGCAACACCGCGACATAGAATTTCGCCATCGGGTTCACCGCGACGGACCCTCTGCTCAAAAACAAACCGGGCTCCCTTCAACTCTGACAATTCAACCGTGACATATAGCATGTCATCCAATCTCGCAGGCTTGATAAATTTTACCTCCGTACCCACGAGTATGAGAAGAATTCCTTCTTCCTCGCGCATATCGTTGTGGTCGATTCCATGTTCACGTAACCACTCGGTTCTTGCGCGTTCCAGGAAGCGAAAATAACTTGCGTTATAGACCACGCCCTGAGCATCTGTGTCCTCAAGGTAGACCCGGACTGGGAGTACAAATTGACTCATCATAGCAACCTAGGTTAGTCGAAGAGTCCCGGCCTATCCGGGAAATTTGCTTGCTTTGGTAAATCAACACCGAAGTGGTTGTATGCGTTCGGGGTCGCAATCCGGCCGCGTGACGTACGCTGAAGAAATCCCTCCTGGATCAGAAATGGCTCGACTACATCCTCGAGAGTCGCCCGTTCCTCACCAATTGCGGCAGCCAAATTATCGATACCAACCGGACCACCGTCGAATTTTTCAATTACCGTCAATAGCAATTTACGGTCCATCATATCGAAACCGCGCGGATCGACCTCTAACAAATCCATCGCCGCCGTCGCAACATCACCTGTCAGATGCCCAGCCGCTTCTACCTCCGCGTAATCCCTTACGCGCCGCACTAAACGGTTCGCTATTCGCGCTGTACCTCGGGAACGACTAGCGATTTGTCGAACACCAGAATCTTCAGCCGGTATATCAAGTATCGAAGCTGTACGCTCAACGATCTTCGCAAGCTCATCAGTCGAATAGAACTCGAGGCGCTGAACAATACCGAAGCGATCGCGCAATGGTGACGTCAGTAGACCTGCACGGGTCGTAGCACCGACTAAAGTAAATGGCGGCAACTCGAGCTTAATCGAGCGCGCACCAGGACCTTCACCAATCATGATGTCTAGATGGAAGTCTTCCATCGCCGGATAGAGAACTTCCTCTACCACCGGGCTTAAACGATGAATCTCATCAACGAAAAGAACATCATTCGGTTCGAGGTTCGTAAGCAACGCGGCAAGGTCACCGGGACGCTCGAGCACAGGCCCTGATGTCTGGCGGAGATTCACGTTTAGCTCATTGGCAATGATATGAGCAAGTGTTGTCTTACCGAGCCCCGGCGGCCCAAAGATCAACGAGTGATCAAGAGCTTCACTGCGGTTGCGTGCAGCAGTAATAAAAATATGCATCTGTCGCTTGACACTCTTCTGACCGATATATTCATCTAAGGATTTCGGCCGCATGGCACGATCGAAAATCTCGTCTTCGCTAGAGCCTGCGCTCTCAACTATGCGCGCGTCGTCATTCATCAGTTAATTTCTACAATCATTATCGATCATGGAGCTGCTTCAGCGCTTCGCGAATTAATTCCTCGGTCCGCAATCCTGAGGTATCAATACTCTTTAACATACGTAAGGCCTCGGCAGACTTATAGCCCAACGCCATCAAAGCACCATGCGCTTCACCCTCTGAATCCACGGAATCATTTACCTCAATACCATCCGATGACTCTTGTACTGGTAGACGATCGGCCATCTCAATGAGCAGTCGCTCTGCTGTCTTGTGTCCGATTCCAGGCAATCGTTTAAGCGAAGCCACATCCCGATCAATTACACACTGACAGAATCCCTCAACACTGATGCCTGACAAAACACCAAGTGCAGTTCGTGCGCCTATTCCGGAAACTTTCAACAAGTTTCTGAACAATGCGCGTTCAATCTCAGAAGAAAAGCCGTACAAAATATGCGCATCATCGCGAATAACAAGGTGCGTCACTAAATTTAACGATTCACCAGATTCTGGCAGGTTATAAAACGTCGACATCGGCGCCTCAAGCTCATAACCTACCCCGCCGACATCGAGCGTTAGCTGCGGTGGTCGTTTCGAAACAAGCATGCCTCTGAGAAATCCGATCATAATTAAGCCGTAACCTCGCGACAAAGCGTCTGCGTATTTCGCTCGTGTGAATGGCAGAGCGCAACTGCAAGGGCATCTGCCGCGTCGGTCTTCGGAACCTCCTTCATCGCCAGTAGCATTTTAACCATATGTTGGACCTGGATTTTATCCGCCCTCCCGGATCCGACAACGGCTTTCTTGACGTGCCGAGCCGCGTACTCGAATATCGGCAAACCAGCATGAAATGTCGCGCACAACGCCGCCGCTCGCGCCTGCCCAAGTTTTAGCGCACTGTCAGCATTTTTATTAACAAATACCCGTTCAACCGCAATCTCAACCGGCTCATACTCAGTCACAAGATCACCCAGCTCACCAAATATCTGACGCAGTCGGCTACTATGGTCACCGTCTGTTTTAATTATTCCACAATGGACAAGAACGGCCTGATCTCGACGAGCATCAACAAACCCATATCCCGTAATCCGAGATCCGGGATCGATCCCGAGAATTCGAATAGTGTCTCTCATCTAGACCCGTTCATTACATCATGCTCACGATTAGCTAAGCTCCGAGGAGTTCTGGCGGGATCTCCGCATTCGAGTAAACCTGCTGGACATCGTCTAACTCATCTAGCGCATCGAGTAATTTTAATAGAGTTTCAGCCTGGGAGAGTCCGAGATCCGCGCTCGTCGACGCCCGCATCGTAATCTCCGCCTGCTCAGGAGCGAAACCCGCACTTTCCATCGCGTCTTTAACATCACCAAATTCGTTCGGAGCGCTAAGCACATCAATAGAACCGTCATCGTTAGTTATGACATCGAGGGCCCCTGCCTCAATCGCCACTTCTATAATTTGATTTTCGTCAGAACCGATCGGAAAGCTCAACAAGCCGGTATGTGTAAACAGGTAAGCTACCGCACCATCCGCACCAAGATTACCGCCATATTTAGAGAATGCGTGCCGAACCTCAGCTACTGTACGATTACGGTTATCAGTCAAGCCATCGATCATCACCGCAACACCGCCTGGACCGTAACCCTCATAACGTACTTCGTCGTAAACGGCACCATCATCCTCACCTGTACCGCGTTTAATCGCACGATCGATATTGTCTTTGGGCATGCTTTGGGATTTGGCTTTTTCAATCGCGCTGCGCAGACGCGGATTAGACGCAGGATCACCGCCGCCGACTCGCGAAGCAACGGTAATTTCACGAATCAGTTTGGTGAAGAGCTTGCCCCTTTTAGCGTCTTGAGCACCCTTCCTAAAACGGATATTCGCCCACTTACTATGACCAGCCATCCTGCTCCCAACGCACGCTTGGTCCTTACCTGCTCAAATAGAGGTTGGAACCAGCCGCATGGTCTATCCCCGTTGTGAATCGCCCCGCAACCCTAAGAGCGGCAACCTATAATCTGCCGCCTAGCGCCTATGATAGCGGGATTTTCGCTATCAAACAGCATGGAAAGTAATTAACGGTTAATTGAATGGATAGCTCGCTTATCAGCGGCTAGGGCCGCTTCATGGATCGCCTCAGTCAGAGTCGGATGCGCATGAACCGTTCGCTGCAGATCCTCGCCGGAAGCCGAGAATTCCATTGCTAACACGGCCTCGGCAATAAGTTCCCCTGCCACCGGGCCCACGATGTGCACGCCCAGAAGTTCGTCATCGTGCTCAGCCGTGATGAGTTTAACAAGACCGGCTGTCTGCTCCATACCTTTCGCACGACCATTAGCTGCAAATGGAAAGGTACCAACCTTGTAAGCTAAACCGCTTGCTTTAACCTCGGCCTCGGTCTGACCGACCCAGGCTATCTCTGGTGCCGTATAAATAACCGACGGAATGGCATCATAGTTCACCTCGCTGATCTTACCGGCGATCAAATCCGCCACCATCACACCTTCCTCGGTACCCTTATGAGCCAACATTGGTCCCCGGACAACATCACCCACTGCCCAAACATTCGCGGCCGTGGTTTGACACGTTTCATTGACCTCGATGAATCCTCTTTCATCGACCGTTACACCCGCGTCATCAGCCAGCAAACCGTCCGTGAATGGGCGCCTACCGACGCAGACAATCAACTTGTCTACTTGCAGGATTTTCTCACCACTACCATCCTCGTAACAGATGTCCACTCCTTTTTCACCCACAGTTGCGCCCGTCATCTTCGTACCGAGACGGATGTCGAGACCCTGTCGTTTAAAATGCCGACCCGCTTCTTTCGCAATTTGCGCATCAGCAATACAAAGAAATTCGTCAAGCGCTTCGAGGATCACAACTTCAGCACCGAGGCGCTGCCACACGCTGCCGAGTTCGAGACCAATTACCCCTGCCCCAATTACACCGAGACGTTTTGGCACAGTATCAAACTCGAGGGCACCCCAGGAATCGACGATACTAACTCCGTCAAACGGCGCGATAGGCAACTCGATCGGAACAGAGCCACTCGCAATAACGACATTCTTAGCATTTAACGTTTCTGTTCTGCCTTCTGTATCCGTAAATTCAACCAGGTGATCTGAGAGAACACGTCCGTGTCCCTGCAACGCAGTTATACTATTCGACTTGAATAACGCTTTGATCCCACCCGTTAACTGCTCAACGATCCCAGCCTTACGTGACTGCATCATCGAAACATCCATGTCCAGATTGCTCACGGCGATTCCGTGCAAGTCAAATTCGGACGCCGCACGGTGATAAAGCTCGGAAGATTCGAGTAGCGCCTTGGAAGGAATACAACCTGCGTTCAAACAAGTACCACCGAAGGCGCGGCTGCCATCATGGTTCTGCCATTCATCTACACACGCAACACTTAACCCATTCTGCGCCGCACGAATAGCAGCTGGATAACCGGCTGGTCCAGCGCCGATAACAACAACATCGAATTCTTGTTCGCTCATAATTTCATTTAATCCTGCAAAACTGGCCGGGCAATTGCGAATTACACCACAACTCCTAGCACCGGTGATACGCGCCGAAACTCGAGTTCACTCCAGTATCGTCCGTTTTCCTACTCGTCGTCAGTAGCGGTTTTACGTAACAGAAATACGATTAGATCACGCCGATCGCTAGCTGAACTGTAACCACTAAAGGCCATATTGTTGCCTGGCAGAAAATCAGAAGGATTCGCCAGCCAGGCATCAAGAGCTCTTGGCGTCCAAACGATTGCCGCTTCCCGTAAAGCAAGCGAATAATCGAAATCGTCAGACGCTGCCGATACCGTACCAAAGATCCCATGCAAATTGGGCCCAAGGATCGACGGCTCACCCTCAGCCAGGGTGTGGCAAGCCTGACACGCCAAACTCAGAAGCTCACCACGACTTGGATCCGCTGCAGCAAACTCTGGCGTGCGGAGATAGGCAGCTACCGTCTGTACCTCGCCACCGCGGAAAACCTCAGCTGTTAGAGGGAGCGCAATCAGTGTTTCGCTATTTTTCGATCCTGGAGGCTGGCCACAGCCAGCCATTAGCAAAACAAAAAAAAAGACTCGAGGCATAACACAGACAATTATATAGCGATTAACTAAAACACCCAGCATACAAAACAGTGAAACTATGAACGCGAAGGGTGTGTATCGATGCCTATGCTATTTCATCAAACAACGACCGATTCGATAGCGTGTAGGGATTAATATCGGAACGTGCGGCTGTACTTAACCGAGAATGTAGACCGCTGTGATTCTAGGTGAGCAAAGGCTGAAGGCGAATAAGACTGTTGGTTCCAAACGATATAGAGATCCTCCCCAGCACGCGGATTCCAACGCAAACGGCTATTGACACCGACGGTATCTGACACGTTGTCATACTGGATGAGATTAACCCAAGACCATCGAACGTTAAAGGCTAGATTAGCGCGCAATTGAATTAGCCGGGTCGTTAGATTTCCACTAGGCAATTCAATATCATTGTATTCGTAGATCGCTCCTACGAACCAACGATTACTCGGTCGCCATTGCATCTCAAATTCTACCTCAACCTTAGTGCCACCATAGAAATCGCCTTGCCCAACAGATATTTTGGGTGCCAAAGTGCGCTCCCTTGCAACCTCAATATCAAGCGCGTAGGAAGCATACGAATAGTCACCTGGAGCAATAATAATTCCGTCTGATATTTCAAAAGGTTCAATGAGGACCTCTCGCGATTTTTGAAGTTGGATGCTATACCTATCCCCTCGATGCGTCTGGATACGAAACGGTCTAAAAAACACGCTCTGTGATTCCAATTCACCTGTGCTTACATTGCTAAACTGCTGTAATGAAAGAAAAACCTGATTGCTGCGAAACCATGGATGTCCGGACGGCCGGTATCGATGCCCGCCAAAAAACCGTTTGCGCTCCACGTTGGAACGATTGACAAAACCAAGCGCCGGATTGAAATTTTGTTCTAAAATCTCATACTCTATTTGTCCGTTAAAGCCCTCGCTCGAGTCAAAACCGAAATCGAATCCATAATTGGATTGGTTCCCCGTAACACCTTCTGTGTTGGACTCTTGGAACCAGAAAGTGCCTTCGGCAGTTCTTCCTGACGCTAGTCGCGTGTTTCGGTAGCGAAAATCGACACCCGCTAGAGAATTATCTAGATTGGAACGAGGATCACCTTCCGTAGCGATCATCCCAACAATTGACTCCTCAAAAACATTCGCCGATACACGCGCAACGGAAAGTTGGCTAGCTTCTACAAACCCTTTACGCCCCGTATAGCTATCTTGATTGACCCCTAGCAGACCTATATTAAGCGGCCCTACGCGTCCGCTAAGTTTCCCACCAACATTTAGATCAACTGGCTGGCCTCCATCGGTTAGCCCCATCCGACGTGAAAAAAAGGGCATTCCGTTACGCCCTTGGGGACCGTAAGCAGTAACTGGCCCAAATGAAAATATATCGACGTCCTGAAGGAAGAAGTCACGTTTTTCGGGAAAGCGCGTAGAAAATCGGGTTAGGTTTACTTGTCGGTCATCAACCTCTGTCGCCGAAAAATCAGTATTGATTGTCAGAACGCCCGTCAGATTCGGCGTAAAGTTGTAAAACACATCTAATGAAGGATCAGTCTGTGAGTCGTCAGCGAGGGTTACAAAATCACGGCTACTTGAGGCACTAATAGACGGAATAATGTCTAGACCCTTCCCCTGCTGAAGACCAGAAAAGCCTTGCATAACACCAGTCGAACTGAGATTCACGTCTCTATCATAGGAAGTCCATGCTATCCGTTCTTTTTTTCGCGGAATCGACCGTTCAACGTTGAACCCCCAATCGGCATTATTTGGATCGAAATTTAGGGTCTTAAACGGAATCGCCGCCTCTGCCACCCAACCATCGTCATCGACAGCTGCTGCCGCATCCCAAATTCCATCCCAGTCTGAGTTAGTCCTTTCAGGCCCACTGTAAACACCATCGCGCCGCACACCATTCGCATTGATCTCGAACTTGTAACCCGCCCGCATATTGTTGAAGGGATCAATAATCAAAGAGATGCGGTCGTCGAGATTAACCGCTTGACCTTGAATCATCTGCCGGGCTGAAATTTCATCAGGAGCACTGTCAAACAAGCGTGCGCCCAAATATAAGTTGTCATCATCATACGCCACGTAAAAAATAGAGCCCTCACTCGGCACACCATTGTCATCAGGCTGGTACTGATGCAAATCCTCTATGACCGTAGCACCGACCCAAGTAGCATCGTTTAAGGACCCATCCAAAACCGGCGGCGTCGACGTGCGGACGATATCCGTTATTTTGCGTTCTTTCCGTTCTTGAGCAACAACCGAGACGGACGACAGAACGAGGCCTAATGCAAATATGCAGCCAAGCATTTGTCTAATTACGTTGTGTTCTTTATTTCCCAAGGTTTTGTTCCACTTATCTTCCCTGTTGCATCAGATTAAAGCGGGCAACACTCGAAAATCCACTTTAAATGTGTAACCACGAAAAAATCTGGCTAACGCCCTGGAACCCCCCCGATCCGTAAAACTCTCGTAATTAAACATCCGGCCTCCCACAACTACTAGGCCGGAAAGCAATTAGAACAGAAATTAATCTTATTAAGAAGCAAAAATACATTAAGAATTGTTAACCCATGCTGGTCCGTCACGGGCTCGAGACCAAAGCTCTAAATAGGCACTCAAGTCACACTGAATCGATCCAAATTATCGCACCACACAAGTGAAGCTTTCAGCCTCGTCGATGCTGCCAGTGCCATCGTAGCGTGCAACCTGAGGATACGGGCATAAAGGACGCGTACGGACGACATTATTATCTTCGCGCTGTGTCGCAACAATCGCCTGCGGCGCGTCACCTTGTTCGCGCCATCTCTCGAGCACGGCGAGCGCGTCAAACTCGTCGGGACCATAACCGCCACTACAATGACCCATTCCGGGAATCATGTAGAGCCGAACACCGTCCTCGGTCATGCTCTCACCAATCGTATCGACAACCTGCTCGTAATAATCAGTAGATCCCATTGGTGGAATGTTCTGATCTGCCCAACCGTGATAGATCAAAAGACGGCCACCTCGACTGATAAAAGGTTCAAGATTAGGCGAAATCGCCGCAAGGACACCATCATCCGCGGCGCGTGCCACATCCAGATGCGACGCAACGTCGATCGAACGATAATCCCAATCCTCATCCGGAAACACAACATGCTGTAAAAGACTAAGGTACATCGGGTTAGGTTCCGTTCCTGCAACCCTGCCCCAGTTCATCTCGCTACCAGGTTCGAGCCCTGCTGTTAGCACCTCGTCCGTGCGTGGATCCACTATCGTCGCATAGATTTTGCTCGCGGCCACGACTTGCGATTCGGTTAGACAATTTCCCGTTTCACTTCCTTCGCATTGCAACACGACGGGATCGAAATCACAGTCAACTGGTTCACTAATGAGCCCATCTTCAAGACCATCACGCGCATCACACATTTTCATCGCCGCTCGATGGATCAATTCGTATTTTTCTGTCGGGATAAAACTCTCTGGCGTTTCATGAGTCGCTTTAATCATACCAAGCGTTTGAAATGCCACATCAGTGCGGTCATAGCCTGGCGCCCCAGCGATAATCGCATCGAAATCCTCTGGATAACGCTGCGCCTCCATAAAAGACTGTCGTCCGCCACCAGAACAACCATTAAAATACGAATAGTCGGGAGCTATACCGTAAAGTCTTGCTATGGTGGCTTTACCTTTAACAGCAGTCTCGTGAATCGCACGGTAACCGAAGTCAATAAGCTTTTCCGGATGACCGACTGCGAAGCTCGCATCGGTTGTTGTATGTCCGGTATCTGTCGAGGCCGTCGCAAAACCTCGGCCCACACCTTCTGCAAGCGCATCATATTGAATCGAACCGCCCCAACCACCATTACCAACTGTCAGAAACTTACCGTTCCATTCCTCAAGCGGCAACCAAACTTCGCTCTTAATATCAGAGTCTGGCGTCGGAGCAATCGTAAGCTCGACGCGACAGAATTCGGGAAGATCAAGCAGTGTCGGCTGGCTATTCGGTGGAGTGAAGCTTCCTGCTGTTACCGGCCTAGCCGACGTAACGATTGTCGCGCTAAGGTCCAGTGATGTAGTCAAATTCTCACAGGCACTAATTAACACCTCCTGCGAATGAGCAGACATCGCAAAAAACACGACATAGCCGAGAGCGAAAGTTCTCATCTTTAATAAGTCACAGAATTCATTTTCAAAACTACGCCTCCCTCCGTTCGACCGCGCTGAATTACTTCCGTGTGACGTACACGTAGTAAGCGCTAAGCACAGTGTCATAACCCATTATCGCATCGCGGCTTTCACCTACTGGATCACCTCGAAACCAAGTATGCAGTGCGATTGGACCCTTTTCGAGAGGAAGAGTGAAAACCGCCGCCGTATCACCCGGCACTACTTCCACAGTTAGTCCCTCGAAACTATATGGTGTTTTCTCGCTAATCGGTAAATGCTGATAATCATTGATATAAATACTCGCATGGCGAATTGGCAATACACCGTGTCCTTCCGGGCTACCGTCCGTAATAGGCCGGTCGAGCTCGCGAGGCCAACGTCGTAGCTCGAACTCATAGACACCTGTCTCAGCAACTTCCAGCAGCCAGTAACCACTTTTTTCCACTCCAAACTCAACTTGTACCTGCTGGTCCACGAACACGTCGAGCCACTCAGTCGCGTTTAGCTTCGATGGGTTCTCGTGGTCACTACCAATAATCACCCGCTGAGTCTCATTAGCACTTAACTCCACTTCATCCCACCAACCGTAAAGGTGCTCACGCATTCCCTCAAGGACCTCAGGATACTGTTCTATCACATTGGATTGTTGCAGCGGATCGGACTCAAGATTGAAGAGTTCTCGGTCTTCTAGCAGCCTCCATCTCTTCCATAGAACCGCTGCTCCATCCCGCCGCATAAGCGTCTGAGCGTAAGGGGTAGGATAGTTGACGAAACCCGGCATACGACTGTAATTGATAATTAACGTCCGATCTTCGGGAACCTCAGTCTCACCTCGCAAAACGTCCGCGAGACTCATCCCATCAAAATCTTGATTGGACTCGACTCCTGAGAGATCCACAAGTGTCGGAAGAATGTCCTGCATCTGAGTCAGACCTCCGATTTCTTTAGGCTCAATGAATCCACCGTTCGGCCAGCTGATAAATAGTGGCACACGATGCCCACCGTCCCAAAGCTCAGTCTTCTGCCCGCGCATTCCGGCGTTGTAATATTGCGGCCCAAAGATACTGCCATTGTCCGTCATGAAGATTAGGATTGTGTCGTTTCGGAGACCCTCTTCTTCGAGGAAGCTCACGAGTTTACCCATGTTCGTGTCAATGTTTCGAATCATGCCTAGGTAACTACTCAGCTTACCTTTTAAGTCATCGTTGATGTCCGCGAACTCTGGCCCAGCTAACGTCGCCTTAATCACAGCTACATCCTCATCTTTAGCAATTAATGGCGCATGGGGAGTAGCCGTTGAAATGTAAGCCAGGAAAGGCGTTCCCGTATCTGCCGATCGCTTCATGAATGCCATAGCTTCGTTAAAGAAAACGTCTGTGGTGTAACCCTCAAATGGCTCGAGATCACCATTGCGAATGTAAGTGTCATCGAAATAATCATTACCCCAGTAGTCCGATACGGCACCGATGTGGGATGACGGAAACCACACTGTGTCCTGGAAGCCGCGGTCCTCCGGCCGAAACGGGTAGTTCGCGCCCAAATGCCACTTTCCGTAGATTCCTGTAGCCCATCCAGCATTTTCGAAGAGGTTTCCCATAGTGGGGATCTCGGGCCTCAATAACGCGCGGCCACTACTAACATTGATTACTCCATTTCGGGCGGCGTCTAGGCCGGTGAGCAGTTGCCCTCGGGTCGGTGCGCACATAGGCGAAGAATGGAAGTCAGAAAAGCGCAGCCCTTCACTGGCTAGCTGATCTAAGTGCGGTGTTCTCAGTATTGGATTGCCATGGGAGGACAACTCCGGGTAGCCTTGATCATCAGTCATAACAATAATAATGTTCGGCTTCGAGTCTTGGGCGGTCGCGGCACTCGCAGCAAAGAGCGCTGACGACAACGCAACCACGAAAAAATACTTGGCTTTTTTCATCAGAACCATCTCTAATTTCCTTGTTAAAAACTGACCTGAATTATTACTGTCTATTGTCATTGAACATAAAAACTTCTAAAACGCTTAATTCGTAGCAACAATTTAACTATAGACATATGGCGCTGCTAACTCTCAATCCTACGGTGGACCCTTTATGATTTTCAGTAACCAAATATACGTGATTGGTAGCTCAAATACAGACATGATCGTTAAGGCGGCCAGACTACCCGCGGCC
>Ga0310344_10001830_pt1 | contig 16162 bp, 20 predicted proteins | sample HC15DNA20200_MG_FD_203801 | JGI IMG/M metagenome (GOLD analysis project Ga0310344, IMG submission 203801) | Marine microbial communities from station ALOHA, North Pacific Subtropical Gyre - HC15-DNA-20-200_MG | ecosystem: Environmental > Aquatic > Marine > Oceanic | place: Pacific Ocean: North... | reverse complement strand
ATGGAGGCTAATGCGGTAAACAGTTATCTTTCTGCAGCTTCTTGGTGTGAAATTACTGGATATGATGGTGCTGCTAGTTTCTTTTATGCACAAGCAGACGAAGAACATCAACACATGCTAAAATTTGTTCATTTTCTTAATGGCCAAGGTGTAGGTGCGGTAATACCTGCAACAAAACAACCACCAAAGACATACAAATCAATAGAATCAATTTGTAAAACTGCACTAAAAAGTGAGCAAGGTGTTACAAAGGCAATCAACAAAATGGTTGACATTGCACAAAAAGATAAAGATCACAACACATTCACTTTTCTACAATTTTTTGTCAATGAACAAATTGAAGAGGAACAACAATTTGAAACTGTTTTACAGAAATTCAATCTGTTAGGAAGAGATAAACTAGCTATATATGAAATTGACAAAATCTTGGCTGCAATGGCAGTATCACCAACTCCTGCAAATTAATTATTCTTCCAGTTTAGTTGTTTCTGATCATATTCTTCTCTAGAGTATGATGGTTTTGCTGGAACACCTTTTACGACAGTATCTGGTGGAACATCTTTTGTTACAACAGCACCCATTGCAACTACACTATTTCTTCCTACTGTGACACCAGCCTTGATCATTGCCCCACTTCCAATTACTGCATTATCTTCTATGGTAACACCAATTAGTTTCTTACTTGGAGGAAATGGATCATTTGTTAGTACTGCTGATGGACCAATGAAAACATTTTTTCCTATTCTTGACATTGGTGGTATGTAAACTAAACCTTCAATCATCGTATTCTCACCAATCTTGACATCATAATCAACATGTGCTAATGAACCTATCTTCACATTATCACCTATCTCAGTATCGTCTCCAACATATGCAAAATGCCAAATTTTCACATTATTACCAATTTTTGCTGTTTCAGAAACAAAATTACTTTTCAATTTGTATCACAGATGCCATGGATTACTATTTTTAATAATTTTTTCAGGTAAAGTTCCAGTATTTCTCTTAAGAAATTCAACATCTTGTTTTTTATCACGAAGTTCATCAGGTAACATGATTGGTATCTCTTCAATTATTGGATAAAATCTTGAGCACTCTGTACAAAATATAGCTCCTTCGTATACCAATCCATCTTTTTCATCAATTACATATTCTTCTAACGGATGGTGTTTACAAATTGGACATGCTAATATTTCAAGTAGTTTTTTATTCATTTTATATCCAGATAGATTGGGATTCCTTTTTGACTAGATAAAAGAGCTGCTTCTGCAATCTTTGTCACGTTTACCGCATGTTCAGGCTTAACCACAAGTTCATTCTTCTCCTGTATAGAATCTAAGAAATTCTTGATTTCTAATGAAAGTGGTTCTACTTTTGGTTCTTTAGGGTTTAGTGAACCATTCTCAGTTTCAACACGAATTTCTTGTGTAATAAAATCTGAGAAAATTCTTGCATCAGTACATACTGCATTAAAATTTCTGACACGAGTTGGTGTTATCCAGTTTGATGAGATGGTTGCTATTTTATTCTCTTTAAATCCTAGCATTATTGTAGCGAAATCCTCATGTTCATGATTAATTTTTCCTGATTTTGCAAATACTAATTCTGGGGTTTCATCAAAAAGCCACATAGCTGTATCAATATCATGTACTGAAGTATCATATATGATTCCTACATCTTTAATATGGGAAGGCATTCTATGTTCACGATAAAATTCTAATCTAATTAACTCACCATATTTTTTTGTCTTTAAAAATTCTTTTACTCGTGCAACTGCCGGATTAAATCTTTCAATATATCCACACGTTAAATTCACTTTGTTTTTCTTTGCTTTTTCAACAAGTTTCTCTCCATCCTCAGAAAGATAAGTCATTGGTTTTTCAACAAAAACATGTTTTTTGTTTTCTATCAATTCTGTTGCAATTGCTGAATGGGTAGATGTTGGTGTGCAAATAAATGCACCATCAAAGTCTTCTTTATTCATAATTTCATCCAACGAGTTATAATAATTCACATCATATTTCTCACCAAATTCTTTAGATCTTTCTTTATTTGTATCACAGACAGCACAAAGTACCTCCAACTCGGATAGAATTCTAGTATGATTTTTCCCCCATCCGCCAACTCCAATTTGTATAATCTTCATTCTAGTACACCGCAGTTAACCACTTGGTAAATTTTTTGTTTTTATTCATTACTATGTCAGAATATGTTTCCATGATCATTTTTGTCATTAAACCAGGCTTTCCATCTCCAATCTTCCTACGCTCAATTTTAATAATTGGTGTAATTTCAGCAGCTGTTCCAGACAAGAATATTTCATCTGCATTAATTAGTTGATGTTTTGAGATTTTTTTCACTCTAGTTTTTATTTTCATTTCTTTTGAAAACGCAATAATTGATTTTCTTGTTATTCCATCTAATGCTGATGAACTTAATGGTGGTGTGATTAATACATTATTCTTTACAGCAAAAATATTTTCACCAGGGGCTTCACTTACATTGCCAAGTTTATCCAATAGTATTGCTTCGTCAAAACCACGCTTTTTTGCATCTTGAGTAGCCAAAATTGAATTTAGATAATTACCACCCATTTTTGCTTGAGTTGGAGTTGACATATCAGAAAATTTTCTCCATTTTGATATACATGCAGTTATTCCATTTTTATTAAACAAATCACCAAATGGAAATGAAAACATTGCAACATGTGTTGGTGCTCTTTTTGTCACATGAAGATTAATTCCATATTGTCCAACAAAATAAAATGGTCTGATATAGCATGATCTTTTTATTTTGTTTTTTTTACAAAGTTTTATTATCGCTTCTTGAATCTCTCTATTTGAAAATCTTAATGAAATATTATAGAACTTCCCTGAATTTCTAAAACGTTTTACATGTTCATTCAGCCTAAAGAGAAATAGATTATTAGAATTCCAATAAGCACGAATTCCTTCAAATATTGATGTACCATAATGTATAGCATGGGTAGTCACAGGGATCATTGTCTTCTCTTTCGGAATGAATTTTCCATCAAACCAAATGAATTTTGAAATTGTTTTCATAAGAAACTTTGAAGGTGAGTATAATTTAACCTATTTTGAATTGTATCCTTCTTTTGGAAATTTCATTCCAGCAATTCTCATAGTATGATCTTCTGATGACGCAAAATTGGTTACTGTATCCCAATCATTCTTTATAATTTCTGAAACCTGCTTTGGAACATTCTTTTCCCAGTTTGATTTCATCCCTGATGCAGCATCATATATGTCATTTTTGACAGATGATGCTGATAATTCCTTCCGTATGCCAATTTTTGGCTTTAATCTGTATAGTTTTAACATTAAACCTTCTGCTTTGTCACCAGTGTATGTATAATAATCATCGTCTATATCATGAAGAATGTCTTTTCTTAAACTCCAGGATTTTGGTGATATTAATGGAGGAAAATATTTTTTGAATGGTGCGTGAAACGTGTAATTTGAAGAAATTGTGATCGAATTACCAAATACTGCCTCAATCATTTTTTTTCTGATTTCAAAACTAAATGGAAAACTTTTACTATTGATCTCTTTTTTTTCGATTAGAAAACGTACTGGCATTACAACTACCTCATCTTCACTCTTTAACTCATTAATAATATCAACATGAGCATTTGTTAGTGGATTCAAATGTGCCAGATATATCGCAATTGTCATACCTCTTTACATATTTTGATATATTTCAATGATTGAGTTGTGGTTCATATCGATCTCAATTTAATTTAGAATTTTTAGTGCTAATCTTAAAATTCAAGGAATTTTGAGGTAGTTTAATGCCTAAGGAAGAAAAAGAAGAAAAAAGTAAAGAACCTACATCTGTTTCAGAGGCTGAGGCAGAAGCTGCTAGGGCTAAAGCAGAATTAGATCAAGCTAAAGAAAAAGCTGCAGATCCAACTAGTGATGCAAAACCACAATCAATTTCTGAAGCTGTTGGTGCATCAGAAGAAGCATTGACGGCTGGAGAAGCTGTAGCATTAGCAGAGGCCGCCTATACAAATGCCCAATCTAAACTAGAAGAAGTTCGAAAGGCATCAGAAGCAGCATGGGCTGCGGAATATGAAAAGGCAAAAGCATCAGTTGTAAAATCTGATGCTGGTGAAACTTATACAGATAAACGCAAAAGAGAACGTATCTTTAGAAGAGAGATGGGTGAACCAGAATTTTTCTATAATCAACAATTAGTATCACCACCAAGACCTGTTCTCACTCAAGCCGAACAAGAAGAGATCTCAAGGAGAGTATTAATCCCAAGTGACCAGACTCCAAAATATGAACCCGAAAATTCACTAAGTCCTGAATATGATGGAACATCAAACTATGAAACTGGAATTCGCACACTAGTAGATGAAAAAAGAGAAAAACTTGAACAATTACAAAATGATCCTGATGCACATCCTGATGATGTTAAAAGAGCCGAACAAGATCTTAAGTACTTGGATTCGCTATATGACAATTTTGATCAAGGCATGAATGTATTTCGTACTGCAAAGGGTGGAAGGGCAAAACTGCGAGATTAACGGTGTGTTAAATGGCTAAAGATAACTTTGTTCTCATAAATGCAAGAATAACTTTTAAGAATATTCCACTGCATAAACTAACCCATTACACCTTCAAAGATGTATCTCTTGCTAGAGAATCTTTCATGAAAATAAAAGGCGTTTCCGAGTGCGTTATTGTTCAGACAGCTAGCAGAGTTGAAGCATACATTGTGATGAAAATACCAAAAGGTGATATTCCAGACGGACGAAGAATTGATGGAAGGAATCTCGTCATAAATAAGATACAAGAAACTTGGATTCAGAATGCAGAATTAGAACAATGGGATATAGAACATTTTGATCAAACTTTTGAAGTTTATGTGAATACAGATGTTTACAAACACTTACTTAGATTAGCATCAGGATTAGATTCAGTCGTTGTAGGAAAACAAGAGATATACGATGAAATTACAAAATCAGTAGAAAGTGCAAGAGAATCAACTGCCTCTGGTAAAATCTTAAACAAACTATTTGATGGTGTATTGCGAATTGCAAAAAATATTAGAAATACTTCAAAAATTGGTGAGAACATACTTTCTATTGGTGATATAGCAGTTAAGATGGCAGAAGAAAATGCAGGAATTGATGGTAAGAAAAAAGTCCTTCTGATTGGTACAGGTGAGGCTGCTGGTATGGTTGCAAAGACCATGCAAAAGAAAGGATATGCATTTGACATTACTAGTCAACAAATTGAGCGTTCGACTGATTTTTCTAAAATCCTGGCTGGAACTCCTGTAGAATTTACAGATGTTTTAACTGGCTTTGATAAATATTCAATTATCATTGTTGCTACAACTGCGGATTATTTCATAATTACATATGAGAGCATAAAACGAGTCATGAAGGATTACAAGAAAGGTATGCTTATTGTAGATATATCGGATCCGAGGGCAATTGAGGAAACGGTGACAAAAATAAAAGGAATTAAACTACTTTTCAGAGACCAAATTACTGAGTTGGATGATGAAAAACTTATGGAAGCCTTAAAGAAAAAAGTCTCATCTGTAGAAGAGCTTATTGAAAAGGAAGTACCAATTTTGGAAGCTGCAATGAAAAGTATTTCACCAGAACCAGTTGTAAAAGATCTTGCTGCAAGTGTTGATTCTATAAGAGAAAAGGAGTTAAAGAAAGCTTTAGCAAAGTTGGGCTTGAAAGATAAGAAAAGAATACAAATCATCGAGGAATTAACAAAATCAGTGGTTGACAACATAGTTTCTGTACCCACAAAGGTTCAAACCAATACACCAGAACAAGAATCTAAGTAATTTTACTAGCTTAATATAATGCCAATTTTCCTGCCAAAATATGGTCAGGGTTACATGTCATGATTATGGTCATGATTGTGATTTTGAGATAGAAGGAATACTAGAGGAAGTTATTGAACAATATAATATACATAGTGAACAAGAACATGGAATTGCATATACCAAAGAGACTCTTGAACACAGATTTACAGCACTCCAAATTTCGCAGTAGTTAAATTTTAAATAAAAATTTCAAAAAATTTTGACTAAACCTACATATACAGCTCTTGATCGATTTTCAAATATGCCGAAGCTGGTTTGCAAAGATTATGGTTACGACTGTACTTTTGAAATAGAAGGTGAATCAGAGGAAGTTGCCGAAAAATTTGGAAAACATACAGAAGAAGAGCATGGAATAGAGTATTCCAAAGAAACTTTAACAAAATTTATGCTAGATAATAACTATTAGAACAATATTTTTTGTGATTATCCGTAGGATTCAAACTTTACAGAAAAGTTTCCATTTTCATCTTTATCCTTTTCTATCCTAAATCCAGCTGGTTTTAAAAAGTCCATACAACCATCTACTGTTCCTTGCCATCCACAAACATAAAAAATAGTGTTTTCTGGAGTCACTTTTTCTCCAACCATTTCTTCAAGAGGTGACATACCTGTGTTTTTTGGTCTCAAAAATGTTTCAACTCGTCCAGTCTGACCTTTCCAAGATCTGTTAAACCATTCCTGAGGTCGACTAATTGCAGCTCCGTACCTAAAATTCCATTTATCTCTACCACGTTCTTCACTTTCATTCTCTAATGCAGTTAGTTCATTTTTGTAGCTTAATTCATCAACATAACTCGAACCATGTAAGACAACAAGTTCTCTTTTATCACCTACATCATGTAAATGTCTAGCAAAAGCCATGAATGGTGCAAGTCCAGTTCCACCACCCAAACAAACAATTCTTCTATTGTCTGGTTCACCATTTGGAAGTGTATTACTGATTAGAAGAGCGTTTCCTGTTGGTGGAATAAAAGATACTTCATCACCTACACCTGCATTAAATAGAGCTGTTGTTACACGACCTGGTAATGGTTTACGTACCCATCTAATTACAAATTCATAATATTTTTTATTTTCAGGATGAGATGCAAGTGAATATGCTCTTCGAACTACTTTGTTATTTTCACTTGGGATTGGCATTCCCAGTGTTAGAAATTGACCTGTCTGATAATCAGGTATAACCCCATCATCTGGCACAACTCTAAAAATACATAGATCTTCTTTTAGTAATTCAATGTAAGTGAGTTTTCCTTTCTTATCGACTGCCATACTCGTTTCCTCTGGAAAACCCGTTAATAAGTATCGTCATAATGAGTCCTACCTAACACTAATTTTATAAATTAAGTTAAATGTTGGTACACTTTTTAAAAATCTGTTTCATTCTTAATGTTTGAAATGGGCCGGTCGTTCAGCCTGGTAGGATGCGCGCATGGCATGCGTGAGGTCAAGGGTTCAAATCCCTTCCGGTCCACCATTTAATTATAATGGCTCAATATTTTTTTAAAGTCAGAGTCCTGTTGTTTTTCTAATTCTATTTTTTCATCATTTGAAAATCTTTCATTAATTAAAATGAGTGCATACGCTGCACTTTTTTTTACTTCAATATTGGAATCAAAAACTCCTTGATGGATTTCTTTTACTGCATTCTTTGCTCCAAGATGTCCTAATGCACCAAAAGCACATGATCTTACTATAGCATTAGAGTTATTCGTTAACATGATTAAATGATTAATTGCATTTTTGTCATTCCTATTCGCCAAGATCAAACTACAAAATGATTTGATATTTTTGCTTTCATTGTTTAAACTAGAAATTAATTTATCAGAAATATCATTCTCATTTAGAAGTAGTGTACTAAAGACTTCTCCCCGAACTGAAATATCATCATCGTCTAAAAGTAATATCAATTTCTCAATAATTTCCTGATCTGAATTTTGTACCAGATCTGGCATAATAGATATTTTCTTGTTTTTATCATTAGAACTGAGTATATTTAAAATCGAATTTTTTACATTAGGCAATTTTACTTATTTTATAATATATGCCTCTAATTATGGCTTTCAATCAAAAATCTTAGATTTAAATTATAGTTTAAATTTTTTATTCGCATGTCGACCGAACAAAGAGACACTATATTCATCGGCAAGAAACCAATAATGGCATACGTGACATCCACGTTAATTCAATTGGCAAACTTGCCCGCAGTTAGCATCAAAGCAAGAGGCATGAGTATTGGCCGAGCAGTTGATGTTGCACAAATAATTTCAAGAAAGACCGAAAACGCCGGATACACTATTGGTCAGATTTCCATAGGCTCAGAAAGTTTAGAGTCACAAGACGGAAAAACAAGAAATGTTTCAACAATTGAAATCGAAGTAAAGAGAAATTCATAATTCATCTTTACTAGTTTTCTTTTTTATTTTGAATATCTATTTTCAAGTTTGTTGTATTTTGATAGTTCAACAATGTCGTTAAATTGATCAAATCGAACAAGATTATTTTTTAATTTTTTAGTGGTTCCTTTATTTTTTAATTCATGTAAAATTTTCAATGTTGCAAATGTATTTGCATATAAAATTGATAATGGATATAGAATTATTCTATATCCCATACCATACAATTTTTCTGTAGAGCTTATTGGAGTTGCTCCACCTTCAATCATATTTGCCACCAATGGTGCATTGATTGATTTGCCAATCTTTTTCATCTCCTCAATAGATTTTGGTGCCTCAACGAAGATTACATCTGCACCAATTTTTTTATAGTAATTTCCTCTTTCTATAGCCATATCCAGGCCTTCTATAGCCCTTGCATCAGTTCTGGCAACAATTATGAAATCTTTGCTGGATTTTGCATCAATTGCAGATTGTAATTTTTCTGCATATTCTTCTTTTGAAATAATGTCTTTTCCCTTCATATGACCACATCTTTTTGGCCATTTTTGGTCTTCTAAAAAAACACCTGATGCACCAGCACTTTCTAATTCTTGTACTAATTTTCTTACTGTTAGCGCATTTCCATATCCAGTATCTACATCTACAATTAATGGAACAGATATAGCACTAGATATCCTTCTTGCATTATCTAATGTTTCACTGGCACCAATAAATCCATAATCTGGCATTCCAAGCAGTGTTGCTGAAGTTCCATAACCGGTTTGAAACATAGCATCAAATCCAACTTTTTCAGCAATTTTAGCTCCAATAGCATCATAGACACCTGGAATAACAAGTGGTTTTGTTTTACTGTTAATCAACCGTCTAAGATTCTTCATAAACTATATTTCTACCCGGTTTATTTATCAATTAATCTAAATTTATTTTTGTTTATTTTTGGTGACATTATCTAATTTCTTTATCTCAGACTCTAGAAATTTTCTATATTTTTCAGCCTCAGTTTTTGACATCTTTTCAACATTTGAGCTTAACAAATTTCCCAAAATTGTCACTCTTTCTAAAACATCCATTGCAACGAATTTACCAATATTACCAACACGGAAAAGTGTATCTAGCTGTTTTTTTACAATATTGTTAAACGAGTCAAGATCACCTAACGTGTTTTTACCTTTTAAAGATACTTTGTACTTACCATCTTTTGTTTCTTCTATCAACTCTTCATCTAATAGCCTACCTAGAAGTGGATATATCAGACCAGGTGAGGGTTTCCATCTACCACCACTCTCTTTTACAGCATTATCAATAATCTCTTTTCCTGTATGTGGTTTTTTTTGTAATAGTTCAAGAATATAATATCTAGAAAATCCTCTAGGAACTGAACTTCCTACTCTCTGAAACCAATCCGAAATCATCACTAGTGATATCACTAGTGATATATATTAACTATTCGATTCTAATAATTTCGTTATAATACATAAGTAAGCCATTTGGAATTTAACAACAGATGCCTGAATCTATAGAATATGATTTGATAATTGCTGGTTCTGGTCTTGCAGGATTAAGAGCTGCAATAGAGGCTGCAAAGAAAAGCTCAAAAATCAAAATTGGTGTTATCGCAAAAACACAAGTTATGCGTTCACATTCTGTATCTGCTGAAGGTGGAACTGCAGCAGTTATTCAAGAGGATGATGGTGATACAGTTGAATCACATATTTATGACACAGTAAAAGGAAGTGATTTTTTAGCTGATCAAGATGTCGCAGAAAGACTCTGTCAAATGATGCCAAATGAAATTTTTCAGTTAGAGCGTTGGGGTATGCCTTGGTCAAGAAAAGAGAATGGAAAATTGGATCAAAGGAATTTTGGTGGTTATAGTTATCCAAGAGCAACATATGCCATTGACAAAGTTGGATTCTTTGAGATGCAAACTCTATATGACACATGTCAAAAATTTGATAATATTGAATTTCTTAATGAATGGTTTATAACATCAATTATACATGACGGAAAACAATTTTGTGGAATCACTGCAATAGAATTGTCATCAGGAACATTTTATTCGATAAAAGGAAAGGCATTAATCATAGCTACTGGTGGTGCTGGTAGAATCTATAGTTACTCGACATATGCTTTATCATCAACACCTGATGGAATTGATATGGCATATCGTGCTGGAATGGCTCTTAAAGACATGGAGTTTGTCCAATTCCATCCAACTGGAATCCTACCATCTGGAATTTTAATTACAGAAGGTGCAAGAGGAGAAGGTGGTTACCTAATTAATAATGAAGGTGAACGTTTCATGAAAAAATATGCTGCAGCAAAAATGGAACTTGCACCTCGTGATATTGTTTCACGATCAATTATGACAGAAATTAATGAAGGTCGTGGTTTTAATCATGAAACAGGTGTTGAATGTATGAAACTTGATTTACGTCATTTAGGTGATGAAAAGATAAAATCCAAGTTGGGTGGTATAAGAGAAATCTCAATTAAATTTTCAGGAATTGATCCTGCTCAAGAGATGCTTGATGTTAGACCTGTTTGTCATTATATGATGGGTGGAATTCATACAAATATTGATGGTGCAGCTGAACTACAAGGTGTTTGGGCTGCAGGTGAGGCTGCATGTAATAGTGTTCATGGCGCAAATAGATTAGGTGCAAATTCTACATCCGAGTGCATTGTATGGGGAAAGATAACTGGTTCGCTTGCCTCTGATTATATTGAAAAGCAATACACACCATCACAATTCCCAAGTCATTTAGTCACTGATGAAGAAACTAGAATTTATGATGGTATTTTCCGTGGAAGAGGAGAAGTAAATCCTTATGAAATAAAACAAGAAATTAGTGATACATTAAACGAAAAGGCATATGTATACAGAACAGAAAATGAACTTGTTGAAGGTTTGAAAAGGATTAGAGAATTGAAGGATAAAACCTGGAAACATGTGGATGATAAAGCCAAAGAATACAATACAAATTTCTCGAATGTAATAGAAGTTGATTCAATGTTTAGAATCGCTGAAGTTGTGTTAATGGGTGCAATAAATAGAAAGGAATCACGTGGTGGACATGCAAGAATTGACTACCCATCAAGAGATGACGTAAATTTCTTACATCATACTTTAGCATACTTTGATCCAAATCAACCAATTATGAAAAAACATCCAGTAACTATTACTAAATACAAACCAGTGGAGAGAAAATACTGATGGAAAAAGAAGATAAGGCTAAAGAAGGAATCAAAGGTTGGATTAATCCTGCAAAATATGGCAAGTTTGGAATTGAGCGATTTGCCTGGATTTTAATGCGAATTACAGGTCTAGGGCTATTAGCATATTTTATTGGTCATATTTATGAAACAAGTAGTATTCTAAATGGCCCAGCTGCATGGGAAAGTGTACTGGAGTTGACTCAAACAACTGAGGGTCATATTTTTCTATCACTAGTAATTGGCATGTGTGTGTTTCATACAGGAAATGGAATTAGATTAATGCTAGTCCAAATGGGTTATGGTATTGGCAAACCTGCAAGACCTGATTATCCATACAAACCACAATCACTTAACATGAAAGGTAAAGCATGTATCTATGCAACTATTGGAATAGCTGCTTTAGCAATGTGGTATGGAATTACAGTGATGTTCGGGTGATGTTGATGAGAGAAAGTATAGTGATGAAAATTCATTATGGCACTGCCTTAGGTGCCGTCTTCTTAGTTGCTATTCATATAATGATGCGTATGACTATGGATTTTCACGAGTCATTACAATATGAAAATGTTATAGCAAATTATCAAATGATTGGATATGCAATTTTACTTGAATTAATTCTAGTTTTGATTTCTGTGCATGGGTTTAACGGTCTTAGAGTAATTCTTCTAGAAATGAGACAAGGCCAGTCATATGAAAAGGGTGTTACATATGGTTGTATTGCAGCTATGATAGCGCTTGTTGCATATGGCTCAAGAACTATAATTATGACTAGTATGGGAATGGTATAATGGCAGCAATTCAACCAAAAATATCAGAAGAGAAATCACAAACAATTGTGTCATCAACAAAATCTGCTACTCTTAGAATTAAAAGAAGTAGTTCAGATGGATTTGAAAAATTTGACCAATTTATTGTACCCGTTGAAAAGTGGACAACAGTATTAGATGCATTATTAGATGCAAAATCACATCTTGATCATTCTATCGGTATACGATATTCTTGTAGACAGGCATCTTGTGGTTCATGTGGAATGAAAATTAATGGAAAACCTGCATTAGCATGCTTTACAAAAATTTCTGAATTAGATTCTGAAACAATAACCATAGAACCAATGGATAATTTTCCTGTAATTAGGGATCTTGTAGTCAATTTTTCTAGATTGATCAATAATCATAAAAAAATCATGCCCTATGTTATACGTGGGGATTCAGAAATAACACCAGGAACAGGAGTTAGGGAAACACTCCAAACCCCTGAAGATGTTGAAAAATATATTCAGTTTTCAAGTTGTATTAAATGTGGATTATGTAATTCAGCTTGTCCAACAATGGCAATGGATACTAGTTTCATTGGCCCACAAGCACTAGCACAAGCCTATAGGTATATTGCAGATACAAGAGATAATGGCAAAAAAAATAGATTAAAAATTATTGATGAATCTCATGGAATCTGGCGTTGTCACGCTGCAGGTTCTTGTAGTCAGGTTTGTCCAAAGGGAGTTGATCCTGCAATGGGAATTCAGATGCTCAGAAGCTATCTGTTAGGAATAAGAGACTAGTCTTTTTTGTGAGGATTTGGACTACTATTAACCTGATTGTTAATTTGTTCAGCCATAAAATGATTTGAGACATTAACTTTTACCTCATCAATTCCATCTATGCTCAGTAAATTATCATGTATGTCTTGACATATCTTGAAACCAAACACTGCTGGACAGAATGGACTTGTTAGATGCAAATCCACCTTTACAGATTCATCTACAATATCTACTTCGTCTATTAGTTCCAGTTCAGTGATTGTTGTGTTAATCTCCGGATCTACAATCTTAGAAAGTTCGTCAAATATCTTAACTCGCAGTTGTTTAACATCTTGTGCCATTGAGCTTAATCCATCGATGCTATATATAGCGATTTTGAATTCTAGTTGATGTATCGTTCAAGACTTGGGAAAAAACTTGATGAGATTACATTAAGCTACGTTTCATCAATCTCTGATGACTTAGATATTGCATTCTATGATATAATTGGAAGTGAGGCACACGTAATAATGCTTTATGAGAATAAATTACTGACAAAAAAAGAACTGAAAAATATTCTTTCAGCTTTAGAAAGTCTAAAAGGTGGAAATATTTCTCAGCCAGAATTTGAGCCGGAAGATATTCATGAACTAATTGAATCACTTGTAATAAAAAAAGCAGGTTTAGAAGATGGTGGCAAAATGCATACTGCAAGATCGCGTAATGATCAAGTTGCGTTAGATATACGAATGAAGGTTCGTGATGATATCAACATATTATCTCAATGTTTGCTTGAAACAGTTAACACACTACTAAACACTGCAAAAAAGCACTCAAAGACTATAATGCCTCTTTATACTCATCTACAACAAGCTCAAGTTGGATTATTTTCACATTATCTAATTGCATATGCAGATTCGTTGTTAAGGGATCTTGATAGATTTATGTCATTATATCAAAGAGTGGATCAAAGTCCATTAGGTGCGGGGCCTGTTGGAGGAACAAGTTTACCCATTAATCGAAATACCACTGCAAAAATACTTGGCTTTTCAAGTTTGATAGAGAATTCAATTGATGCAACAAGTACACGTGATTTTGTTTCTGAGTATGTGAGTGCATCAGCAATTATGATGACAAACCTAAGTCGTTTAGCTGAAGATTTTATAATCTGGTCATCTTCTGAATTTTCATTTATAGAGTTATCTGATGACTTTTCCTCACCATCAAGTGTGATGCCACAAAAGAAAAATCCAGATATTTTGGAACTAACACGTGGAAAAACATCACAGGTAATTGGATATTTGACATCAATCCTATCCACAACAAAAGGACTTTCTTCAGGCTATAGTAGAGACTTGCAACAAATTAAATCATCAATTTGGTCAACATCAAAAATTTCAATCACTGCATTGATCATCATCAAATCAATGTTATTAGAATTAACAGTGAATGAAGATAAGATGAGAAAAGCCGCAGAGGATGGATATCTTATCGCATTAGATCTAGCTGAAAAACTTGTTCAGCAAAAAATTCCCTTCAGGACAGCACATAATATTGTTGGAAATTTAGTTCAAATCGCACATGTTTCTAAAAAACACATTTCTGACTTGGATATTAATGATATAAATGCAATTTCTCAAAAAACAATTAAACCAAAAAAATTACTACAAATAATTCAAGGCACCACAATTTCAAGTTCATTAAAAAATAGAAGGTCAAAGGGCTCATCAGGAATATCTGAACAAACTAGAATGATTTCTCAAAGGACAAAAAGAATTTCTTTGTACAGAAATAGCATCAAAAAACAAAATTCTGTGGTAAAAAGATCCTTTGATTCATTATCAAAACGTGTGAAAACACTCACAAAATAACCTAGATTAATTTACTTCATCTTCACTTTTGACAATAAAATTATTATACACAAAAAAAGCAAAAAAATTCACGAAATGAGAATACTTCTAATTAATCCAACATATGATGGGATCATCGTCGCACCACATTTAGGTTTGGGCTATCTTTCTTCAGGCTTGAAAAAAAATGGTCACGAAGTCAAAATTCTTGATGGTCTTAGAGAAAAAATAGAATACGATCCATCTGAATGGGACATAGTAGGTGTGACAGCCATGTCAACATATTTTCCTGAATGTATTCAAGAAGTGCAAAGAGCAAAATCTTATGGTCTTAAAACAATAATTGGTGGACCACACATAATCTGTGATCCAATACAAAGCTTGATTGATTCAGGTGCAGATTATGCTGCAATAGGTGAAGGAGAGAGAACATTCAATCAATTGGCATCAGGTATTCCACCAGCACAAGTAGATGGATTAGCGTATTGGGAGAATGGAAAGGCAGTTCAATCCAAACAAAGTGATGATATGATCGGTGATACTGAATCAGGCGCAACTACATTTCTAATGAAAAAAGACATGTATACTTTACAAGTTGGTAAATTAAAAAGAGACTTTCAATTAGACATTGATGATTTTGGTCAACCAGATTGGAAAGCTATTGATCCTCGAACATATTCAATAGAACCACATGGAATGATTATACATGCACGTCCAATGGCACCAATTATTACAACTAGAGGATGTCCTTATAGTTGTACATATTGCAGTGCACCAATAACTGCTGGAAAAAGAATGCGTACTCGTGATCCTGTTAAAGTTGTTGATGAAATTGAAATGCTTGTTAATGATTTTGGTGTAAAAGAAATTCAAATTGAGGATGATAATTTTACATTAGTTCGAGAACACTGTGTTGATATTTGTGAAGAGATACTAAAACGTGACATTAAGGTAATATGGAGTCTTCCTAACGGTGTTCGAATTGATAAGCTTGACAGGGAATTACTTGTGTTAATGAAACGGGCAGGTTGTGTTTCAATGGCTTTGGGAATAGAATCAGCCAACCAGCGAATTTTAGATATGGTCAAAAAACAATTAAACAAAGATATTGTTAGAAAAGCCTGTCAGGATATTGCTGATGTGGGAATTGAGACTGCAGGATTCTTCATGATCGGTTTTCCTACAGAAACCAAAGAAGAGATAAAAAATACAATTGATTTTGCAGTATCTCTACCAATAACTCGTGCTCATTTTACGAAAGTCACTCCACTCCCAGGCACGGAATTATTTGACTTGTG
>Ga0310344_10001829_pt1 | contig 16163 bp, 11 predicted proteins | sample HC15DNA20200_MG_FD_203801 | JGI IMG/M metagenome (GOLD analysis project Ga0310344, IMG submission 203801) | Marine microbial communities from station ALOHA, North Pacific Subtropical Gyre - HC15-DNA-20-200_MG | ecosystem: Environmental > Aquatic > Marine > Oceanic | place: Pacific Ocean: North... | reverse complement strand
GCCCGTAATGTAAATATATCCATCTACATCCACCCAGCCCAAATCTCCCGTATGAAACCAGTCATCCTCCATCACAGCGCGCGTGGCGGTTGGATTGCTATAATACTCTCGCATGAGGCTCGGGCTGCGAACCACTATTTCGCCAATCCCATCTTTGTCCGGATGATCGATACGTATTTCAACGCCTGGAAGGGGTCGGCCAGCCGACTTACTGCGGCACCTAAAAAGAGGGCTAACTGTTAGGACTGGGGCAGTTTCGGTCAGGCCATAACCCTCGTATATTGGTATACCCAATGCCTTGAAATCATCAAATAATTGTTTCCCAAGAGCAGACCCACCACTAACAAAAACTCGAATGTTCCCGCCGAACTCGTCATGTATCTTGGGGAAAAGGCGACGCCCGACATTGCGATTAAACCGTCGCTCAAATCTGCGGCTTAATTTCTTCGTTCTAGACGCAAGGCTGGCCTTAAAAGCTGACTGGCCCGTACGCAATACTTTACGGTCGATGTAATCCCGGAGCATAGAGTACAGAGTAGGCACACCAAGCATGCAAGTGGTTTTTGTCGCTCGCATCGTGGCAAGAATGCCTCTGGGCTTCAAAGTAGTTGCGTAGGTGACGGTGGCACCGCCGTAGATTGGCATCAAAAAACCACAAGCAAACTCAAGGGCATGGTAGAGAGGCAACACCGATAAGAAAGAATCAGTTTCTTGGACGGGAAGATTGTGGTTGACCCCAAAGAGATTGGCGAGAAAATTCCTGTGCGTGTGTACAGCGCCCCGTGGATCTGCCATGGTACCGGTCGTGAAAATAATGGAGGCTATATCGTCAGGCTCCACCAAGGGGGGAGTGTACTTTGCTTCCTCAAAATCGCCGTCTTCGGGGCTACTTCGGGGCAGCTGTTCATCCTGGAACGATTGACACAATCGATTAACGTTGAGCAAAAGAGTTGGGTTCGCACTGCGTTCATTCTCAAGCCTGGCCTCTTCATCTAACCGCTTAAAACACTTCTCCGATGCCAGGATAGCTCGAGCGCCCGTAAATCCTGCTACAGACCAGACCTCCCGATGCCAAGTTTGGGCATCAATAGGAACAACAACCAGGCCCTGACGGACAGCACCAAGATAAGCCAGCCCCCATTCTGGTTGGTTTTCAGAAAACAGAACAACCTTGTCACCCTTTTTCATGCCAAGGTGCTGGAGGCGAGCCGCGATCTGCAACGAGACCTCCTGTAGGTCTTTATAGCAATATCGGTCCCATGAGTCCTGGCGTTCTATCTGAAGCGCTACTTTGTCAGTAAAGCGCTTAGAACTCCCATCTACAAGATCGTTGATCGTCGCGAAGGGGAGCGCTGAGCGGTCCGGAGCTAATTCCATCGTCCCGGCGCCTTCAACCTTCAAAATAAACTTCTTGATGCCCGGTATGTGTACATTTTGAATGTAGTGGCGCCAGTTGACCCGAGTAACATCAAAATTAAATTTTTCCTGCTCCTCCCGGTCCAACAAAGCAAACAGTTCCAAAGTTCGATCGACCTGAAACTGGCAAATCAGGTTTAAATATGGCCCATAGATCTCCCCATAGTAATAGAGTCTTTGGTTGGCTGTGCGGGCTGCAGCAATACGTCTCCTGACTTTTTTGGTTCTCTCAAAGACCGCCAATTTTTCTAGGGTTTTTTCAGCCGTATTTAAGGGTACCGTCCTCAGTCGGTGCTGCAATCTGAAGGTTGCTGGGTTGGGGAACCGAAGCCTACGGATTGAAATTGGCACGCCTTTTTTGTCCAGCATTGGGTGTTTTTTGAAGTAATTGAAAATGAGATCGTACAACTCCCCCAAGGTGATAGGGTTTTGTGACCCAGTGGCTACTTGAAATATTTCGAGTGCCCCCGTCTCTGAAGCCCGTGGAACAGAAGCTAGGAGAGCATTAACAACGACATCCACAGGGACAAGATCCAGGGGAACATCCGGGTCAAGAGGCAACGATTTCAGGCGACCCTTGCCAATTGCGGCAATCAACGGATCCGCCATCCGGAGGCCATCTAACCAGCCCGGACAAGGCTCCGACAGACTGCTTTCAATAATCGAGGGCCGAAGAATTACAGTGGGCATCTTGCCGCGACCAGCCGCGACCAGCTGCTCTCCCATCGCCTTGGTATAAGTGTAGGTGTCGTTCCAGCCTCGCTTCCGAGCCCAGGACATGCCCTGCTGGGTTAATTGCTCTTGAATCCAGCTGGCCCGCAACCCGTCGATTCGTTCTCGGCGGCGGGGTGCCTTCGTTTTTCGGCGGCGGGACTGAAGAACCAATGCCTTTGTAAACTCTCGCTCGCGTTCTGGGTGCCTAGCCTCTTTGTATACATTGTCAATGATGTCTTGAATTACACAAATATCCTCCTGGACATCTGTAAATTTTCCGGGCGGTAGTTTTTCATTACAACCAGCCTCTGCTGAATGGTACATCGTCTCCGCGGCTTGCAGGTTTGTAGCTCCGCTAACATAAGCAGTTGACACGTGCACCAGAACAGCACCACTACACCCCCTGGCAAACTCGGTTGTTCTCTTGGCCGCAAGAACATTAAGCGATAAAGCTTGGTCTAAGGGGGCGTCAAAGGAAACCACAGCCGCACTGTTAAAAACGATCTCGACCTCAGATTGGATTTTCTGTAAATCCGCCTGATCGATTCCCAGATTTTTACAAGAAATATCTCCGCTAACAGCTACTAGTTTCTTTTTGAGAAAATCACCCAGATCTCCTCCGTAAATCCCTTTAAGACGATCAAAGGCGCTCGAATTATAGAGCTCCTTGTCTAGTCTCTCCTGGGCCGAAATATCTTTACCGGAAAAATGTTTAGACCTTATCAGCACAAAAATCTTGTCGACTTCAGGGCATGCAAACAAGATCTTTTCAAGCAAAGCTTGTCCCAGAAATCCGGTGCCGCCGGTCACGAAAATCTTTTTCCCTCTAAAATAATCCGAAATTCTCTGCATAGCTTTAAGGCTGCCTAGTTTTAAGATAGCGGCGCTATTTTACAGGATGTAACACCCGTAAAGCGCCAGGAACCACCCGTGCAGAAACTGGGGTCACTCCATCAACATCTCCATCAAACATTTTCTCAACCGGGATCAAGGTTTGGATCTTCACCGTCTTGGACCGGTACAGATTAAAGTTTGGATGCGCCAGGTGGGTACCCGAATAAGCTCTAGGAAAGTTAGCCATCAGGCTAAACTTTCCAATTGAATCAACAACTACAACATCGAAAAGCCCATCCCGAACACTCGCTTTCGGGGCCATCTTTAACCCGCCACCAGTAAAGGATGTATTCAAAACCAAAACAGATGTACAGTCGACTCTCAATTCTCTGTCATCTAGGGTAATCTCAACAGGGAAAAGGCTCATGCGCCACAAGGCTTTATACACAGCAGCTCCAAAAACAAAAGAGCTCGGCAACCATTTCAATCTATGGCTCTCATCAGCAACAAGAGCAGGGAAGCCAACACCCATCACCGAAACAAAATAATGGCCGTGAACACAGCCCAAGTCGACCAACTCCACCTGACCATGCTCGAAAACACCAATCGAGGCCTTCAAGTCATTGTACGGAAGCCCAAGGCTCCTAGCTACGTCATTGCCTGTCCCAATAGAGAAGATGGTCAGGTCGGTCTCAGTCTCAGCTAAAGACCCTGCAACTTCACGAATAGTCCCATCCCCACCCATAACTCCGAACTGGCGCTCCCCTCGATCGACAGAGGCCCGGGCTATTTCTGCTGCATGACCAGGATACCGAGTTGGAATGATCTCAAAACCTTCAGCTCCCTTCAGCTGAGACAACTCTTGGATACACCTCAACCACTACCGTAGCCTGCGGTGGGGTTCGCAACGATTTTCATGTACCCGGAAGTATACCAATTCTGGAGCCTTCCCCAGTGAACCTAAAACAAATGGTTACTATTTACATGCAACAAAAATCCACAGACATATTAAATACTCTTACTAGCTTTATTTTTATTTATAGTTATATCAGTAGTAATAGGAGGTGTGAGAATTGTGGGAAACGTCCTAAAATCTATAGAACCACTGACTTACTTTGTGTTTTTTTAGTTAAAATATCTGTGACATAAAACGAAGTGGGGTAGCTTCAAAAATAAACAACAGTTATATCAGAGGATTTGCACAGCCGACCTGTGCAAGAGGATTAGATTTGATGCGCCTGCTTTAAAATCAAAAACCAAAGGAGGCACGACCTGTCTGGTGATGGGCCTGGTCTTCAAAACCAGTTGAGCTGCAGCGAAAGTTGTGGCTGGTGGGTTCGATTCCCATGTGCCTCCGCCATAGAACGATGACTGTAGTAGGTGTGCAGGGTTTAGTGTCTCAGGTGTTGAGTATGAATGTCTGGACACCCCCGAGGCCCCCTGGGGTGACAGCAGGCGATTGTGTTTCTACTAGTGCCGTAGTAGGCCGGTAAGTGATTTTATTTCTGCCGGGTTAAGGTGTATTTGGGACGGTTAATTTCTAAGACTGAAATGTGAACCTGTTTTCTTATTCATTGATGGCTTGTTGGGGTCTTTGATAAGATGTGCCCTTTTCTGGCCATAGAGGTTTTTCATGAAGCGGACCTATCAACCAAGTAATCGGCGGCGAAGAAGGAAACACGGGTTTCGGGCCAGGATGCAGTCCGTTGCCGGACGGGCGATTCTGAAGAGACGCCGAGCGAAAGGCCGTAAGAGATTGGCCGTCTGAGTGAGTATTGGCGACCCAAAAAAGGCCTGGGGGTTGCGGCGCCTTTGTAAGCGTAGCGAGTTTTTACAGGTTTACAGGCAAGGTAAAAGCGTCCACACCAGGACACTAGTTCTATACTTTCTTCGGAATGATGGCGAAAATCACCGGATAGGGATCACCGCGTCGCGAAAGATCGGAAAAGCTGTCGTGCGAAATGGGATTAAAAGGGCCTTCCGCGAAATTTTCCGGAACTATGAAGTTTTGATGCCACCTATGGATTTTGTTGTGAACGCAAAAAAACCGTCAGCATCAGCATCATTTGCCGAGCTGCGGGAGGATTACTTGAGCGCTATTGAGCGTGTGACGGTTAAGCAGGAGGGCAAGTGAAGGCACTAGCATTAACAGCTATTACAGTGTATCAGCGTTGCGTCTCGCCCTTAATCCGCCCGTCTTGCCGGTATTACCCAAGTTGTTCGCAATATACGCATGAGGCAATTCGACGATGGGGTATCCTCCGTGGTTTTTGGTTGGGATTCAGCAGGATATTACGTTGCAACCCTTGGGCAGTCGGAGGAATAGACCTGGTTCCAAAACAGGATAGGCAGGAAAGATGACCTCTGAAAATTCACCCAAAAATGAAAATGAAAAACGCCTTTTCTTGGCCTTAATCCTGTCCACAGGTGTTCTACTGGTCACTCCTTACTTTTTCCGTTACATGGGCTTAGAACAACAACCCGCCCCCCAACCAGCAATCCCAACCGAATCCTATCAGGAAACTCCTGCGGAGCCGGGGACACTTTACCCGCCCCCGTTGGCTCTCGGCACCACAGAGGAGGTCCCGGTTGAGGATATATCGGGCTCGGACAGGAGCTTTTCCTTGTCAAATCGGGACCTGGAAATACGAGTGTCGACCCGCGGTGGAGTTCTTGAGAGCATACGTCTTTTGCAATACTTAGACGAGCTTGGCGAACCCCTTGAACTGATTGACCAAAATGCCCCCCCCGAGGTGCCTCGGCCAATGGCGTTGGAGTTCTCTGATCCTGTGCTCCAGAGAGAATTGGCGAGCGCTCTTTACAAAGTGACCCCAGATCCCCAGTTTGGAGGCCGTTTGGCCCGTCAGTACACGTTTACCTACCAGCGAGGCCCCCTAAGGATTGACCGGACGTTATCCCTACCCGAAGAAGGGTACGTTATTGACTTATCAACTCGAGTCACGAGAGCCGGGCAGGCTGTCCCGTTCAGAATTGCCCTGGGCGCGGGTACGGGCCCAGCAACCGAAGCGACAAGGGCGGACTTTCTTTATCCTAAGGCATCGGTCTATGGCGATAGGGGTGTCGTTCACTACTATGTCAATGATGCAGAGGAGGCGGTTGCGATTCCTGTGGCCGGGTGGGTTTCTGTGGATACGCAATATTTTGCGCGAATTCTCCTGAGTGAAACGCTAAGCGATGCACGGGTGAGCACCGTGGGCTGGACGCTTCCAGATGGGACAGGGGCCCAGCTTGTATCCGCTTCGGCCTCAGCCGGTGAGGCGCGCCTAGTGGTTGGGCCCAAGGCCTCCGAATTTTTAGACACGATTGATGCCTCTCTGAGTGAAGTGATTGATTATGGAATCTTGGCAATTCTAGTCGAGCCTCTCCTTTTTCTCCTGAAAGCCGTATATGGCGTAGTCAAAAATTACGGTTTTGCGATAATCATCCTGACCTTCTTAATTAATTTGGCGCTGATCCCAATTCGCTACAAACAAATAGTTTCCATGCAGAAAATGAGCGCCCTGCAACCCAAGATGAAGGAGATCCAAAACCGCTACAAAAACGTTGCTGCCAAAGACCCGAAAAAGCAGGAAATGAATAAGGAAGTAATGGCTTTGTATCAAGAGCATGGCGTCAACCCCCTGGGTAGCTGCCTTCCGCTACTAGTACAAATGCCCTTTCTCATTGCTTTTTATCAGATGCTTTCAGCTTCTGTTGAGTTGCGGGGTGCGCCGTTCATCCTCTGGATTCAGGACCTAGCAAGCTACGATCCCCTGTACGTCACTCCGATTTTGATGGGTGCGACGATGGTTATTCAGCAAAAGTTGTCTCCTGCCGCAGGGGACCCCACTCAGCGACGCTTGATGATGCTAATGCCGGTGATTTTCACGGTTTTTTTCCTGAAAGTGGCTAGCGGGCTAGCCCTTTACTTCTTATTTAGCAACCTGTTTGGCATATTGTTCCAAAAGGGGGTGGAGCGGGTTAGCCCAGAGCTATCCTCGAAACCCGTAAAACGCAAATCAACGCCTAAGGGCCCTTCACGAGGTCGTGTGAAATAAACAGATGGAAAAAGAATCCATTGATCGATTGAAAAAATTTACTCAACAGTTAGTTGATTTGGGTTCCCTGCAGCTAGAGGTCCAAATCAGTGTTATGGAAGGGGAGGTCTTGGTTGATCTGAACGGGCCAGACGCTGACACCCTTCTTGCGGATAACGCTCGAGCGCTCTACGCTTTTAATCACCTGATTAACCAAGCTTTTTTCCGGGTTGCGAACCGACAATATCGTTTTGTAGTTGATTGTAATAATCATAGAGCCAATCGTGCCAGAGAATTGCAATTGTTGGCTGAAAGCGCAGCGCAACGGGCAATTCAGGACCGGGCCCCTTTTCGGTTTCAGGCCATGCCGTCCTATGATCGCCGTATTATTCACCTCAAACTGGCAGAAGAAGGCCAGGTGAGAACCGAGAGCGAAGGCCGGGGATCCTATCGCCATGTAGTGGTATTTCCCGAATTCTGACGGAACATTTGAAGTTGTCTGCACAGGATCCGATTGTTGCCTTAGCGACGCCCTCTGGCCGGGGGGCGATAGCCGTGATTCGGGTTTCTGGGGGCCCCCTAGAGGCCCTGTTGGCAACCGCAATCCCTCCCAAGGCACTCCCCTTGCCTGCGCGTAGCCCCGTGTTGACAGAATTTTGTGATTTACAAGGAGTGCCCCTGGATCATGTGCTAATAACCTGGTACCCATCGCCTGACTCCTATACTGGCGAGGATGTAATCGAGATTTCTTGTCATGGAAGCCCTGCAGTGGTGACCGCCATTCTTGATCAAATTGTATTGGCCGGCGCCCGGCTAGCCGAACCAGGGGAATTCACGAGGCGAGCATTTTTGAATGGCAAATTAGACTTGGCCCAAGCTGAGGCCGTTCGAGATTTGATTGAGAGCCATACAATTTTCCAGGCAAGGATAGCCAATCAGCAATTAGAAGGCCAACTTTCGCAGCAGCTACATCCCCTTAAGGAGCAATTGGTAGATGTGTTAAGTCACATGGAAACATCGCTGGAATTTGTTGAGGATGAGGTGGCGCCTGCGGCCAGAGAAGAGCTGCTTGCCCGGCTCAGGAATGTGGAGGGCCAACTGAAAGCACTAGAAGACACCTTCCAAATTGGCCGTCTAGTCAGGGATGGAGTGGAGGCTGTTATTTCTGGCGCACCAAACTCAGGTAAGTCTAGTATTTTCAATGCTTTACTTGGTTCAAGTAGAGCTCTTGTGACCAGCACAGCGGGAACCACTCGTGACGTTATCAGTGAGCATATTGATCTAAAGGGCCTACCAATGCGCCTCTTGGATACGGCAGGGATTCGAAGTGCTGCGGACGAAGTCGAAGAGCTGGGGATTGAGAAGGCAAGGGGGCACCTGAAGGAGGCAGATATTGTCCTTTTTGTTCTGGATCAGAATATTGAATTTGGCGCCTTTGAAAAGGAGATATGGATAGAAGTTAAAGGCCGGCCTCATATTGTAGTTCTCAATAAGAATGACTTGCCCTTGCGAATGAAATTGCCTGATTTTATTGCTCAAGGCCCTTCTGATATTGTCTCCGTTTCTGCACTTACTGGTGCTGGCATGGAGGAACTAAGAGCGGCCATCTGGGGAGCAATTGCAGGCTCTAAAGATTCAGTTGAACGAGACCGCGTTTTTCTTACCAATTTACGCCATCGGGACCTGATTCGTCGGGCACGCCAATTTTTAAAACAAGGGATGGAGTCCTATGCAGATGGAATGAGTGAGGAATACCCTATCTATGACTTCCGTCGCGCCTTAACTGCTTTGGGTGCCATCACTGGAGAGGTATCGGTTGATGACATACTAGATCGCATCTTTGCAACATTTTGTATTGGGAAGTGACGTCTTAGGCTCTGGCAGTAAGGATCTCGAAAAGATGCTCGAGTTCTTCATCGTTATGAAAATGGAGCACTAAGCGCCCCCTTCGATGTTTGGTTTGCACAATATCTACTTTAGTGTGCAGGACTTCCTCGAGCCGCCGTTGAGCGGCGGCTAGGTTAGGATCGGCAGTCACCGCCCCTCTTTTTTTATTAGGTTGGTCGCCTATGATTTGCTTAACCATCACTTCAACCTGGCGCACCGAAGGCTGTTTCTTAGCAATAATGCGACTGAGGCGCTGTTGTTCCTTGTCAGGGAGAGGTAATAGTGCTCGTGAGTGCCCCATGGAAAGGCTGCCGTCGAGAACCATTGCCTGAACACTTGCCGAGAGGCCGAGAAGCCGAACAGTATTAGCAACTGCACTCCGGCTCCGGCCTACGCGCTCTGCAACCTCCGATTGCGACAAACCGAAATCTTCTATTAGGAGTTGATAGGCATGGGCCTCCTCGATGACATTCAGCTCGTCGCGCTGAATGTTTTCTACTAGTGCCAGTTCTAGCATTTTCTCGTCATTTAGCTTGTGAACAAGCGCAGGCAAGCTTTTGAGATTTGCCTGCTGTGCTGCGCGCCAGCGCCGCTCTCCGGCAACTAATTCGTAAGATTCCCCACTGGCAGAGGGCCGAACGATGACAGGCTGAAGAACTCCGTTCTCAGCGATTGACTGGGCCAGGCTGGCTATACTCTCAGGCTCGAAATTCATGCGAGGCTGTAGGCTATTGGGTTTTATGTTATCAATATCGATTTCAGTTAGCCGGGACCCTCTCTCCTGAGCATCAGGAAGGAGCGCGCCCAGCCCTTTTCCAAGAACTTGGCGTTGCATTTTTACCTTAAAGTTGTTGCATATTGTTTTGAGCGCCCGAGGACCTCACGGGCCAGGGCTAAATAGCTCGAGGCGCCGCGGGAACGAGCATTATAGAGCATGATTGGTTGCCCGAAACTCGGACATTCAGCTAAGCTAACATTGCGCGGGATTATAGTCTCGAAAAGATGCCTGCCCAAGTGAGATTTTACATCCTTCCGGATTTGGGCAGCCAGATTAAGCCTTTCGTCGTACATAGTCAGTAAAACGCCCTCGATTTCGAGGCCGGGGTTAAGATGCTCCCGGATCCTCTTAATGGTCTGAAACAGCTCTGACAATCCCTCCAAGGCGAAGTACTCACACTGTATAGGTATAAGGAGCGAATCGGCCGCCACTAGGGCATTGACCGTGAGGATGCCTAGGGAAGGGGGGCAATCAACCAGAAAATAATGGTAATCCCCTGCGACCTGACCCAGTGCTTCTTTGAGCCGTCTTTCCTTGTCAGGTAACTTCAGAAGTTCGATTGTTGCGCCGACCAACTCTCGGTTAGCTGGCAAAACATCCAAAGTTCCGAATTCTGTAGAGCAAATTGCATCGCGAGCCGAGCAGTGCCCCTGCAAGACGTCATAAATTGATACTTGAAGCCGATCCCGCTCAATACCAACCCCGGAAGACGAATTCCCTTGAGGGTCGAGATCGACGAGAAGAACGCGAATGTCAGCCGAGGCCAAGGCTGCGCCCAAGTTGATGGCCGTAGTCGTTTTTCCCACTCCACCCTTTTGGTTGGTAATTGCCACGACACGAGCCATTACAGGCAGAATAGCATAGCCTGCATGTTTCGAGAACTATGGTCTTTCGGTCGCCCTTATTGGAATTCAGCGGTGCTAGTTGTTGTCCCGCTCCTTGCCAGCACAGAAATCTGCAATGTTTCACGTGAAACATTGCTATATGGGCCGAAAGTGACTAGCGATTCTTTGCCTAGATGAGGGGATCTGAACCTGCCTGATGCACTGGTAAGCAGAGTTAGCCAAGGATTGCTCAGATGAATGCAAATGGAACAGGGCGAGGCCTTTCTGGGCTAACTTTTCAAGTAGTTCGGCCGAGGGATCCAGGGCCCTAAGCGTTACAAAATCAAGGGTTTCCCAGCCAACAAAGTCTTGCCAGCGCCCGGAGAACAAAGCCGCATCTTCCAGTTTGGCTTGACGGATAACCTCTCCCAGAAAGGTTGTTTTCTTGTGTTGACGTTCAATGCATACTAGCTTTAGCCCATCGGCATAGATTTTGGCAGGAATGGCCGGAAAACCAGCCCCGCTGCCGATATCGGCCATCTGCCCCTTGCCCGGTAGCATGGTTTTGGCAACCCAAAGACTCTCGAAAACATGCAAATCGAGCAATCGATCGATGTCGGGCTCTGATATTAGATTGATTCGTCCTTTCCATTTAAACAAAAGCGCAAGAAAAAGCTCCAGTTGGTGCTTTTGGATGGGATTCAGCACAACCGAATATGTTTCGCAAAGACGCTTTAAGCGCTGTTGGGTGAGGATTTTTCCCGATGTCACTTTTGCTGCCGCTGTTTTATTTGGAGATGTATGTTGAGGATAGAGATTGCCGCCGGGGTGATGCCTTGAACTCGAGATGCCTGGCCGAGGGTGGCCGGCCGAACCTTTGACAGCCGATCAACCATTTCATTAGACAATCCGGGAATGTTGGTGTAGTCCAATTCGAGTGGCAATGGCTCCTCTTCTAGGCCGGAGAGGCGTTCGATGTCGCGCTGTTGTTGCTGTATATAGCCTTCGTATTTGATCTTGATCTGCACTCTTGAAGCCTCATCCGACGACAATTTGATGTCGTTTTCCAAAAGAAGTGGGACCAAGTCGTCAATTTTACACTCGGGGCGCCTTAGAATTTGGGCAAGATTCAATCCTGGCCGCAAATTAAAACGGCTGGCTAGCTCGGAAAACGAGGGAGAATTGCTTTTTAGGCGGTTGTTTTCCAAGAAACTGATAGCAGTTTGGGCCCGCGCCCACTTTTCTTCGTGTAGTTGTAGCTGCGCTGCGTCAATAAGCTTGAGATTGGCTGCTTTGGGTGCTAGTCGCTCGTCTGCATTGTCAATTCTAAGCAAAAGACGATATTCCGCCCTTGACGTAAACATGCGATAGGGTTCATCTACTCCCTGGGTGACAAGGTCGTCAACCAGGATGCCCAGGTAGCTATTATTACGTTTTGGCACCCACATGTCTAAGCTCAGGGCCTTCATGGCGGCGTTTGATCCGGCAACTAGGCCTTGGGCGGCGGCTTCTTCGTATCCTGTGGTTCCGTTAATTTGTCCAGCGTGAAAGAGTCCTTCTACGGCTTGGGTTTCCAGGGTAGGGTTAAGCTGAGCTGGATCTATAAAGTCATACTCGACCGCGTACCCAGGTCTAAGGATCTCGGCTTCCTCGAGTCCTTTGATCCGGCGAAGCATGCCTTCTTGTACATCGATTGGCATGCTGGTAGACAAGCCATTTACATATACAGAGCCTCCTTCAAGTGTTTCTAGCTCGAGCAGAAGCTCATGCGAAGCTCGATCTTCAAACTTGACGATTTTATCTTCGATTGACGGGCAATAGCGTGGGCCCGGACCCTTGATTTCACCGCTGTACAGAGGACTGCGGCTCATATTGTCCCGGAGAAGTTGATGTACGGAAGTGTTGGTTGTTGTTATCCAGGAAGGGATTTGGGGGAGCTGAGTTTTTTGACTTGAAAACGAGAAAAAGGTCGGTGTCGCGTCGCCTGCCCGCTGTTCGAGCTGATCGAATCGGACTGAATCTCGTTTAAGTCTCGGAGGTGTACCCGTTTTGAGGCGCCCCATGCGATAACCAATACTGCGGACAGAATCGGCGAGTCGTTGCGAAGCCTTTTCTCCAGAACGCCCGGCACGGAATTTCTTTTCCCCCACGTGGCACAAGCCATTTAGAAATGTTCCGGTGGTAAGAACTACGGTTGCACTCGTAATCTGTTCTCCGGCGCTGGTTTCAATGCCAAGAATTTTATCGCGGGCCATCACAAGGGCGGATATTTCTGTTTCCAGGATGGACAAATTCGAAAAAGTACCGAGTAAACGCTGCATTGTTTGGCGATATATTCGCTTGTCACATTGGGCTCGGGGAGCCTGAACGGCTGGCCCTCGACGTTTGTTCAAAAGTTTAAACTGCACACCGGCGAGATCAGCCACACGGCCCATCAGCCCTCCCATGGCGTCGACTTCACGCACTAGATGCCCTTTCGCAATTCCCCCGATGGACGGATTGCAAGACATTTGAGCGATCATATCGGCATTGATTGTAAATAGAGCTGTGCGGGCACCAAGGCGAGCCGCTGCAGCCGCAGCCTCGCATCCTGCATGACCACCCCCTATCACTATGACGTCGTAGCTACTTTTAGCCATCTGTTAATTATATCGAACCCTTTCCCTCGCTGTCCTTATTTAGGGTTTTTGGCCAAGAGATTTTTTATGCCAGACTAGAAGGCAAGATTTGCCTATAATCAATGTCATGATACTAAAGCGAAAGAAACGCCTGACCGAATCAGTTGCTTGTGCCGGTTGAGCTTCTAAACTGGCACCGGGTGTGCTGAAGAGGGTTTTGTCGGGTCTGCCCGGGAGTGTAGATCCGAATGTTCTTGTTGGATTCGATACGTCCGATGACGCCGGAGTGTACCTGTTAAACGATGAAATCGCGTTAGTTCAAACCGTAGATTTTTTTACTCCGGTCGTTGATGACCCCTACACCTACGGCCAGATAGCTGCAGCTAATGCACTAAGCGACGTCTATGCGATGGGCGGGAAACCGCTCACGGCGCTCTCCATAGTTGGATTCCCTGAGGGGGTACTTGAAGAAGAGATTTTGGAGAATGTTCTAAGGGGAGGGGCTCAGACTATGACCAGCGCCGGGGTTTCGGTTGTAGGAGGACACTCTGTTAAGGATCCGGAACTGAAATTCGGATATGCAGTCACAGGCACTGTCCATCCTGACCAAATTTTCCACAACCACGGAGTTGCACCAGGAGATATTCTAATCCTGACTAAGCCAATCGGGACCGGGATTATTACAACGGGAATTAAATTTGGCAAATGCCCTCAGGAAGTTGCGACAGGCGCCATTGATTGGATGAGGACTCTCAATGGGCCCGCCGCAGAGCTTCTTTTGGACGAGAAGGTCCATGCCGTTACTGATATAACTGGTTACGGTCTTTTGGGTCACGCATTTGAGATGGCCCTTTCGAGTGGGGTGTGTCTTGAGATAGATGCCGGATCAGTGCCTCTGATGGATGGGGCGGAGGCCTTAGCGGTGCGAGGAATACTACCCGGTGGAATCCGTTCAAATGAGGAATTTATAGGCAAGGCTGTTAGTTGGGACGGGATTTCTGGTCCACTCCAAAAAATTCTCCTGGACCCACAAACATCAGGAGGGTTACTGATTGGTATTGATTCTGATTCCGTTACAGCTTTACTCGAAAAAATGCGAAAAGCGGGCGTGTATGCTGTCACTATTGGTCGCGTCAGGAAACGCCGAAGTCATTATTTGTCTATTGTTTAATTCCTATCATCCTTGAGTCGATCAGTGCGCTTTCCCGTTGCTATAGCCCGTTTCGCCACAGCCTTACTGGATTGGTACAAAGAACACAAACGCGATCTGCCTTGGCGAAAAACAGACAACCCTTACCATGTCTGGTTGTCGGAGATTATGCTGCAGCAAACTCAGGTCAAAGTGGTCACGCCTTATTTCCTGAGATTCCTGTCGGAATTCCCAACTATTAAAGACTTGGCGCAAGCCGATTTGGAAAAGGTTTTAGCCCTTTGGTCAGGTCTTGGATATTATGCTCGGGCCCGCAATCTACACATGGCAGCCAAGCAGATTTGCGAGCATTACCAGGGCGTCTTTCCGGCAGATAGAGAGCAGGCGCTTAGTCTTAAGGGGGTTGGTCGCTACACTGCGGGAGCGGTGCACTCTATAGCGTATGGAAAACCGGAACCGATCGTCGACGGCAATATTCGCAGGGTCATGGCACGGTTTACGGGGATAGAAGAGCCTCTCAGTTCTAGCCCTGAGTTGCTATGGTCTCTTTTGGCGCGTGTTGTGCGGGATCCAGTCGTCCGTTGCTCTGTATCTCAATTTAACCAGTCTCTAATGGAGCTAGGCGCGCTGGTGTGCGTCCCTGGTAATCCAAAGTGTGGGGTATGTCCTATAGCTTTTGGTTGCAGGGCTCGGAAGAGGGGTGCTCAAGGTAAGATTCCAGTGCCAATCCGTCCGCCGCGTGTAGAAAAAAAGAGCTTTATAGCGGGGGTAATCCAATCAAAGGGACGTCTGTTGCTGAATCGGAACCCCACAAATGGATTGATTGAAGGCTTGTGGGACCTGCCCCTGGTACAGTCAGATTTCAAGGGCCCTGTTTCGGAGTTGCCTGCTGATTTTTTACGTGAGCATGGGCTTAAAGTAAAAGTAATTGGCGAGCTGAGTAATGTTCGGCATCAGATTACTTTCCGGCGTCTTCTTTTCAGGCCTATTCTTTTGCGTCTTGAGCGGGAGGCGATTGAAGGGGCCGATTGGCGCTGGGCTTACATGGATAGTAAACAGGTCCCGGTGCCCAGTTATGTCAGGAAGATCTGGGCTTTGAGTGTCGCGCACGAACGGCATCCTAGTCTATAATTGTCAGATGTCGAAGTTGGCCTCTATTCTAGTGCTCCTGCCTGTTTTGTGCCTTCCACTTTTGGCAGCTGCAACGCAGAGAGAAGGCAGCCTTCGGCGCCTTGAAAGCCATGAACCCATACAATTGGAGGGCGGCTCTCGGGTGGAATTTCACAGTTTCCATTCTAGGGCTCTCGGGAAACAGATGGCGTATAGTGTCTTCTTGCCAGCAGGTTATGACAGTAGTGTTAGGGTCTATCCGGTCATATATTTTCTACACGGCATGTTCAATGATCACACCAGCTGGTGTGTAACCCGATATGGCAATATCCCAGCGGCTGTTGAAAGGACCATTGAAGAGATGGGACTACCCCAATTTATTATGATTCATCCAGCGGGAGACAATGGCTATTATACTGATTCTGCGGATGGTCGCGCCTTATACGAGAAGGCTTTCCAGCAGGATTTACTCCGTGAAGCGGAAGCTAATTTCCGAATCTCTAGAGATCGTGAGGGCCGAGCTATTGGCGGCACTTCAATGGGCGGCTATGGGGCTCTCAAGCTGGCTTTTAAGCATCCTCATATGTATGGAGCGGTAGCTGCAAGCTCGCCGATAGTGTTGACAGGCAAGAATCCGTTTCAACAATTGAAATGGGATGGATCAGATCGTCGCGCACAGTTTTTTAGTGGCCTGATTGCGCGAGTCTACGGAGAACCTGTGGACCTAAAGCATTGGGATAATAACCGATTAGACGCTTTGGCCGGAAATGATTTGATGGGCTTAAAAGTCCTGAT
>Ga0310344_10001827_pt1 | contig 16183 bp, 16 predicted proteins | sample HC15DNA20200_MG_FD_203801 | JGI IMG/M metagenome (GOLD analysis project Ga0310344, IMG submission 203801) | Marine microbial communities from station ALOHA, North Pacific Subtropical Gyre - HC15-DNA-20-200_MG | ecosystem: Environmental > Aquatic > Marine > Oceanic | place: Pacific Ocean: North... | reverse complement strand
CGTTAATACGATAGAACCACTTTCTGTTTCAACTCTGTAAGCCAGTGAATCAAGCCAAGGTTCTGCGTGCCTTACCGTGTCTGCGTGTACCTCCCAATCAGGACCGCTAAATGCCTCGCCGGGCGAGATATGTCCTTTGACTAAATAGATGATGGTTTACGTGGCGGTGAACCTCCTCGAAGTTCGTATATCCTTTTGCTCACTGGATGGTTCACTCGTGCTATCCAGTCGTGCGCAAAAGCTCCTTCTTTCTAGTCTAATATTCTGTGAGTTAATTGTTCGGTAAGGGTTGGCTCAAATACCTCTAGTTCTTTTTCACCACCAATGCTTTGATCCCATCTACAAAGCAGAAGACATGGATAATCAACATCGTGATCGAAGTGGTGATGAGTGAAGAAAATGAGAGTTATATCTGTAGAGAAAAGTCCGGATTTGACCAATTTATCAGTAGCTGCGGGGCCACGGTCAAACATCACTTGTTCATTATTGAGATTCAGGACGTAAGATGTACCAAATCTTTGTGCAGTGGGTGTCGGTGTACCGGCACCCAATACCTATACACGTGCGATAGTATGTTCTCCAAGTTGTTGTTAATGTTATTGTAACAGTCGAAATCTACTTTCAGTATTGATCAAAACCTACCGATAGGCTTAAGACATTACATGATGGATGTATAAATGACATATTCTCTAATTGCCCTGGATATAGATGGTACAATACGCAGCCCAGAGTATCCTATATCTGGACGAACGCTCGAAGCAATAACTAGAGCTAGGTCCACTGGAGCTGTTGTTACTGTGGCTACAGGCAGGATATTTCAGTCTGCAAGGAAAGCCTGCGCAGATTTAGATCTCAAGGATCCTATAGTTGCTTTTCAGGGCGCGATGGTGGGCGATCCCTACACGGGTTCTGTTATGTGGCACCAGCCTCTTTCAACAGATATGACTATGGAAGCATTATCAGTACTTGGAAGAGCCAGGCACGAAATTCTTTCATATGTAGGCGACGACATATATGTGACAGCTATGACTCCCCGTGCTGAAGCATATGCAGACCGCAATGAGATTGACATTCATGTTGTAACGGATCTCCGGGAAACCGCAATTTTGCAACCAACCAGATTGGTCGTTTTCGGTTTACCACAAGAAATTCTAGGTCTCGAGGATGAATTAAAACAACATTTTGGCACCAATTTGTATATCACTAAATCTCTTGAAACTTTTTGTGAAATTCTCAACCCAAGCAGCGGTAAAGAAAAAGCGCTGTCATGGCTATGTTCACAAATAGGAGTGAGCGAATCAAATACACTGGTTTTCGGTAATGGATACAATGATGTTCCTATGTTAAATTGGGCAGGCTGTGGAGTTGCTATATCGGGTTCTGTTCAAGATGCTTTAGATGTTTGCGATAAAATGGCACCGCCTATAGAAGAGGACGGAGTAGCTCAGGTTATAGAAGAGTTTTTGGACGAAGGTTTAATCGGTTTTTCAAGGAACTTTTAAGGACTGACTATTGAATTCTAAGCTGGTTGTTCTGGGCGGAATTAACATAGACCTTATAGCTTTAACATCTAGACTGCCGATGCCTGGGGAAACGATCATAGGGAAGAGTTTTTACACTACACCCGGTGGTAAAGGTGCAAATCAGGCGGTAGCGGCAGCTCGACTGGGATCTGACGTGGTAATGATTGGTAGGATAGGCAGTGATATTTTTGGTCCTGGCCTTGTAGAGGATATGCAAAGAGAGGGAGTTGATGTTCAAAATGTAGTCGAGGATTCCGAAAATTCTTCAGGTGTGGCGGTGATTTTACTCGACGAGAAAAGACAAAATCACATAGTGCAGGCACACGGTGCTAATGCAGAATGTGGGATTGAACAATTGAGTGCCGCGAAAAAGTCCTTAATTGGAGCAGACGCATTGTTGGTTCAGCAAGAAATTCCAGTTGGTATTTCAATAGAAGCTGCCCAATTCGCTCAAGATAATGGGGTCAAGGTATTTTGGGATCCAGCCCCTGTTCGTGAAGTTCCAGACAATTGCTATAAAAACGTATATGCATTGACTCCGAATCAAACTGAAGCATTTGCTATCACTGGGATAAAAGTGGAGGATCGAAATTCTGCTGAAAAAGCTTCAGAGAAAATACGGGAATTAGGCGTCCCGGTTGCGATAGTGAAAATGGGTGAAGACGGTGTGTTTTATTCTTCCGACGATGATACAGGGCATATACAGTCATTTGATGTAACCCCAGTAGATACGGTGGCAGCAGGGGATGCCTTTGGAGCGGCGTTGGCTGTGGCTATTGTGGAGGATTTACCGTTAAGAGATGCGGTAAGATTTGGTTCAGCTGCCGGTGCTTTAGCAGTTACAAAAGAAGGAGCCCAGATTTCAATGCCCAAACGCGCCGAGGTAGAGTCATTGTTAGTGGAACATCTGTGATTTATTGTCTTGAGTCTTTTCTTTCTTATTGATCTCGTCAAGCAATTCTCTGTTGATAGCTCTCGCAATCCCAGGCCCTCTGTATACCAACGCCGTAAGTATTTGCACGGTGGATGCACCAGCATTCAGTACCTGTAGGGCATCCCTACCATCAGATATTCCCCCACTGGCATTTATTACAATATTTTGACCGGCTTCTCTTCTAACATCCGATATCATTTCTAACGTTTTGTCGAATATTATTCTCCCACTTACCCCTCCCGTACCGACAGCGAGTTTACGCTCTTTATTAGGCTGAGAATTTGCAACAGTCAGAGCATCCACTCCATTTGTTTTGCATACTTGAACTAATGACAAGACGCGGTCTCTGGTTTCGTTAAGAGACATATGTTCACTTGATGAATACGGTGGCAATTTTACGAACAATGGTTTTGATCTTATTGTGTTTACACGTTCCAATAGTACTGTGAGTTCCTTAGTATTTTGAAAAATTTTCAGACCACTTGTGTTGGGTGAACTGATGTTGAGTTCTATCGCGTCAGAAAGATGCTCTATATGAGATAAGCAATCCAATATATTTGATATTTCTGTACCGGAAATACTGACCACGATTGGAACTTGGCAGGTACGTCTTTGCCTTTCAAGTTGATTTCGGACGTATTTTATTCCACGACTTGGGAAACCCAGAGAGTTGATAAGTGAATCGTCTTTTTTGTATCTGACTATTCGTGGCTTAGGGTTGCCAGGTTGAGGTGATAGAACTACTGTTCCTCCGGATACGTACCCGAATCCTAGAGATGAGAAAGAAGTCAGCATTTCACAGTTTTTGTCGTATCCAGCTGCTAACCCGATCGGGTTTTTTAATTTAATTCCGCACAGATCTGTCTCTAGGCGGTTATCATTCACATTGAACATAGGTGAGATGCTTTCCCATATCCATGATCTTCGGAGAAAATAATCTGCGAAAGATTGGGCCTTCTCTGGCTCCAGCAAGAAAAGTAGCGGTCGTATGAATTGTTTGTATAAATTAGGATTATTTATCAAATAGGGCCAACTCCTGTTTAAGTTGGTTACTCTGGCTCAATTATATCAGCTAACAGTAACATCTCATTTGCTCACTAGAGTATAATGATGGTCCTTATGGATATTGTCTTTGAAAATGGGACCAGAGAAAAGCCGAAAGGTCATGCATTTTTGTTCTTCCGAAATGCATCCAACCCTGATGATGTATATGCTAGCTACTTGGTTCTTCTGCCGATCAACGTTGATGTCTCAAAGTATGTGCCTCCGTTTTTGATGGGACAAGTAGGTGAACTGGGACCCAAAGATTTGGCCGCGTTCGCATTTCCTCCCGTTCCTGAGGACGTAGGCAATTATACAGAGCTTCAAAAATTAGCAGATATTAGAAATGATGACCTTGTATTTTGTGGCAACCTAGACATATCTGATGTAGGTACATCTATGATGAAGGTAACAGAGGCTGTTCATGCCTATGAAGAGCTATATTCGCAATATGCAACTGTACTTGGTGAAAAGGCCTCAGATTCTGAAGCAGAGTTGGCTGGAATCAGTGTTAACGAGGTTATGTATGAATTGATGAGTGAAAGTGAAAAGTTGAGTGAGTTGACGAAGCTTGTAGGGAAATTGCGTTATGCTGTTGAGGGTCATGACTCCATTCTTGCTGAAGAAGCAGAATCGGACATAAATTTGCTTGGTCAGCAATTAGCTGACAGTCACCAAGTCGGCAGGCTGCTTACTGCCGCAAAGTCTGGTGGAGATAAAGGCGAACGTCTCACGGATTTGTTTTTAAAACGATCTTTTCACTTGGTACATGAAGAGTATGTGAAGATGGGTACCGTGGAAGCTGAAATAAACGAAATTGAGTCCCAAACTTCTCAGTAACTATAATTTTAGTATCCATTGCTGTAGTTTCTTCAAAAATTTAACCTGATTCCACGCACAAACGTCCCCTGATATTTCAAATAACTGCTAGTTAATCGATATAGCAATGAACTACAGAGTTTCTATAGCTACTTACACATGTGTTTAGCATAAGGTCCAGGTGGGAAATCATTTAAATGTTTCATCTGAATGTGTAGTTGCCTGTATCATAGATTTACTGAGAGATTGTTGTGTATATGTTGTTGGAGGTCTGGTAATGAAGATCACTGAGATAAAGTCATTTCCCGTACGGGCCGGTGAACGAAATCTATTTGTTTTAAAGATCGAGACTGATGAGGGATTTCATGGTTGGGGTGAGGCAGGAGTATCAGGCAGAGAACTTGCTGTAAAGGGAGCAGTATCGCATTTCAGAGAATTCTTAATTGGTAAGGACCCTATGCAAATCGGAGCGCTGTGGCAGGAGATGTATAGAGGACAGTATTTTGAGGGAGGCCGTATTTTAACAGGAGCAATTTCAGCAATAGATATAGCATTGTATGACTTGGTTGCTCGTAAATTGGGTGTGCCTGTATACCAGCTTTTGGGGGGAAAACAACGAGAATTTATTCCATGTTTCGCAAGTTCACAAATTCCTTTATCAGGTCCGGCAGTTGTGGAAGATGCAAAAAAAATGGTGTCTGAAGGTTGGACGGTTATTAGATTTGGCCCCGGTCAACCGGGAGTTGAACAAGATAGTTTAGTTTTCGAACCTAGAGAATCAATTGCGCTGACATCAGAATGGATTATCAAAGTTAGAGAAGCCGTCGGGCACAGAATAGTATTGGGTTTAGATTATCATCATAGGTTGAGTGTGGCTGAAGCGGCCTCATTTTGCCAGATGCTTCCACCTCACACTCTTGATTTTTTGGAGGAGCCCATAAGAGATGAATCACCGCAAGCATATTCTACCCTACGTTCTATGACAGATATACCATTTGCTATAGGTGAAGAAATATCGAGCAAATGGCATTTTATGCCATACATAGAAAAAGGATTAACCAATTTTGCCCGTGTTGATGTATGCAATATAGGTGGGTTCACAGAGTCTAAAATTGTAGCGGGGTGGTGCGAAGCTCACTACATAGATCTGATGCCTCATAATCCCCTTGGCCCGATTTGCACCGCGGCATCAATTCATTTGGCGGCATCAATACCAAATTTTGATCGCTTGGAAGATCGGAGCCGAGAAGGATTAACATATAGTTCTCAGATGTTTCCCGTTCAACACGCTTTGGTTGGAGACAGGTATCCAGTACCTGACGGGCCAGGTCTTGGAGTGGAATTTAATGAAGACATGGCTCAGGAATCTTTTGAATTTTGGGAAGCCCCGCATCTTCGAAAAAGGGATGGGTCGTATACCAATTGGTAGGGCTTGTAAACATTTCTTGGTAAATGTTTACATTTTTCATTACGTAGCTTGCGCCTTATATCTATATTTGTAAGTTGCCAATGTCAGATTTATCGTAAAGCGACCGATCCGTCAGTTCGTATAGGAGTGGGTTGGCCTAGGGGATCGAATGGGAGTAAAGAAGCCGTTTTTTCATCGAATTCCACGCCTATACCAGGCAATTCTGGCAAAGAATAATATCCGTCAATGATAGGTATTGGCGACTTAACTATGGAATTTCTGGGGGCTTTAGTCTCATCCAGAGCTTCTAGGATATCCCAGTTAGGAGTACTAATGCCTAGTTGTATACATGCTGCAGTTACAATAGGGCTGAGAAAATTATGCGGAGCTATACGTATATGTTGAGATTCAGCTACAGCTGCTATTTTCTTTACGTGCCCGATACCTCCTGCGAGCCCAACGTCAGGTTTCAAGAAGTGAGGCTTCGTTAACTGGGCAAAATCACGGAATTCCCAGATCCCGACATTTCTTTCACCGACAGCGAGCGGCACTTTAATTTTCTCTGAGACTTCTGACATGGCAAGGAGTCCGTCTGGGGCAATAGGATCTTCAACAAAATACGGTAGGTATTTTGCCGCTTTTTCTATGAAAACCACTGATTCATGAGGCGACATATTTCGATGTATTTCTATAGCTATATCGAAATCCCAACCAACTGTTTCACGTACGGCTTCTACCATATTCAAAGATTGCAGTATTACATTCGGATATGATTCCAGCCACCATTTGTCTGGCATGGGTATGAATTTTAATGCTGTGAAACCGTCATTTTTAACTTTTTTTGCTTGCTCTGCAACTTCGTCCGGAGTATCTCCAGATACGCTTAATGACATAGCTCTTACTTTGCTTCTGGCTTTACCTCCAATTAGGTCCCATACAGGTACTCCCAAACGTTTACCCTTGATATCCCAAAGGGCTATGTCAATTGCACTGATGGCTGCTGAAAGGCTATTTCCTCTGAAGCTATGCTTCCGATGCAAGTAATTCCAGATATGCTCAGTGTCTCCTGGATCCATACCTACCAGATTTGGCGCCAATGACTCTATTGTTTCCTTGGTCGCTTTCGGGAAAGCCCAGTAGCTCGATTCCCCTACTCCTTCAGTACCGTCGTCGGTAGTGATTCGGATTACCAAAAAGTGTGAAATCAAAAACGTTTCTACCTTCTCAATTTTCACCTGATCCTCCTAGTGAATGAGCATAAATGATTGTTATTAATGTTCAAGCTGAATGTCACCATTGAATATTTCACAAAGCTACTGTCCGGAATCCCATATTTCCAGTGGAACTATCTGGCGTTGCTGAACTCCTTGCTGAAACTCTGTAGCGATTGCAGTATGAAGCGTGACAGAGGTATGAACCTCCTTTTGTGACTTTTGATGTTCCTTCGGGCGGCCCCTCAGGATCTAATTCGTTATCCACTGGTTTAGGAACTTTACTGGACCAGTCAGCACACCATTCCCAAACATTTCCAGATGCATTATATATACCATATGCGTTAGGTTCGTAGGATTTTGCAGGAGCAGTGCCGGCATATCCGTCTTCAAGAGTGTTTTTTGCAGGGAATGATCCTTGCCATATGTTGCATTTATGTTGGCCTTCAGGGGTTAGGTTATTGCCCCATGGATATCTGTTTTGTATCAGGCCCCCTCGGGCAGCGAACTCCCACTCGGCTTCAGTGGGTAGGCGAGAGCTTGACCAATTGCAATACGCTTGAGCGTCGTTCCATGAAATATGAACCACAGGATGATCTGGGCGGTCATCTATGTCCGAGTCCGCTCCTTCAGGTTGTTTCCATGAAGCTTCTGGTACTTGCCACCACCATGGAGTCTGAGTCACGACCTGTTGTATTGTTTTTGCGATTTTTCTGGATATGAATTGATTGAAAACAAATGACCAACCGAACACTTCAGCGTCAGTTTGATATTTGGTGGCATCGACGAATCGGGCAAATTCTTCATTTGTTACAGTGGTTGGTGCTATAGAGAATGGACTTAGGACTACTTCTCTTATTGGTCCTTCTCCATCTGCGGCGACGCAGTCGATGTCTTCTGTACCCATCAAAAATCCACCTGATAATTTAACTCCCTCGAAGCTAGTAGCATGGACTTCAGGATGTTCGTATGTTGTGTCTCGATGTTCGAGGTTTTTTGAGTCCCACTGTGGGATACAGCAATCCATATAAGATCCTATTTCAGTCTTTTATTGAATATCGATGGTACGGGATTTATTGAGTTCCAATGCTTGAGCGACAACAGAACATTTCACTGACCATGTCTTTCTAAAACGCGATTATCCTAGGTTTAAGTGCTATCTTGTGTCAAGTTGATTACTATTGGAGACTTAAGGTCTGGGAATCTTAATTTGTGATATGAGACGTCAAGATTCGGTAGTTGTATACGTGATCGAAAGTTTTTTTCAACAATCAGGCGATATTGATTAAACTATTCCATTATGTCTAAGACTATTGATAGAATCAGTGGACAAATTTATTGAGGAGTAGTGAATGCCGTCAAAAACTATCACACAAAGACTAAACGACGGGGAAACTTTGCTAATGGATGGAGGTACGGGGTCAGAGCTACAACGTAGAGGCGTAAATGTCTTAAAAGATGCGACCAGCGAGTTGAAAGCGTGGTCTGCGACTTCCAATATAGACAATCCAGATGTGGTTCAGCAGGTCCATCAGGACTATTTCCGTGTGGGTGCAGACATCATAATAAGTAATAATTTTTGGACTACACCTACTTCTATGGACAGGATAGGATTGCGTCATGAATGGAAAAAGTATGCTACGGCTGCTGCACAAAATGCTGTTAAGGCAAGAGATGCAAGTAATTTGGAAGGATATGTTGCCGGAGGTATAGCTGGTCCGACTTTATATTTTCGTTTAGGTATTAACAAGCCTGATATCGAGATTATGGGTGAAGAATCATTTACCCAAGACTATGTGGAGCATTCGCAGATATTGGCGGATGAAGGAGCGGATTTTATTCTTGCTGAGTATGTGGGCTATATAGCGGATTGCGTCGGGGCGGTTAAAGCATGCTCTCAGGCAGGTTTACCAGTGATTTTGGCAATACGGCATGTTGACAGAGAAGGGAACATGCAATTTGGAGAAAATGTAGAAAATTTATGTGATCAACTTAGGGGCCTGCCTGTGGATGCCTTGATGGTTATGTGTAGTAATCCGGAGGCGATTTCAGCCATATTGCCTAAGATGATAGACGCTTTCGATGGTCCAGTGGGTGCTTACCCAAACATTGGATATAATCCCACAGGCCCCTTGATCAACAGGCCTGTATTAACAAATCAACTGCCGAGCGAGAGCCCAGATATCCTTCAAACCGGTCAATATCAACCTTATAGACTGGCAGAATTTGCAGATACCTGGAAGAAAATGGGGGCACAAATTATTGGTGGTTGTTGTGCTACGGGACCCGAGCACATATTAGCCATGAAGCCTGCAGTGAAAGGTTAAGTCTGTTACCAGCTCTCTGAATCAACATTAGGCTGGTGGTTTGACCAGAATAGTTGTTGTAATCTAATCTTGGTAAAATAAATGTGAGATAATACTGTTATCTAGTGGTTATTGACACAGGAGCGTAGCTCAGTTGGTAGAGCGGCGGTCTCCAAAACCGCAGGTCGCGGGTTCGAACCCTGCCGCTCCTGCCATATCATACAGTGGATGATATAGGCTTCAGTAAGTCAGTACCTATCTATTTAATCGATTACAAATTTTGACTGACAGGTTTATACAGTCCTGCAGTGAATAACTAGTGAATATTAACGAAAAAGTGTTCTGTGCGTAAGTGGATTATTATCGGTCTTGTAGAAGGCGTTGTTATACTTGTACTTGCTGTGTATTACTTCAATTAAATCATACCAAAGTGAGCCTTGCGTTTATGGTAGCATCCTTCATTATTGCGTTTGCACATTGTGAGCCTTGATATGTTCAGTGAATCAGATGGAAATTACGCCCCAATTCTTCCAGGTTCAGAATTGCCTGATTTTTCGCTGCCTACCTTGGATGGCAGGGATATTAGATTAGCGGATTACCGAGGTGTCCGGCTGATACTGTTTGTTTGGGCTTCATGGTGAGCTTGTAGAGATCAGTTGCCTGGATGGCAGCAGTTTTACAAAGAAAACTACAACGACAGCTTTGAATTAATGAGTGTCGCAATTGATGTTCAAGGCGCAGATAGACCTCTGCATTATATCGATGAGGCTTGCGCGAAATTCCCAACTTTGCTGGATAAGTCAAACAAGCTTGGTAGATTACTAGGATTCCGGATCGTTCCAAATGGGTTTTTGATCGATGAAAATGGAGTGCTTAAATACAGGGAAATAGGTAAATTCAGTATAGAATCGCCAAGTACCAAGCAAATGCTGGTCAAATGGACTAGAGGGTCTGGTCCCGATCCAGATAATGTCTTGGACAACACAGAATTTCATCAAATGACTATAGAAGTCAGACGTATGTTCGAAAGAGGTTTGGAACTATACGAGATGGGTATGACTCACCAATCTATAGATATTTGGAAGAAAGCTCTTGAACTGGATCCTGACAATTATATTGTACGCAAACAGATATGGGCTGTTGAGAATCCGGAGAAATTTTATTCTGGGAAAATAGATACAGATTGGCAAAAAAACCGACTTTAGAACCGCAGATACCAATCTGGACTTTATTCAGTGGAATCTTGCCTGAACTTGGAACTTCGCCTTCCTATTCTTAGTGAGAGGAATAGGACTAATGACAGCATAGGAGGGACAATTATCAAGCTGGTCAAAATTCCTGCTACCACCAATGGTTCAAATCCAAATAGATGGTCAATGGTGGCCTTGATCCACTGTAGAAGTGTTGGGTCTCCTGGTTCCGAATGATGAGCTTGAAAATTTTCATCTAGCCAGACAAAGCCGAGACTCATCATTGTTCACATTCCTGTTCCAAGCTTCGCTTTTACTGGCTGAGTATAGGGTTGTTTGGGGAGTTTTGGATTTGTTATCAAGTAGCTGGCCACGCTGGCTGCGATCAGCAAGGTCGCTGAAATAAAAAACGGCACATCATAAGATCCATATATGTCATACAACAATCCTGCCAGATAGATGCTTATTGCTCCACCCATTTGGTGTGCCAATGTTGCGAACCCAACTATAGTGCCCATGGTTTTAAGACCGTAAATGTCAGCGGTGATTGAAGATGTGAGATGAGCTGAAGCAGCCCAAGATAGCCCCGCAATGATCGCAAAAGACCAGAGGCCAATTATGCTGGGTGCGAGTATTAGCATCACAAAGGCCAACGCCCGTACCGCATAAACACTGGCTAGCAAGGATTTGCGACTCATTTTGTCTGAAAGAAAGCCTGTTGATAGAACCCCTACCAGATTCAGGCCGTTCATTAGACCAAAAGCCAGGCCAGCGGTCGCTATAGAGAACCCCTGGTCAAGGGCGAAAGGTACATAATGGAAAGATATAATTGCCGTAGTTATTCCGCAAACGAAATAAGCACCGGTAAGTTGCCATATCTGCGGAGAGCGTAATGCGTCAGTCCAAGAGTCTGATACTGAATGGCCTGAAAAATTTGATTTTGAAGAAAGTGACGGGGTGTTGTCTTCAGGATGGGGGTCGCCGTCCGGAGAATCTCCCGTTTCAGAAGGGTTGTTACGGATGACCATCAGTGCCATTGGGAGTCCCACAGCCAATATCATGGCACCCAGCACGCCCCATGTGATACGCCATCCAAGAAGTAATATTACATACGCAGTGAACGGAGCTATTATCAATGAACCAGCCGATGCTCCGGCTGTCGCAAGGCTTATTGCCATCCCTCGACGTCTGTGGAACCATCTTGCCAAAACAGCATGAATGGTTACCAGCGATGCCCCTCCGCTAGCGATGGACATGATTATGCCGTAGATGATTATCAAGAACCATAAACTGTTGGTGAAAGTAAGTAACACGGAGCTGATCCCGATAATCAATACACTGATAGATATTACAATGCGACCACCAAATCTGTCGTGTAACCTGCCGATGAAAGGTTGTGTTATTGCATTTGCGAACCAACCTATTCCAAATGCCATGGAAATGGTTTTACGGCTCCACTCGAATTCTTCGGTCATCGGGACCACGAAAAATCCGAGCCCGTTACGCGCCCCTGCAGAAACGAACAATATGAAAAACCCAGCAACTAGAACAAACCACCCGTAAAAAATCTTGTTCATCGAATTATCAGCTTTGATTATTCAGTACTTCTCTGAGTCTGGAGGCAATTAATTCAGGTTCACCTTGCAGTAGATTGACCGGACTTATCATAATCCCAGGTACGTTCTGAGGTAACCATCCCGAATTTGCGATTTTCAGTACCCGTATTGAAGGATCGTCATTTGCCAGTTGATCAATTATCTTGTCGTGCCCAGGTCCGTTCCAAGAGCTTTCGAAGTATATGTATACCCGCGGGGTAGCCGATTCGAATTCGTCCAGTTCAGGCGTAGCTTTTGCAAATTCAGCTCTAATTCCGTCGATATCTTCCAATGATTCCACGATATGTTGACATTGACTATCCCATTTGGAGTTCAGTGCATGGTGATCAGTGTCAACAAAAAGTTCCAGTGCAGTAATCAGTCCGGCTATTTCTTCTTTGCATACCTTTGCGCCTCGACCTATGCCATGTGGATTTGGAGAGGAATTGGCTCTAGCGGCCTCTATCAAGTCACTGCGACCGCACAGAATTCCGGTTGATTGAGGTCCGAGTACCCCTTTTCCCCCGCTGTAGCTAACCATGTCAGCCCCCATGCTAATGTATCTGGTAAGGTTTTCAGGAGGGGGCAGCATTGCAGCGGCATCAACAATAACAGGGACCCCTTTTGAGTGTGCTATTTCGACCACTGTTTCCAGAGGTAGTGAACCTATGGATGGAGCGGCGAAGACATGTACTACTGCGGCCGTATTTTCATTAATTGCGGACTCTAATTCCCAATCTTGGGTTTCGCCTACGCCTCCGATTTGTATCAGTTTTGCCCCGGTTGCCCGGAAAGCTCTGTCGTATCCTACTCGATGTGCCCATTGGATCAGTATTTCATTTTTCATTCCAGTTGTATTCGGAAGTTGACGTATTTTTGCCGGGTCTGTGCCAGCGATGCAGGCGGCTGATTCAAGAACCATACCTGCAAATGATCCAGCTGTTACAAGGCCTGCTTCGGCACCAGTTAGATTTGCTATGATTTTGCCTGCCTTGGAATTTAATTCATCAAGGTCCACGAACCATCGTGAAGCCTGTTCCATTGCTTCGACAACCGGAGTAGGCATAAGGCTGCCTCCAACGTTGGTGCGCCAGGATATACCGTTGACTACACGCTTAATTCCTAATCGTTCGTATACAGGACTACCAGTTGATCGAACCATCTACTCCTCCGCTACATCGATTTGTTTTCGTAAGTTTACCTAGGCGTCTAGGATAGGTCCAACAATTTTTCACCCTTGCCCCATGGGATCTTCATTAGTTCTTCCCCCCAGATTATGGGCCCAGAATAGTTGTTCTTTATTTCCGCCATTGCTTTTGCTTTAAGCTCAGGCTCTTCAAGTGTGAGTCCCTGATGACACAGGACCAGTTGTTTCACCCCTGATTCTGATGCAATAGTACCAGCCCCAATCGAGTCGGTTTCAGAATCTTCCGAAGCAGTGCCTGCTATTTCTCCGTGGGTACGGATACACTCCATCACGAGTACGTCGGCATCTTTGGCCAGTTTAGTTAGTGATGCGCAGGGTTTGGTATCGCCAGAAAAGACAATCGATCCGTCGTCGGTGTCCACCCTGTACGCCAATGAGTCAAGGTATGGCTGGACATGCTCTACTCGAGTTGCTGTTACTTCCCAGTGTTTGCCAGAGGCAATTTTCCCTGGGCCAATGTCTTGGGCATGTATTACAGGCGGCTTCCTCGGTAATTCACCGCCTCTATTTTGGTGGGCCCACAAGCTTAAAGGATGACTTGTTCTGGCAACTATGTCGTGCCAGTACGCTCCAATGTCTTCGCCCAAAAGCCTGTATGTGAGTTGCTCTGTGAGTGTTGGGCCAAAAACCTCCAGTTCATTTTCTTGACCTACAGACATATCAAATCTTGTGAGCAGAAAAGTCGGATAATCAGCATCATGGTCAGAGTGATGGTGTGTAAAAAACAATTTACTGACTTGAGTTGCTTCAAAGCCGGCTTTATAAAGTTTGTACGTGGTGGCCGGTCCACAGTCAAACATCATCAATTCTCCGCAAATCTCCAACAAGAAAGAAGATCCCCATCTCACGTGACTGGGAGTAGGAGTGCCGGATCCTAATATAACAAGTAGAGCCATAAATAAACTTATCCCTCCCACCGAGTATCGTTTTGTCAGGCCATGTTAAACCATTGCGGAGAAGCTTGACAGCACTCAGGTTACTTCTGGTCATGTGAAAATCATGGAGGGATTTTGAACAAGTTTACGTTGTTGCATTCCTTAAACAATTGTTAAAAGCTCATATATAATGACAACAGATAGATTGTTGCGGGAATATTTGAGAAAAGAGGGACCGAATGATCAATTTTCAGGCTTCCATGCTTACGTGGGAAAATAAGATTTACCATCGGGATAGTTATTACAAATATGATGGTGGTTTTGTTGGTAGTCCGGGGGATATATACCATGTCAGATTTAATACCCAGTCCAGTTGCGTTGTACGTGATCCAACCAATGGTGCTGATACCGAGATATTTCTAGGGTCGCCGTGCCGAGCTGAATACACTATTGCATATACCAATTTGTTCCAGGTGCCTAGCAATGAATTCAGAATGGCGTTCAGCAGGCAAAATGAGATAAAAATTTCTAATCAGCCCAGTAGTGCGAAAGAGAACCTACCCCTTAATAGTCTTTCCAAGAAAGGGGTCGAATATTCATTCGACAAGAGGTTGTATGGTGAATATGAGAAATTAGATCAAGTAAGAGAAGTCATCCAAGCGACGCTGGCGGGTGATTTTCTCAACGCTGAATCTACATACAATGATTCCAAAAGTGGGTTAAGTGTGACGCTGCAATTCCCGGTGAATTTGATTAATTTGAACGATTTGGGCAATGAGTTCCAAGTTTGTACAGGGCCGATCCTCGTTCCGGATTTGTCCTCTTGGAACGGTAGCGATATCAGCCGAAGTTTTCTTGCCCACGTTGCTTTAAGTTCATTTGACCATGTTGAATTCATACTTCGCAGAGAAGTAGATGTCTCAGATGCTGAGAAAAGCTTGATTGAATCGCCGAAAGGTTTGGATCGTAATGAGCTTGTTGATCCTATGAACGAACCCGAAGGTTACCCGCCCAAAAGATGGCAAGCAACTACATACAATGAAGTCTGGGAGTTGGAATCGGAAAATGTGTTTTACAGGTCAGCAAATCCCAAGTAAAAATGGACGGTTCTAAAAAGAGGATGAATCTGCATTCTATACAATCGAAACAATGTAACAATCTTAATTTACTTGAGTTGTATGGAGACAATTTAACGTGACCGGGCTATTGCTTGGTGCTTTACAGGGGATTTTCGAATGGCTGCCGGTGAGTTCAGAAGGGATTGTTGCGGTAGTATATTCGTTGACCGATCAAGGGACCTTCGCGGAAGCAGTTCACTTTGCCCTATGGCTTCATATTGGTACAGCACCAGCAGCCGTCATTGTATTCAGAAGAGAAGTAGGTTCTGTATTGGAAGATATGTTTATCAGGCCGCGTAATATGACGGCGCAAACACGTTTTTTGCTGATAGCAACTTTGGTAAGTGGGGCCCTTGGATTACCTATTTTAATATTTGTTCAAGAGATAGGAATGTTTGCGGGAAGTGTGTCAATGGCAGTGATAGGCTTATTGATGGTTTTAACCGGTCTCATTCAACTTAAAGGACAAGCTAGAACTAACCGGAGTGTTGAAAAATTGAAGGTGATTGATGGTGTGCTTGCAGGGTTAGCCCAGGGGTTGGCAGTTCTTCCGGGACTAAGCAGATCGGGTTTAACTATTGCCTCTCTGGTGGGAATGGGCTTGGATCGTAGGGATGCATTGACTCTGAGCTTCCTGATGGGTGTGCCGGCCAGCATTGGTGCATCTGCATACGTATTGATGAGCTCAGCGGTTACAATTTCGATTAATACCGTACTGGCGTCCGTGATAGCATTTCTTACTGGGATGGTTACTATCAAGGTGATGCTTGTTTTTGCTCAGAGAGTCAACATGGGTTGGTTCGTGTTAGTGACGGGATTGTTAATGGCGTGTGGGGGAGTTCTTAATACTTTGGCTTAATGGTAACTCACAGTCTGGGTTTACCATGGAAAAATATGAAACAGGGGACTTAAATTGCCGAGCGGTAAATTTCAGAATCTGCCAGCTATTGCAGGGG
>Ga0310344_10001826_pt1 | contig 16184 bp, 21 predicted proteins | sample HC15DNA20200_MG_FD_203801 | JGI IMG/M metagenome (GOLD analysis project Ga0310344, IMG submission 203801) | Marine microbial communities from station ALOHA, North Pacific Subtropical Gyre - HC15-DNA-20-200_MG | ecosystem: Environmental > Aquatic > Marine > Oceanic | place: Pacific Ocean: North... | reverse complement strand
TAGGAGGAGTGGATGCACTTCTTTCAACTATTCAAATGCCTCCTGGAATTCCTGTTGCAACAATGGGAATTGGTTCTCCTGGCGCAAGGAATGCGGCCCTTTTTGCAGCAAGAATCTTATCTTTAGAAGATTCAAAAATATTGGAAAAATATAAAACCTATGTAGAAAAACAAAAACAAAAAGTTTTAGATTCAGATCGTTCTATTCAAAATAGATAAAGATAAAATAATTGCTATGTATGAAATTATTAAAGTTTCCAAGAATAATCCCGATCAAAGTATTTTAGACAAAACTTCTTCAATTTTAAATTCGGGACAGGTTGTCGTGCTTCCGACCGACACTGTATATGGACTTTGTATTCAAGCTAAAACTAACAATGCACTAGAGAAACTTTCTGTAATTAAGGGAAGATCTCCTGATAAGGGCGTGCCGTTAATTATTGGAGACATTCAACAACTTTTTAATTTTACAAATCAAATTTCTTTAAAAAAAATAGAATTTTTGAAAAAAATTTGGCCAAGTCCAATTACCTTCATCTTTGAAGCAAAAGATTCATGGGGATTTAGCAAAAACGGTATTGCTATTAGATTGCCAGAACAAGAACTATGCAGAAAGGTAGCAAATCAAGCAGGTCCTTTCTTAGCAACAAGCTCAAACAGAACCGGAGAACCTATTTTAGATAACATTGAAGAAATTGTCTTGCAATTACAAAATGTTCGACTTTTTCTAGATGGAGGAATAATCAAACAGAATATAGCTTCTACTATCGTAAGTTTAAAAAAAGATGTTCCTGAATTAATCAGGGATGGTAAAATCCCTTTTAAAAACATCATGCATACTTGGGAGAAAATATAGGTTATTTTTATTCTGGCTCAGGAAGATTTAGAACGATATCTCCACTTTCTTCAATAAAACATTGACAAGCAAGGCGGTATTCATCGGGACTCCAACCATATGTTTCTAAAATATCTCTTTCTTCCTCCTCTTGTTCGGAAAGGTTTTGACCACCAGAAACGATAACAATTTTACATGTAGAACAGGCACAATTACCACCGCAATCATTTGTATGATCAATATTATTTTCTAAATTCAAATCAAGAATTGAACTTCCTTCTTCTGCTTTATATGTAACGTCTAAATTTTCAATTCGAATCTCGCCCACTTACTTTCTCCTTTGAAAAAAACAGATACTTTAAAATATCTTTATATCTACATAAGTCGCTTAATGAAATCAAATAAAAAATCATTTTTACTATAAATTTCCACCCGGCGGCAGTATTTCAAGAGTTTCTGTCCAAGCAAATGAAGATTGTAATAATATAAATTCCATCGATTCTGCCACTTTTTCTGGACTTAACATCTTAGAAAAATCAAACTCTCCTGGGATAGACTTCCATAACGGTGTTTCCGTAGCGCCAGGCCTTAAAACACTAACTTTTATACCTTTTGGACGACATTCCTCAACCATAGCTCTGGACATACCCTCTAATCCTGCTTTTGCAGCACAATAAGCAGAAGAACCAGAAAACCCAGTTATCGCACAAATCGAAGAAACATTAATAATATTACCTCTTGATTCTTCCAACATAGGCATGAAAGCTTTAGATAAAAGAAAAGGTGCTTTTAAACAAACAGATATAACGGAATCAAATTTTTCAATAGACAAATTTTCTATTTCATCAACAAAAATAGAACCTGCATTATTAATTAATGTGTCTACTGTACCCAATCTTTTTTTTGAAATCTCAGTCAAGCCTTGTATTTCTTCAGTATTAGTCACATCACAAATATGAGGAAAAACTTTTCCTCTAAAATTTTTTGAATCAAATCCAAGTTGAGTTAATCTTTTTTCATCCCGTCCTACAGCTAGAACCCTAGCACCTAACTTTGCAAAACGTAATGTTGCGGCTTTCCCAATACCACTTGAAGCGCCTGTTATCAAAATTCTTCGATCTGTAAGGGAACTAAAATCTCTTTCCAATGTTTATCCTCCACGATAATCAACAAAATTACGTTGATTTTCATATAGCCTAATATTATAAAGAAAATTTTTAGGAATATAGAGAATTAATTCTTCCCAGATTGAAATCGCTATATTCTCTGCAGTTGGGATCCGTTTTTTCATAAAAGATTCTACATCAAGATTTAAATTTTTATGATCAAGAACTTCTATAACATGATCTTTTATTATTTGTTTTAATTCTGCAAGATTAAACGCCATCCCGTCATCTTTATTAACAGGTGCTTTCAGTGTTACTTCTAGAATATAATTATGTCCATGATAATTTTCATGCGCACATTTTCCGTATATCCTATGATTTTTTTCGTCACTCCAGTCTTCTCTGTATAATCTATGTGCAGCTGAAAATTCTTCCTGTCTAGTAATATTTATCATTTTTTTTCCTGAGGTTATTAAAATTAAGAAAAAAAGAACCAAGGAAAGATTGTACTAAAAATATTAGCTTTCTAAAAATATTAAGGGCATCCTTTTATTTTCTAATGATCATTTTTGATTTTTAAATTTTATCTAATTTTATAATTTTTTTTTGTCTTGTTAGTGAATAATGATTTTGATACGCTCAAATTCTACTACTTCACTTAACTGAATTAACGCAAGGGGAATACCAATATGACTAAAGCACAAAAAGAATCTGCTCCTTCTAAAACAAGTGGATTTGTTAAAATACAAGACGGTGTTCATGTTTATGTCGGAGGAAATGGATCTACAAATTTTGGCTTAATCCTAACTAAAGAAAAACCTGTAGTTATAGATAACGATATTCGATGCAGAAAAGAATTCACGGGTGGAATGAAAAAAATCACAAGAAAACAACCTGGCATTCTTTTTAATACACACCACAACTTTGATCACACATCAGACAACGGCTATTACCATAAAATGGGAGTCATGTCTTTTGGAAACTCACTGGCTGTAGAAGAAATGTATAGGGAGGAAACTGAAGGAATTTGGGTAAAACAAATGTTAGGTAGGGGTCCAAAAGTAGATCATCTACTTAAAACATTAAAAGTTGATCCTCCAAAAGTGATTTTTGAAAATTTATTAACTGTTGAATATGGTGGACGAATTTTTCAACTTATTTACATAGATCATTGTCATACGAAAGGCGACTCTGTAGTTTGGATGCCAAAAGAAAAAATTTTATTTACCGGGGATCTTCTTACTTATAAAACTCATCCTGTGAATAGACTTGGAAATTTTCATAATTGGATTTCAGCTTTTAAAATTCTAGAAGAATTTCCTGCTAAACATATTATTCCTGGACACGGTCCCATGCCTCCAAGTGGGAAAAAAATAATACAAGATAATAAAAAAATGTTTTTAAAGTTAAAAAACGAAACTAGTCGGGCTTTAAAGAAATATGGCACTCCTACCAAAGCTGCCAATAATGTACACTTAAAAGAATACGAGAAATGGTTTAGGTATCCTCTAGTAGAAGCAAATGCGCTTAAAATGGCACAGGAACTTAAAAGAAAAAAATAATTTTTTGCAGTTTTTAAGAAAAAAATATTTTTCTTTTCGCGAGAATCGCACATGATGTAACTGTACAAATAGATAATACTTTAAATATCAGCACTAATGTAAATGCATAGAAATAAGTACCACTCACGTCAAAAATATATCCCGCCAACCATGGGCCAGCTGCAGAAGCGAGTCCTGACCCCATTTGACTAAATCCAAGGATACGACCGAAACTTTTTCCTGGAAAGATTTTTGCCTTTAAAGAAACAAACATAATAGATCGAGCCCCTTCCCCTAATCCATAAAATAAAACGTAGAAATAAGGCAATCTGCTATTTTCTGCAGAAAAATTCATAAGTAAAATAACCCCAATAAATCCGAATACTCCAAATGTAATATACGAGGAAACTAAACCTACCTTATCTCCTATCCAACCTCCAAGAATTCCTCCGATAGACCGAACAAGTGCTAATCCTCCAATCAAAGAAGCGGCTGTTAAGGTATCAATGCCGACATCAACCATATGCGCTATTTGGTGAACTCCAACGATGCTAAATCCAACTCCATGAAAAATTCCAGCTAAACAAAACAGCCAAAATACCGGTTCTTTAAATGCTTTTTTTAGTGTCCAATCTCTAGAATTTTCTTTAGAATAATTTTTTTCTTCAACCTTTCTAGAAGATCGGTGAAAAAATAGATTAAGCGGAAACACAAATAAGAAAATAATCGCTGCTAATATTAAATATGTAGATCTCCATCCATATAGGCTAATCAAAAATGCAGCAAATGGAACCATTAGAACGCTTCCACAACTTCTGCCCGACAATGCAATGCCCATAGCAGTTGATCGTCTTTTTAAAAACCAAGAACTAATAACTGTGCTGGTTGGAATAAAACCAATAAGCGTGATTCCAAGAGCCACAAAAAAACCATAGAAAAAATACAATTTCGGGAGAGAGTCTATTTGAGTCATAAGAATAAGACTTAGACATAAAACACAAATTCCAGACGGAATAACTATCCTTGGTCCCCAACGATCCACCATTGCGCCTATCACACCTGCAGAAAGTGCAAATGTTACCATCGATACAGAAAAGCCAAAAGCTGCGTCAGCTCTTGACCAATGAAATTCTTCTAGAAACGCAACATAAAAAACAGGAAAAGTTGCAACTATAGAACCTGCTATTGCCATAGTCGTAAAAGACAAAGCAACAATCAACCACCCATAATAATTATAACTTTCCTCTCCTACATCTGAGGAAAAATAAAAAGTTTTCACAAATTATAACTCGTTTCTTTTTATGGTTTTCAATTATAACTTTTAATCCTATGATAAAATTAATTATGCTTCATAAGTTATAAACAAAAAAGGTAACTTATTTTCTTAAAACAAATATGAATAAACAAAGTTTTGTCAGATGAAAAAATATAAAAATAAGAATTACATTTTCTGGATTTTTTTTATTTCGTTTTCAATGTCATTTATTTTTCTTCTGTTTAATGCAAAAACAATTTTTCTCAAAAATACAGATGTAAAATCAATTCTCATTAAATCTATTCGTAAGTCAAAGGATAAAACTAAAGAAGAAACGATAAAAAGAATTTCCGAAATAATTGTTAAATTGTACAGTGATTTAAAACATACAAGCAGAATAAAAATAAGTAGTAAAATTGACAAAAAGGGCATTGCAAACTTTGTCTTAATTTTGCCCTGGAGCGAAGTGAGTGAAAAAAAAATTAAAAGAAGAATCTTTCTAATAAAAAATCTTATTAAATCAATGTATAAAGAATCTGGTTATAAAAAAATTAAATTTAAAATAAATGTTTATAAGTTAAAGAAAAATTTTATCGATAAAGATCTGCTGTACAAACTCACTTATTGAGGAAATTTTGATCTATAGGATAAAAATAAGACGGACACATACACTTGCCCGCCTTAAATTAATTAATTTAATAAAAAACAGAACTTACGCTTATGTTGACGAACCTTCTTAAGCAGTCTTTGTTACATTTGCAGCCTGTAGTCCTTTTGGTCCCTGTTGAATCTCAAAATCAACAGAATCTCCTTCTTGTAAAGACTTAAACCCATCAGATTGGATTGCGGCAAAATGAACAAAAACATCATCTCCATTTTCCTGAGAAATAAAACCATAACCTTTTGCATCATTAAACCACTTAACTGTTCCTGCTGGCATACTCATACTCCTGAAACACAGGGCGAATTCCTGTTTAGAGTTCCAAACTCAACAAGGATTACGACCTACAAAAAATGCTTACACTAATTGCAAGCAAAAAAAATTACTAAGTAAACACTATTTCCACTAATATTGCATATAAAAATAAGGCGGACACATACACTTGTCCGCCTTAAATTAATTGTTTTAATTAAAAATATATCCTACTCTTCTTCGGAGTCATCTCCCATATCCGAATCTGATGAAGGAGCTGGAGAAGAACCTCCTGTTTTCACTACATTTGCAGCCTGTAGTCCTTTTGGTCCCTGTTGAATCTCAAAATCAACAGACTCCCCTTCTTGCAAAGACTTAAATCCATCAGACTGGATTGCCGAAAAATGAACAAATACATCGTCTCCACCTTCTTGAGAAATAAAACCATAACCTTTTGCATCATTAAACCACTTAACTGTTCCTGCTGGCATACTCATACTCCTGAAACACAGGGCGAATTCCTGTTTAGAGTTCCAAACTCAACAAGGATTACGACCAAACTAAAACTGCTTACACCAACTGCAAGCAAAAAAAGACACATAAATATTACCTATCTCGTAGGTAACATTGATACCCTATTCTATATTATAAAATAAAAGTATATTAAAATTATAGTAAAATTAAAGAAATTATTCAAGTATTTTATTTTAAACACTAACGCGAGGCATAATCAGAGATGAAAAATTTTAAAACTATAGGAATATTGAGTCCTGGTGACATGGGGCATTCAGTAGGAAAAGAATTTAAAAATAATGGATTTTCAATTGTAACTTGCTTAAAAGGCAGAAGTAAATTAACTAAAAATTACGCGAAAGAAGCTGGCTTTGTTTGTTTGAAAACATACAAGAACGTTCTAGAAGAGTCAGATATAGTGCTTTCGATTTTACCGCCAAAAAATTCTATTGCTTTAGCTAATAAGATTGCGAAAGATTTGAAAAAAATAAAATCTAAGCCTATTTATGTAGATTGCAATGCTATTTCACCGCAAAATGCAAAAAAAATAAACAAAATTATCGTGGCAACAGGATGCTCTTTTGTAGATTCTGGAATAATTGGCCCTCCACCAATAAATACAAACACCACCAGGTTTTATATAAGCGGATTACAATTAAATAAATTAAAAGAACTTGAAACGAAAAGAATTCAAATATGCCCTGTTGGAAAAGAAATTGGCCGAGCCTCTGCTATGAAAATGTGTTACGCTTCGCTCACCAAAGGAACAAGAGCACTCCACGCTGCCGTAATAACAGTAGCAGAAAAATATGGGCTAACTAAGGAACTCAAAAAAGAATTCCTGTCTAGCCAAAAAAATATTTATGAAATGATGATAAAAACGCAACCGAGACTCCCTTCTGTTTCAGGAAGGTGGATAGGGGAAATGGAAGAGATTGCTGATACCTTCAAAGAAATGGGGGTTAGCCCTTTCTTTCATCTTGCTGCAGCTTCTATCTATTCTATGATGAAAAATTCCCCGCTATCCAAAGAAAAATCTAACAATTTTAATGCAAAAAGAAGTTTGGAAGAATTAGCTAAGATTTACGCAAAAACTATCAATAAAAAAAATTAATTCAATAAGTCATAGGAAAATTTCATGAAAAAAGAAAATGCTGGAAAAATTTTTCTTATATTTTTACAACTAGGCCTAACTTCTTTCGGAGGACCAATCGCTCACCTTGGATATTTTCGTGAGGTATTCGTTAGTCGTAGGAAATGGATTAGCGAAAAGTCGTTTGCTGACTTATTAGCATTATGTCAATTTTTGCCTGGTCCCGCTTCAAGTCAGGTTGGTATAGGGATTGGCCTTGCTAGAGGAGGTATACGTGGTTCCCTAGCTGCTTGGTTGGGATTCACTCTTCCCTCAGCAATAATGATGATTATTTTTGGCTATGGAGTTATAAATTTTAGTCAGAACATACCTAGCGGAGCATTGCATGGGTTGAAGATTGTAGCGGTTGCAGTAGTCGCACAGGCAATTTGGGGTATGTCAAAAGTTTTGTGTCCTGACAACTTAAGAATAACTATCGCTATTACTTCTGCATCTCTTATTTTAATTTTTGAAACTATTCTTATTCAATTTGGAGTAATTATTTTAGGAGCTATTTTAGGAGTCTTTTTTTTGAATGCAGAAATAAAACCAGAAAAATCTTTTCTTGAGATACAAGTTCCAAAAAGTTTTTCCGTTTTATGCCTGTCTTTATTTTTCCTTTTTCTTTTCGGACTTCCTTTTTTAACTCAAATCTATCCTTCTCAAAATTTATCACTACTTGATAGTTTTTATCGTTCGGGGTCCTTGGTGTTTGGCGGGGGACATGTGGTCTTACCGTTACTAAAAACAGAAGTGGTGCCAACTGGGTTAGTTTCAAAAGAAGCATTTATGTCTGGATATGGTGCCGCGCAAGCTTTGCCAGGACCTTTATTTACATTTTCTGCATTTTTAGGAACTGTAATAAAATCCGGTCCTAATGGGTGGATAGGGGCTGTAATTTGTCTTATGGCGATTTTTCTTCCTTCTTTTTTTCTGATTTTAGGAGTACTTCCTTTTTGGGATTCTTTAGGCAAATTACAATCTATTGCAAAAGGTCTTCTTGGAATAAATGCTGCAGTGGTAGGACTTCTTATCGCAGCTTTTTACAATCCTCTATGGATCAACGGAATACTTTCCATAAATGACTTTATTCTTGCTATGCTGGCATTTTTGTTGCTTGTTTTTTGGAGAATTCCTCCGTTTTTAGTTGTTTGTTTTTCAGCATTAGGTGGTTGGTTAACGCAAATTATAATTTTATAGTTGTAAATTATAATTTTCTTTTTGTATTTGGAAAGATTTCTATATTTGGAAGAATTCTTTCTATATTCTCTCTCTTCCCAAAAAAAACAGGTCCTTCTATTTTTTTTCCTTCAGCCATCGAAAAAAGATCTATTGGATTTCCGTTAGGATAAAAACCACCTCCGCCTACTTCTTGAAGAATTGCTAATGGAGCCAAAATATCCCATATCTGAGGCCTATCAACCAAAGCGGCAATGGCACATCCAGCTGCTGTGTAGGCTATATGGGTACTGGCGCTACCATATGCAACAGATTTTCCAGCAAAATTAAAATTAAAGAATCTCTTTTGCGAGGAAGGAACAAAAACCATCGTCTGTTTTTCAATCTGAATTTCTTTTAAAATTGGCATTTTTTTACTATTTCTTGTTGCTCCTTTCCCCCTCTCTCCCATAAACAGTTCTTTTGTTTTCGGCATATAGAAACCCCCTGCTATAGGAGTTTTCTCTTGCATTAATCCCACACAGATTCCCCAAGTAGGCAAACCTTTAGTGTAGGGGTTAGTTCCATCAATTGGGTCTATAGCCCAAATTCGTTTTTGATTTTCGGTAAGTATATTTTTAAGACCAAACTCCTCACCTATAAATAAGTCTTTTTTAAATTTTTTTAAGATTTTTTCTTTTAAAAACAATTCAATCTCGTAATCCACTTCACTTACTAAGCTTTGATCTTTTTTTTGACTTACAGACAAAGTCTCTTGTTTCGCAATAGCAATGTCTCCTGCTTCTTCTAAGAGTTTTTTGATAAACTCTCTCAATTTTATCTCCAGTAGGTGATTAGAAAATAAGAAATACTAATTTCTTATTTTGGTTTTTTTTACAACATATTTATGCTATTCAGCTTTGTTACTCTTAATATTTTATAGCTGCTCAACACTTTATCCTTTTCTAGGAATCACTCCAACATGAAATTAGTTTTCAATGCCAAGTCAACTTTTTAAAAAAAATATTGATTACACTGACGGACCAATAGGTCGCAATGTCTATCTAATATCTATGCCAATCTTTTTTGAACTGGTTGCTTGGAATATTGATAGTATTTTGGAAGTTTACTGGATTGGGAGATTAGGTCCTAGCGCACTTGCTGCTATGACTATTGCGTTTATAACTTTAATTTGCGCGCGTGCTGGCGGAATGGGAATTCGTGTTCCTGCGCAAGCCTTAGTTGCTCAATATATCGGTTCTGGAGACAAAGAAAAAGCTGCCCTGGTAGCTGGACAAACTTTTCTTTTACAACTTCTTTATTTTGTTCCTATTTCTCTTTTAGGAATAATCATCGCCCCTTATCTTGTCGGGTTTTTTTCCTCAGAAGATCCTCTTAGATCATTAGCAATTACATGTCTTCGCTCTGGTTTCATTATGGTTATTTTTATAGATGGAATTTTTACTATTGGAAACCTTTTAAGAGGAGCAGGTGACGTTACTCTCTCTTTAAAGGGTATGATTATAAGTTCATGTATAGTTTTTTGGGCAATACCCCTTCTTATTTATGGTTATGGGTATATTCCATCCCTAAAAATTGCCGGAGTATTTATAGGGCTTGGGGCAGGTAGATTGGTTGGTTGTATGGTAATGACGTATTTTTTGTTTTCTGGTCGCTCAAAAATCCCGCTGAAACTTTATCATCTAAAACCCAACAAAAAACAATTATTACAAATCATTTCTTTAGGATGGCCAGCAATGGGTCAGATGTTATTTGAAAGAAGTGCTAATGTAGTTTTAGTTTCAATGTTAGCACCATTCGGAGCTATTGGTTTAGCTGCATGGTCAATTGGAAGTAGGGTTAACAATATGGGAAGAATGCCAGGATTCGTTTTACAGTCTTCTTCTAGAACATTAGTAGGACAAAATATTGGTGCGGGAAAAATAGAAAGGGCTGCACTCTCAGCAAGGTTCGTTCTGTGCCTTTTGTTTTTTATAATGATTTTTGTAACAACAGGCTTCTTTTACTGGGCTAAAGAAATTGTTGTTTTTTTTGGTATGGGGAGTGAAGGATCAGAGACTGCTGAAATTTGCTTTCAAATTCTAAGCCTAGGAGTCGGCTTTGAAGCAGCAAGAAGAGTTGTGGCAGGAATTTTTGAGGGCTCAGCTGACACTAAGCCTCCAATGATAATAGAAGGAATTATTCGTTGGGGAGTTCTTCTTCCAGCGGCTTTTCTTCTTTCTTATACTTTTAATTTTAAAGAATTTGGAATTTGGTGGTCTGTTGCGGGCAGTCAGATTTTAGGCGGAGTTGCCTTATTTGTCTGGTACATGCTTGCATGGCCAAGAAAACAAAAAATTATATAACCATTTTCTCTTTTTTTAAAAAAATTAATATTTGTTGGTCATATAAAATTGAAAAATGATACAAAAATCAATTCATATAATTTCACAAAAGGTCGTATTTCTCGAGGGATTTCTAGGATTGCAATTCCTTCTTGCTTAGAAAATGTTTGTTGGAATCTAGACGCACTAGTAGAGGTTTATTGGATAGGAAGACTAGGGGGAGCTGAATATTTAGCTGCTGTCTCACTCGCATTCATGATAATTTTTTTTCTTAGAGCAGTAGGCTTTGGTTTTCGTACTGCAGGAAGCGCTATAGTTGCTCAAAAAATTGGATCTGGAGATGCCTTAGGTGCTAAATTTGCTGCCGCACAAACGATTTTGCTAGCCTTTATTTATTATCTTTGTGTTTCAATTCTTGGATTTATTTTTTCTCCATTTCTTATGTCCTTATTAACGGAAGATGCAAAAGTTTTATCTTTAGGTATTAGTTACTTGCAAACTAGCTTTTTATTTTTTGCATTTGTAGATGGGATTTTTACTATAGGCCACCAATTTCGTGCATCAGGAGAACCACGTTTCTCTCTTTACGGACAGCTTTGTTCGCCAATTATATCTTTTTTTAGTGTTCCCTTTTTTATTTACGGATTTTCCGGTTTTTCAGGACTAGGCCTATGCGGAGGAGCAATAGGTGTGGGAACAGGAAGGTTAATTGGGGTGAGTTTGATGTTTTTTATTATTTTTACAGGTAGATCTAAAATCTCATTTGGAATAAAAGAAATATGCCCAAACTTTCAGCTTATTTGCCAAATAGTTAAAATAGGATGGCCTGCAGCAACACAAAATTTATTAGAGCGAGGATCAAGTTTAATCCTGTTAAAAATATTATCAATTTTTGGCCCTGTTTATCTCGCGGCCTGGACTGTTGGAAATCGTGTTTCATTATTGGCAAGAAACCCTAGTTTTGGCATTCAAGCAGCGCTTAGAACTATGGTAGGACAAAACATAGGAGCAAAAAAATTTGACCGGGCAACAGATAGTGTAAAATTTTCACTCTTAGCTTTAATTATACTTATGGGCTCCATTGCATTTTTACTTTTTATTTTTGCAGAGAACTTATCTAAATTTTTTGGCCTAAAGGACGATCTGTCAATAAAAGTCGCTACTTTGTGTTTAAGAATTTTATCTGTCGGATTGTTTTTCGAAGCAATTTTTAGAATGATACTAGGAGCCTTTCATGGAGCAGCCAACACAAAACCTCCAATGGTAGTAGAATTTTTTACAAAATGGTTCGTTCAAATACCTGCCGCATACATAATTTCTATAGTTTTGGCATTTGGTGGTTCAGGAGTTTGGTTTGCTATGTCAGGAGGACAAATTCTGTCATGTGTGTTTTTATTATTATGGTATTATTTTTGGATTAAGAAAAAAGGGATTGGAAGTTATTCAATATTAAAAAACAAGGAACTTTAATGAGAGGCACTTCAGAAACACAATCTACTATTTACGGACCAGTTGACTCATGGAGGTTTGGTTTTTCTCTGGGAGTTGATCTTATTTTAAGAACAAGTGTTTGTTCTTTCAATTGCGTTTACTGTCAGCTCGGTTCAATACAAGAAATAACTAACGAAAGGCAATTGTTTGTCAAAACTGAAAAAGTTATGTCAGATTTAAAAAAATCCGACTGGCAAAAATCAGATATTATTACTTTTAGCGGAAGCGGTGAACCGACTTTAGCTAGAAATCTAGGAGAAACTTTAAAAAAAATTAAAGAGTACACTAATATTGAAACACATGTTTTAACAAATGGCACTTTACTTGAAAATAAAGCTGTTCGTTCAGAACTTTGTAATGCAGACAGGGTGTCTGTCAAACTAGATGCTGTAGATGAAAAGATGTTTGCAACTGTAAACAGGCCTTTTAATGGTATTACCCTCCAGTCAATTTTAAGTGGAACAAAGATTTTTCGAAAAGAGTTTTCAGGGTTCTTCGATACGCAAATCATGTTTCTCCCCTCGAACAGAAAAATGACTGCTCAGCTATGTGATTTGATAAACGAGATCAAGCCAGATGAAGTGCAGTTAAACACTCCCAAAAGAGCATATCCTTCCTCTTGGTTTATAGAGTCAAGAGGACGATATGACTATAAAAAATCGAAAGTAAAACTTCATGATCTTAAGGTGATTGAAAGAGAGGAAGCGATTGAAATAGAAAATCAGATAAGAAAAAAAACAGGTCTTGTAGTTAGCAGTGTTTATGGTGAATCTTAAGAAATTTTTATCTTTAATTTTTAATTTTTTGAGGAGAAAATGCTTCGAGGATTGCTTTGGTTAGCAGGTACATTAATTCTAGCTTTTTTGTGTTTTTTATTTTTAAGCAGTGTTTGTGCAGATAGTAAAATTTTTCCATCAATTTATGTTTATTTTTGTGGTAGTTAAAATCGGCAAAAAATGAATTTATATCAAAAAGAGAAAAAAATATTAATTGTTTGCTCTGATCTGATTTTTTCAGGACAAATTCGTTCTTTTTTTAAATTAAAAGATGAAAGAATAAAATTTATTGAAAATCCAAGTGAATTTCGAAACGCCCTAGTTAAATTTCATCTCATTCTAATTCTTTTCGATTTACACCATCCTTCTTTAGGTAATAAAGAAGCTTTTTCTTTAATAAAAGAAGTTAGAGAAAATCCTGAAAATAGATCGGCTTTTGCTGTATCTTGGGGTGCTCATACAGAAAGCGCCCTACTAAAATCGGCCTTAGAATTTGGTTTTAATAAAGCTATGCCTAGATCTTCTTTTGTAAAGGAACTACCAAATCTTATAAAAAAAACACTACTTGAATTCTATTAAACTTATATGAATAAATTAAAAGAAAAATCAAATCCACATGAGTACAAGGGCTCTTTGATATGGTGGATTGAAATTATTTCATCACAGCAAAATTATTTACAGGCAATAATTTTAGGATATGATAGCCTAGCTTATTATCAAGGGATAAATAAAAATTATCGAACTTCTAGAGACGGAATAATTTATGCTCTTGGGCGTTTAACATCAATGGCAGAAAATAAAAATGAGTGTGAAAATCTTCTTTTATGTCTAGGAAAAGAGATGCCGCTGAACATATTGCCTAACTCTCCAGCTATTTCCTATGATTTTCAACCATAAAAAGTTCTTACAAACAAAGGGTTTTAATATTGCAAGCTGTAATTTTATTTCTAGTTTTAATTTTTTTTCCTATTTCAGGTGTTGAAGCAAAAAGACTGAAATTTGCAACAACAACATCTATTGCAAATAGTGGAATTTTATCTCCATTATTATCTGCTTACAAAAAAAAACAAGAAATTACTGTTCATGCAATTATTACTGGAACAGGAAAAGCCCTTGAACTAGGAAAACATGGGGACGTTGATTTAGTTCTTACCCATGCCCCCAAACTAGAACACTTATTTATTAAAAATAAATATGGAATAGATAAAAAGGAAATTATGTTTAATTATTTTCTAGTCGCGGGGCCACCATCTAAGAAACCTTTGCTTAAGAGTGAAAAAGTCGTAGACATTTTAAAACAAATAGCTAAAAAGAAGTATAGCTGGATAAGTAGGGGAGACAATTCTGGAACTCATGTGAAAGAAATTGAATTATGGAAAAATGCCAAACTAAATCCGCTTGGAAAATGGTATTTGTCCTCAGGGCTAGGGATGGGAAGGTCTTTGATAATAGCAGAAGAAAAAAATGCTTTTATATTGTCAGACAGAGGAACTTATCTTTCTTTTTTACATAGAAATAAAATCAATCTCAGAATTGTTTTTGGCCGAAAGGATAAAAATTTGTTAAATGTATATTCCGTAATTCAAGTAAATCCTATTAAACACAAAAATATTTTATACAATGAGGCAAGGAAATTTTCAGATTTTTTGCTTTCTAATACTGCACAATGCATAATTAAGAAATTCAAAATTAAAAAAGTACCTCTTTTTTATCCGGTAAGTTTGTGCACTAACAACCAATCTCAAGGAAAATAATAATGGGGTTTTTAACAGAGGGCTTTTTTAGTGCAATTTACCTTATTTTCAATCTTGACTATATGGTTCTTAGTACTGCCTACACGACTATTCAAGTTGGATTTATTTCAACTATTTGCGCATCTTTAATAGGCCTTCCTATAGGCTTTTCTCTAGCAACTTTTTCATTTCGAGGAAAGAAAATTTTAGTCCTGCTAATACAAACACTTTTAGGGCTGCCAACTGTTGTTATAGGATTGATTGTATATGGATTTCTTTCGAAAAAAGGACCATTAGGATTTATGGATTTACTTTTTACCCCATCTGCCATAGTTATAGGATTAGTGATTCTCGCAACTCCTATTGTAATAGTTTTTTCTTACACAACAATAAAAACTGTTGACTCCCGAGTAAGGGAAACTGCTTTCTCGCTAGGCGCATCAGAGCTTAAAGCGGCATGGACAGTAATTTGTGAGATACGATACGAAATTTTAGCGGTTATCCTAGCAGCTTTTTCAAGAGTAAGTTCTGAAATTGGGATTGCGCTCATGTTAGGAGGAAATATTAAAGGATTTACAAGAACATTAACAACAGCAATTGCACTGGAAAGCACTAAGGGAGAGTTTGCCTTTGGGATTGCTCTTTCAATTATTTTGCTTTTTATAATACTTATTGCAAACTTAATGTCGTTTGTATTTAGAAAGCTATAAATGAGTTTAATTTTAAAAAATATCAAAGTTGAATATGAAGGGTTTAATGCGCTAACCATAGATTGTCTGGAGGTTTCTGCATCCAAAACAATTTGGGTTACAGGTCCTAATGGTTCCGGAAAAACTACGCTTTTAAAACTTCTTGCAGGCTTAATTACCCCTAAGACTGGTATCTTTACCTACAATTCCAAAGATCTTGTTACTAAAAAAGATTATATGGAATATCGACAAAAAACTACACTTCTCTCTCAAGAGCCCTATTTATTTCGGGGAACTGTTTTTAAAAATGTGATGTATGGGCTTAACAAAAAAAAGCTTCCTAAAAAAGAATTAAAAACAAAAGCATTAAATGCTATGGAACAAACGGGAATTTTAAATTTGTCTAACAGAGATTCTAAACATTTATCAGTTGGCGAAAAAAAAAGAGTTGCGCTTGCAAGGTGCATAGCAATAGATTGTGAAACTATTTTACTAGATGAACCGCTAGCTGGTTTAGACGAAAAAAGCATTTCTCAAATTACCAATTTAATTAAGAAATTATCACAACTCGAAAAAACACTAATTATAAGCACTCACAACTACGAGAATACCAAAAATAAAAATGATTCCTGCATTCATCTAGAATCAGGAAAAATAGAAAATTTCAGTCACTAGAAACACTCTTTTAAAAAACAAAT
>Ga0310344_10001825_pt1 | contig 16188 bp, 12 predicted proteins | sample HC15DNA20200_MG_FD_203801 | JGI IMG/M metagenome (GOLD analysis project Ga0310344, IMG submission 203801) | Marine microbial communities from station ALOHA, North Pacific Subtropical Gyre - HC15-DNA-20-200_MG | ecosystem: Environmental > Aquatic > Marine > Oceanic | place: Pacific Ocean: North... | reverse complement strand
CCGCCTGCACGATCAACCGTCCGTCCGACGCGCAGATCGCCGTCGAATGATCGCGGCGCTCCTTGATGTTCGTCGAATAGGCGCTGCGGGTCAGCGCGATGTAGGTCTCGTCGGTGATCGAGCGCAAACCGTTGAACATGATCTCCAGGGTGATCGGGTCAAGTGCCGGTTTCATGCCGCCCCCGCCAGTTCGATGATGATGTTGTACGCGTCGTCCACCCGCGCCGTATCGCCGGGATAGACCAGGGTGGTTGAATCGAGCTGGTCGATCACCGCAGGCCCGGCGATAACCTGCCCGGGCTGTAAAACGGCTCTGTCGTAGAGCGCAGCCTCGACCCCATTTTCGGCGTCGAAGTAGACCTGCCGTCGTCCAACCAGCGCGGGGCTCTCCTGTGACCGCGCGCTCTTCGCCTGTTCGGGCCGCGGCAAGCGTCCGCGCGCGGTCAGGCGGAAATTGACAATCTCCACCGGGTCGTCGGGATTGAAGTATCCGTAATTCATCTCATGCGCCGAAAAGAACCGCTGCTTCAGATCGTCGCAATCGAATTTCTTCGGCACCCCGTCCAAACCAACACTAAGCTCGTAATTCTGGCCGACATAGCGCATGTCGAAGCTAAGCCGAAGGTCTCGCTGGGCCGCGGCGATTTCCTCCTCGGCAAACCATTCTTCCGCTTCGCCGGTCAATATCGCCACATGTTCGGCAGTGCACCGCATGCCATCGGGATCGGCGACGATCCGCGCGCTGACGACGAAATCCTCCTTCAGATCCGAGACCACGAGCCCTTGCGCGCAAAGAATGCCGGGCGCGACCGGAACGATGACCTCTTTCATTTCCAGAGCCCGCGCCACATCGATCGCATGCAAGGGACCCGCGCCGCCGAACGCCATCAGGGCGAACTCGCGCGGATCGTGACCGCGCTCGACCGAGATCGCCCGGATCGCGCGGACCATGTTGGAAACCACGATGCCAAGGACGCCATGCGCCGTTTTTTCGACGCCGAATTCGAGCCGCGCCGACACGCTTTCAAGCGACTGGCGCGCGGCATCCAGATCAAGAGCCATGTTGCCGCCCAAAAGCCCGGCCGGCGACAGCCGTCCGAGCACCAAATTCGCGTCGGAGACCGTCGGTTCCGTGCCACCACGCCCGTAACAGGCCGGCCCCGGCACGGCGCCAGCGCTGATCGGTCCCACCTTCATCAACCCGTCACGGTCGAACCAGGCGATCGACCCCCCGCCGGCCCCCACTGTGTTAATATCGACCATCGGCAAGCGGACAGGGAATTCCGCGATCATCTGATCATAGGCGATACCCGCATCGCCATCGCGGATCAGGCATACATCCGCGCTGGTGCCGCCCATATCCAAGGTGATCACGTTCTTGCGGCCCGCCAGCACCGCCGTATGAACTGCGCCAACAGCGCCTGCCGCCGGACCTGACAGAGCGGTTCGAACAGGGAAAGCCCCCGCCCGCTCGATCGACATAAGCCCGCCGGACGACTGATTGATACCGACAGCGGCTTTCGGCGCCAACGGCTCGAGACCGGTGCGGAGCCGCTCCATGTAACGGGTCACCAGGGGCTGAAGGTAGGCGTTCAAGACCGTGGTCGACAGACGCTCGAACTCGCGGAATTCCGGCTGCACAGCCGAGGAAAGCGAGATGAAGACGTTGGACAGCTTTTCCTGCAAGGCGGCACCGATGCGCCGTTCATGCGCCGGGTTCAGGAAAGCGAAGAGCAGACCGACCGCGCAGGCCTCCGCGCCCGATTGCCGGACCAGTTCAACCGCGTCTGCGATCGCCTCATCCTCGAGCCCGCGCACCACCTGGCCTTTCGCGCCGATACGCTCGGCAATTTCGAATCGGTTCTGCCGCGGAACCAGCGGCGGCGGATTATCGGCCTTGAAATCGTAGAGCTTAGGCCGGATTTGACGACCGATTTCCAGCAGATCGCGAAACCCCTCCGTCGTGATCAGGGCGACCGGCGCGCCTTTGCGCTGCAGCAACGCGTTGGTCGCGACGGTCGTGCCATGCGCAAAGCGGGAAACATCGTCCGGCGGAATGGCGGCCATTTCTTGCAATGTCGCCAAACCGGCCAGTATCGCCTCGGCCGGATCGTCCGGCGTCGACGGCGTTTTGAAGACCCGTTCCTGTCCGCGTTCCATGTCGAACGCGAAGAAATCCGTGAATGTGCCGCCAACATCGACACCGACAAACCAGACCATCGGGTACTCCTATTTCGCGAACAATCCGGATCGGCGCGACCCGGATTGCGATTGCGCTTATCTCTGTACCGGATTCCGTATTTGACTGCGAGCGTGAGAGTCCGCTTAACTACACATTCGCGCGATCTGGATCGCTATCTAGGGGGAAGGTGAGCGCTCGTTCGATGAAGGTTTCGTATCTTCGAAAACAAAACGCTTGCCGCCAACTTTGGCGACAAGCGTACTCTTAAATAGAGAGACAGCAGGGAGATTTCACAATGCTGAAAACCAGACACAAGATGGCCGCGGCCGCGGCCATTGCGGGTGCCGTGGCTTTGGGCATGGCAGCGCCCGCCGCAGCCGAGATTCAGAATCTCAAGATCAAGGCGGTCGGCACCTGGGCCAATCTGACGAACTATTACGATTTCGAGAAGCCGTTCTATGGCGGCGACATGACTAAGGCCTCCGGCGGCAAGATCCAGACGCAGGTCAACCCGATCACCGAGCTGGGCCTTAAAGGCTGGGAAGTCATGCGACTTCTGAAGCTTGGCGTGTTCGACGTTGCGCACGGCGTGTATGGCTATGTCGCTTCTGAAGATCCGGCCCTTGAAGGTGTCGACCTCTCCGGCGCCTCCGCCGACTTCAAACAAGCCCGCGAATTGGTCAAAGCCTATGAGCCGGTGATTCGCAAGCGCTTCGACAAAACCTTCAACGCGCACTATCTCGGCACCTTCCGCTGGCCGAGCCAGTTCATCTTTTGCAACCAGCCGATCAACAAGGTCACTGACCTGAAAGACAAGAAGATTCGCGTCTACAGCACCACGCTCGGCGACTTCGTCGAGGGCGTCGGCGGCACGAGCGTCACGATCGCGTTCGCAGAAGTCGTTCCGGCCCTGCAAAAAGGTGTCGCAGACTGCGGTATCACAGGTTCGATGCCGGCCTTCCAGGCGAAATGGCACGAAGTCATCACGCACGCTATGGTCATGCCGGTCGGTGCCGGCCTAGGCTTTGCTGCGATGAGCAACAAGATGTGGAAGTCTCTAAACAAGGACACCCAGAACTTCATCCAGGCTCAGTATGACGATCTAATGAATCGCCAGTGGGCCAACGCGCAGAAGGAAGACGAAGAAGCGCTGAACTGCCTGTCCGGCAGCGGTCCCTGCAGCGGTACACCGGGTACGGTCAAGCTGACCCAGCCTTCCGCGTCTGACGTCAAAGAGCGCGAACGCGTCCTGCGTGACTTCGTCCTGAAAAAGTGGGCGGCGCGCTGCAGTGCCGAGTGCATCAAGGATTGGAACGCGACCGCAGCCAAGGTTGTTGGCGTAAAAGCGGTCAAGTAAAGACCAACCGAGTCTTTCGCGGCGGGCGCCGTCCTGAAAAGGGCGGCGTCCGTCTGCGATAGGCGCCACCCCCTGTAGGACCATGCTCGATCGACTCCTCGAACAGGCGGAGAAAGTTTCCCAGATCATCGTTTGGATCGGCGGCGGTTTGTTGATTTTCGCGGCCATCATGACGACCCTGGAAGTCCTTCTGCGGAAATTCGCGAATTTCTCTTTCGGCGGCGCAGACGAAATCGCCGGCTATATATTCGCGATTTCGACATCCTTTGCATTTGCCTTTGCGACATTGCATCGCGCACATGTCCGCATTGACGCGCTGTACATACGGCTGCCGCAGCCGGTCCGGCTCTTCCTGGATGTCGTCGGTTTCCTTCTCCTCGGTGGGTTCCTCCTGCTCATGGCCGAGCGAGCCTATAATGTCTGGTGGAATAGTTTTGAAAATTCCTCCGTATCCATCACCCCGTTGGTAACGCCACTGGCGCTGCCACAGGGGTTCTGGTTTGCGGGGATGGTATTTTTCTTCATCGTATTCGCGCTGATGCTGCTGCGGATCATAACCGCTGCATTCTCTCGCGACTGGAACCGCATCGCCGCCCTCGTCGGTCCGCGCGGTATCGAAGAAGAAGTTGAAGAAGAGCGCGAACACGCGATGGCGGAACTCAAGCGTGAGCAATCGCTCATGAAAGACAAAGAGGGCGACTGAACATGCTGGGTTGGACAGGTTTCGTTCTGCTGGGACTCCTTGCCCTAAGCGTCCCGGTTGCCGCGGCATTGGGTGTCCTCGGCCTCTTTCTGGAGTGGAAATATTCGATCATGCCGCTGCATCTCGCGCTCGGCGAGATCGTCTGGCAGAACGCGATCGAATACGTCCTTGTCGCCATTCCGCTGTTCATAATGTTGGGCGAGATCCTGTTGCGCGCCGGCATCGCCGAGCGCATGTACGGCGCGATGGTGCAGTGGTTATCCTGGCTGCCCGGCGGAACCATGCACTCCAACATCGGTTCCTGCGCGATCTTCGCAGCGTCTTCCGGCTCCAGCGTCGCGACGGCGGCGACCGTGGGAACGGTCGCCTACCCCGAGGTGGCGCGGCGCGGCTATAACGAACCGCTCTTCCTGGGCACGCTCGCCGCGGGCGGCACGCTCGGCATCCTGATCCCGCCGTCGATCAACCTGATTATTTACGGACTGCTGACCGATACATCGGTCCCGCAGCTCTATCTCGCCGGTTTCATTCCCGGCTTCATCCTCGCCAGCCTGTTCATGCTGACCGTGCTGATCGCCGTACTGATCAAACCTGAATGGGGCGGATCGCACGTAGAGACGAGTTGGGATCAACGTTGGGCTTCCCTCCCGCATCTGCTACCGCCGCTCGGAATCTTCGTTGTTGTCGTCGGATCCATCTATGCCGGCTTCGCGACCCCGACGGAGGCTGCGTCGGTCGGTGTCTGCGCCGCCCTTATCCTGGCCGCCTGTTTCAAATCGCTGAACTGGAGAATGCTGCGCGAGGCGATCGAGGGCACCTTGCGGACAACGGCGATGGTTATGCTGATCATCTTCGCCGCCCTGTTCCTGAACTTTGTCCTTGCCGCCGTCGGCATGACCGCCACGCTGCTCGCCGTCATCGAGGGTCTCGGCGTCTCACCGATGCAGACCCTGTGGGTCGTGATCGCCTTCTACATCATCATCGGCTGTTTCATGGAAACTCTGTCGATGTTGATCACGACCACCCCACTGATCGCACCGATCCTGATCGGCATGGGTTTCGATCCGGTCTGGCTGGGCATTCTCATTACGATCTTGCTGGAGACGGCTCTGATTACCCCGCCGGTCGGGGTAAACCTTTACATCGTCCATGGCGTCCGCGAAGGCGGCACCATGAACGACGTGATTGTGGGAGCAGCACCCTTCGTCCTTACAATGTTCGTAATGATCGGCCTGCTTGTCGCGTTCCCCAAGATCGCGCTGTTCCTGCCGCAGATGTTTTACTAAAAGATCAATTCCCAAAGGAGGTTGCGCATGGCGCATACACCCGCCTCGAAGGCGCTATCGGATATCGTCGTCATCGACTTGACCCGGGCGCGGGCGGGACCAACAGCCGTGCGCCAGCTCGCCGATTGGGGCGCCGACGTGATCAAGGTCGAGATCCCAGAGGCGATCGAAGGCGGGGACGTCATGGGCAGCGCCCGGGACGGTTCTGACTTCCAAAACCTGCAGCGCAACAAGCGCAGCCTGACCCTGAACTTGAAGGACCCGGAAGCAGTCGAGATTCTGAAACGCATGGTGAAAGACGCCGATGTCGTGATCGAGAATTACCGGCCCGGCGTCAAACACCGGCTCGGCATCGATTACGACACGCTGAGCGCCCTCAACCCGCGGCTGATCTATGGCAGCATATCCGGCTTCGGCCAGCAGGGACCCTATCGCGACCGGCCCGGTTTTGACCAGATCGCCCAGGGCATGGGCGGACTGATGTCGATCACCGGCGAGCCGGGTCAGGGCCCGATGCGCGTCGGCATCCCGATCGACGATCTGTGCGCCGGCATGTTCCTGGCGCACGGCATCATGGTCGCGCTGTACGAGCGGGAGAAGTCCGGCAAGGGCCAGTGGGTACATTCCTCCCTGTTGCAGGCGCAGATCTTCATGCTCGACTTCCAGGGCTCGCGTTGGCTGATCGACAAGGAAGTCCCGCCGCAGGCCGGCAACGATCACCCGACGACCATCCCGCAAGGGGTCTTCGAAACCAGCGACGGCCATATCAACATCGCTGCCGCTGGCCAGGTCATTTTCGGCCGGCTGTGCGAGGCGCTGGGGACGGAAGAGTGGCTGGAGAATCCGGACTACGCCACCGGCGAAGCCCGCTCCAAGAACCGCAAGGCGTTGAACGAAGAGATCGCCAAACACACGAAGCAAAAGAGCAGTGCCCATTGGATCGAGTTGCTGGCTGACGTGAGCGTCCCCTGCGGCCCGATCTACAGCATCGATCAGGTCTATGGCGATACGCATGTGCAGCAGCTGGGCGTCACGGGTACGGCGCAATCGGCGAAGCTTGGCCCGCTGGAGATCAACACCCAGCCCGTCGTCCTGTCCCGCACGCCGAGCGAAATTGCCGCAGCGGCTCCGGAGCGCGGTGAGCATAGCGACGAGATACTCGAACGCTTCGGCTACAGCGCGGACGAGATCGCGGCCTTCCGCAGCCGCAACGTCGTTTAAACGGCGCAGACGTGTATTTTTGATTTGGGGGTGCGGGGCGTCGTCCCCGCAAAACGACATGAGTGACGACCTGACCGATATCGACGCCAAGATCGCGGAACTCGAAGAGCGCCGTCGCAAAGCGTTGGCCATGGGCGGCGAGAAGAAGCTCGCCAAGCGCCGCAACACCGGAGAGCTGAACGCACGCGAGCGGATCGGGCATCTCGTCGACAAGGACAGTTTTTTCGAAACCGGCCTTCTCGGCACCTCTGGCGTCTACCCACAGGATCACGACGCAACGCCGACCGACGGCAAGATCACCGGCTATGCCCGGCTCGACGGCCGCGACATCTCCCTTGTCGTCAACGATTTCACCGTCAAAGGCTCGTCGACCAGCGCCACCAACAGTAAGAAGGTCGGTCAGGTCAAACGGACTGGAACGGAACGCGGCATGCCGATTGTCTTCGTTGGCGAGTCGACGGGCGCAAGGCTGCCGGACGCGATGGGCTCGCGTGGCATGGGGGCGCTGCTCGGCAACGACATCACCCAGTTCCAGCGCATGCGCGACACGCCGTGGGCCGCCGCCGCGCTCGGCTTCTCCTTCGGCTCGTCCGCCTGGCTCGCCTGCTGTTCCGACTTCGCCGTGATGCGGCGCGGTTCGACCATGGCCGTTTCCAGCCCGCGGCTGGTGAGCCGCGCAATCGGCCAGGCCGTCGATCTGGAAGAGCTGGGCGGGTGGAAACTGCACGCGGAGACCACCGGCCAGATCGACATGGTGGTCGACACGGATGAGGAAGCTCTCGACGCCATCCGCACCTTCCTCAGCTACCTGCCGAGCCACAATATGGAAGCGCCGCCGGTGCGCGATGTGACACCCGGCTCCGGCGACGGCATGGCGGATATCCATAAAGTCCTGCCGGAGAAGCGGACTCAGGTCTACAACATGAAAAAGGTCCTGGAGGCGGTCTTCGACAAGGACAGCCTTTTCGAACTCAAGCAGCGCTTCGGGCGGCCGGCGATCACCGCCCTGGCGCGCCTCGACGGTAAGTCAGTCGGCGTCATCGCCAACAACCCGCAGCACCGCGGCGGCGCGCTCGATACCCAGGCCTGCGAAAAGATCGTCGACTTCCTCGTGATGTGCGACTCGTTCAACATTCCGATCGTCCAACTCGTCGACACACCGGGCTTCGCCATCGGCACCGATGCGGAGCGCATGCGGGCGCCCGGCCGGATCATGAACTTCATGAACGCCATGACCCTGGTGACTGTGCCGCGCGTGGCGATCATCCTGCGCAAGAGTTACGGTCGCGCCTATGTCTGTATGGGCGGCGGGCGGCACTCCGATACCTTGGCCGCCTGGCCGACCGGTGAGGTCAGCTTCATGGATCCGCGCTTCGCAACCATGATCGTGCATGGGCTGGAGGAAGGCGACGAAGGGTTCGAGGAAGCCTTTGCCGATGTGCAAAAGGACACGGAAATCTGGGACATGGCCTCGATTTACAGCGTGCATGACGTGATCAAGCCGTCCGAGACCCGGGAATTCCTGATCCGCATGCTCGACGTGCACCGGCTGCGCATGACCAACGGCGTCGGCAAGCACCTGATGCGCACCTGGCCGACGAGTTATTAGGAAACTGACCGAGGGAGACAGTTCTCCCCTCACCCCAGCCCTATCCCCAGGGAGAGGGCTGGGGTGAGGGGAAGACCGGTAAACGCCTATGAACCCAGCGGAAATCATCACCAAAGCCAAAGCTTCCGGCCGCCGGTCGCTCGACGAAGCATCCGGTAAGCGGCTTCTCGACGCCTATGACATCTTGGTTCCCACTTCTACAACCGTCGACGGTCCCGACGCTCTCGATACGGCGCTGGCCAGCCTGACGCCACCATTCGCCGTGAAGGTGATGTCGCCGGACATCCTGCACAAATCCGATGCGGGCGGCGTGGCCATCGGCATGGCCAACACGGCCGCGGTCGAGGAAGCGATCCGCGCGATGCAGTCCGCACCCGCGATCCGCGACAGTCGGGTCGACGGATTCCTGGTCGAGGAAATGGCGCCCGCCGGGCAAGAGATCGTTATCGGCGCGATCCGCGAGCCGCAGTTCGGCCCGATGATCATGGTCGGGCTCGGCGGCATCTTTGTCGAAGTGCTGGCCGACGTCGCCTTTCGGCTGTGCCCGATCACCGAAGGCGATGCGCGGGCCATGCTCGGCGAACTGCGCGGTGCGGCCCTGCTGCGGGGCGCGCGCGGCCACGACGCGGTCTCAGAGGACGCGATCGTCAACGCGCTGCTGCGGATCGGCGGTGCGGATGGCCTGTTGATGGCACATGGCGGCGCGATTGAGGAGCTCGACATAAACCCGCTGATCGTGTCCGCGGACCGCGCCGTCGCGGTCGACGCGCGCTTCATCCTGGCGGATGACGAACCGCTGCCGGAGACGGATGCCCTCGAAGATCCGCCGGCGGTTTTCAAGCCGCTCTTCGAACCGGAGACCATCGCCGTTGTCGGCGCCTCGTCGACCGGCACGACCATCGGCAACACCTTTATCGACAGGCTGCGCGAGACCGGTTACTCCGGCGCGATCTACCCGATCCACCCCAAGGCGGAGAGCATCGCCGGTCTTCCCGCCTACCCGTCTCTCGGCGAAACGCCGGAGCCGGTCGACTACGCCTTCATCGCCGTCGGCGCCGACCGGGTGCCGCCGATGCTGCGCGCCGCGAACGGACGGGTGGGTTTCGCACAGGTGATCTCCGCCGGGTTCGGCGAGGTCGCAGCGGGCAAAGCGCTGCAGGGCGAGCTGGTCGCCGCCGGACGCGAAGGCGGCTGCCGGGTGATCGGGCCGAACTGTCTCGGCCTCCACACGCCGCGCGGCCGCGTGTCTTTCGCCAAGGGCGCTTCGATGGAAGCGGGCAGCGTCGGCATCATCTCGCAAAGCGGCGGGCTCGGCACCGACATCATCCGGCGCGGCCAGATCCGCGGCATCCGCTATAGCGGCCTGCTGACCGTCGGCAACAGCGCCGATATCGGTCCGAACGACCTGCTGGATTTTTACCTCGCCGACCCGGCTACGACCGTCATCGGCCTGTATCTGGAGGACGCCAAGGACGGCCGCCGTTTCGCTCGCATTCTGGGCACAGCCGATAAGCCGATCGTGATCCTCAAAGGCGGCCGGACCGCGGCGGGGCAAGCGGCCGCCGCCTCGCACACCGGATCTCTTGCCGGCGACGACCGGGTCTGGGATGCGCTGGCGGCTCAGACCGGCTGCGTCCTGACCGAAACTCTGGACAATTTCCTGGAAGCCCTTCTCGCGTTCCAGATGCTCGGCACCCGCGCAGAGCGCCCGACCGAACGGGTCGTACTGTTCGGCAATGGCGGCGGCACCAGCGTGCTGGCGACAGACTATTTCGCCAAGCTCGGCCTCGCGATAAATCCGTTGGGTGACGCCACGTTCGCGACCCTTGACGCCTTGAACCTGCCGCCGGGCACCAGCGTGGTGAACCCGATCGACACCCCGGTCGCGACCTTGCAGACCGAGGAAGGCAAAGTCGCGGAAAAAATTCTCGACGCTATATACGCCTCCGGAGAGGCGGACGCGGTCGTCATGCATCTCAATCTGGCGTCGTTCCAGGGACGCGGCCCGATCGACCCGCTAGACAATCTGATCCAGGCCGCGTTGCGCACGCAGGAACGCTATCCCGGCCAGGCGCATTTCATGCTGGTGCTACGGTCCGACGGCGAGGCGGCCCTGGACGACATCAAGCGCAAATACCGCACCCGCGCCAACGCGGCCGGTATCCCGGTCTATGACGAACTCGCCAACGCCGCTCGGGCGTTGCGGTCGATTGCAAGCTTGGAGCAGCACCGCCGTGCCGCGAAAAAGTAATCGCAAAAATATTATATCTGCCGGACTCGCGTTCACCTCATAATTCGGCGTTGGAATTCTTTACAACCCTTAGAACAGCACATTTTTCAATTAACGCGTTGAAAATTATACATATATTGGGTTACCCTCTAAAACTTCTATAAGCATACTGTCGGAAATTTTTACAACTTTCGATCATCAATATTTTTCAATTTAATGGTTATGGAATACGATAAATATCGTATTTAAGTGGCACACTAATTGCGTGTTCTCTCCCGGCTTTCACAAGAAAAACTTAGGAAAGTGCCGCTTGATCAGAAGCGGCGGAGAAGTCAGGGAAGACACGTAGCCATGCACCGGAAGCGCGCGTTTGCGCCACTTACACTGATCGGGTTACTCGCAGGCGCGCTCGTAATTTCGCCAGCACACGCGATAATTATTGGAACAGGCGATGTGTATCCCTTGGGCCTCGGCCCGGGCGATACGGACGTCACCGGACAGCTTATCGTCGTCGAGGGCGGCACGCTCACCGTGAACGGCGGCAGCACGCTCACCGCTGACGCGATACTCGGCTCAACAGTACAGGGAGTCGTTAGTAATATCGATATCTCCGGCGTTGCCACCACTGTCAATCTCGTGGGGGTCGGCGGCCCTTTAGCGGCGGGTATTTAAGGCCATACCAACCTCACGGTTTCTGGTGGCGCAACCGTCAATGCGACGAACTCGACCTCAAACCTGATAGGCCAGAACGCTGGCAGCAGCGCGAATGTCATCATCACAGGCGCGGACACCAGCGTTAACTTTCTGAACAACCAAGTTTTATCCTTAGGAACCGGTCTAAAAGGACCGTCCGCAACACCGGACGCTGCAACTAATGTGGTGCTCGATATCCTCGATGGTGCCGCCTTGAACACCGGCCGCAGCAACATCGCCCCGCGATTTATCCCAATTGATCCGGACGAGGCCCTGCCTGGAAACATCACCGCGACCGTCAACGTTTCCGGCCAGGGCTCCGAGTGGAACATGAGTAGCGGGAGCCTAACCATTGGAGACGGAGCCACCAACCACGGAATCCTGAACATTTCCAATGGTGGCAAGGTCAACATCACACCGAATAGCCCGTTCTTCAATGCAGGCCGAAATGGTAGTGTCGGCGACATCACCATCGATAGCGCAGGCTCCGCGCTTACCCTGAGCGGCTCGGGAGCGTTTGCGACAATCGGCAGAAGTGGCACCAGTACGGTAGATATTACCAACGGCGGGAAACTTATCGTCGACGGATTGACCGGGACCGGCTCTCCCGGTTTTCAACTGGGACGTGATGCCAACACGGGTGCGGATGGCACGCTGAACATCACGGGTCCGGGATCGACATTGGAAGTTCGTGGCACGCGCCGAGGCTTCGCGTCCATCGGCCGAAATAATGATACCTCTGGGACACTGAATATCACCCAAGGCGGCAAGGTGTTGCAGAACGCCGGTGCGGTAAACTTTATCGGCCGCAATGTCGGTGCGACCGGCGAGGTAAACGTCTCGGGTGCCGGATCGGAGTACGACGCCGGCCGCCTTATCGGCATCGGCATACAGTCTGACGAAATTTCGACCGGCGGGACCGGTACTGTCAAGGTCAGCGACAGCGGACTGGTCAAGGCTGAGAATATGCGGCTCGGTTATAACGGCGCGTTGAATATCGAAAGTGGCGGTCAGGTCGCCCTTACCGAAGGGATGCAGGTAGGCATGGACTTCAATCCCGTTCCACCAGCGCCTGCTGGTCTCGCCACGGTGTCCGTATCGGGCGCGGGATCAAAACTCTCGTCGGGTGTACCGGGAAGCGGATTCCTATTTTTTTTGGAAACGATTCCCATGTCGATATCAGCATCACCGATGGCGGCGCGATGGAGGATTTTCGCTTCGTTAATCTCGCGGCCGGCGGCAGCAACGGAACGATGCTCATCGACGGGCCCGGTTCGGTCCTTAGCCTAAAGGGCGGCGGTGGTCGGGGCGCCAGCATGACGATCGGGCGCGCGGGCACCGGCGTGCTCGATATCACCAATGGCGGCAAAGTTATCATCGACGGCGGTGTCGACGGCACCTCTCCGGGCTTCCAACTCGGCCGCGATGTGAATACCGGGGCAGATGGCACCATCAACGTTACTGGTCCAGGGTCTTCGGTCGAAGTCAAAGGCGACAATCGCGGGTTCGTCACCGTCGGCCGTAACAATACGAACAATGGAACGCTGAACATTACCGCGGGCGGCAGAGTGCTGTTGAACGACGGCGCTGTCAGCATCATCGGCCGTAACGCGGGCGCGACCGGCGAAGTCCTGGTTTCCGGCGCCGGTTCCGAGTATGACGGCGGCCAGTTAATCGGTGTCGGCGTGCAGTCGGATGAGATCAGTGATGGGGGCGTTGGCACGCTGACCGTCGAATACAACGGTCTGATCAAGGCGGAAACCGTCCGGATCGGCGCTAACGGCACATTGAACGGCGCCGGCGCCGGCGTCGACGCGAACGTTTTCGCAGCCAACGACGGCACCGTGGCGCCCGGCAGCTCGCCCGGCGACCTCGGGATCCTCGGCGATCTCGATCTACGGAATGGCGGCATCCTGGAGATCGAGATCGGCGGCGGCGTGTTGGTCGACAGCACGACGGCGATTGTCTTTTCCTTCATCGAAGGCGCGGCGGACAGCCCGGAATTGCTGGTCGACCAGTTCATCGACATCAACGCCTTCTTCTTCGATATCGATCCAACCGCCTTCGATATCGGCGACCCGACAAACGGCGCACGGGCCTTCGACCCGGCCATGTTCCTGGCGGCGCAGTTCTCCGCGGTGGGCAACGGGTTCGACGTGCTGGTCTTGGTCAATCAGGACGGCACCTTCTTCGGCGCGAACAGCGGCAGCACCGTACCCGAGCCGGGCGCATGGGCCTTGATCGCCATTGGGCTTGTCGGCCTCGGCGTTGCACGCCGGCGGCGGCGTGAGGCGATGGCAGCCTAAGGTTCGTTGCGGCCCCAATCCTCGAATTCAGGGCCAAGCGGTTCGAGGCGGACCCCTTCGCGCAGCTTGCGATAGGGGTACTGCTTCGAATCTGCGATATGGCCGCCCGGGGCGATGGCGATCAGCACTTTTTCGGCGATCGGTTCGAAATCCGCACGGAAATGGCAGGTGCTCTTCAGGGCAAGGATCTTCTGCTCGGCGGGTTCGATGCCCAGATGGCGAAAGATGTCCTGATCGTAGGCCTGCATGCGCTTGCTGGCGACCACGACCTTGACCCCGCCGATCGCCAATAGCGCCATGGGTCCGATATCGACGGTGCGGCCGCGGATGCAAGGACCTGTGCAGGTGAACTGCCCGTCACCAAGACTTTCGACCTGGAACGTCCCTTCGAAGGGTTCGACCCCTTCGGGGCCGGACTTACCGCCCAGCGCAATTGTGATCTCCGCCCCGGTACCGGCGTCGTGCGCGATCGCGGCCGCCTCCGGATCGGCCATGATGGCCAACACCGCGCCTTGCGCGTTCCCCTCGACCAGCGCCCGCAGCAATCCCGTCGTATCGCCGGTGCCGCCGCAGCCGGGATTGTCCTGCGTATCGGCAAGGACGACTGGCCGCGACGGTGTAGCGGCATTGATCGATTTCGCCTCCGCCACCGCACCCTCCGGGCTGAGCAGCGGTTCTGAAAACAGCGCCTCCCGCGATACAATTTCCGTGACGAGCCGCGCCGCGGCAGCATCGACCGCCTCGCGGTCATAACCATGCGCGACAACGCCCGGCCCGCATTCGGCAAGATCGGCCGGCGGGAAGCCCGCGCCGTAGCTCAAGTTCAGCACCTCACCGCCTTCGCCCGCGACCGAAGCGGCGACGATATCGGCGGAGGGCGGCACCATGGTGCATTGAAAATTCAGCGGGATCAGGAAGGGCAGCTTGACGAACTTCCGGAAGGGCGGCTGACCGCGCGCCAACACGGTCGACAGGATTTTGGCCGCCCGCTGCCCCGTTTCTGCCCGGTCGATATGCGGATAGGTGAGGTAGATCGCCATGCCATCGCAATGCTGCGCCATCGCCTGGGTCAGATTGACGTGATAGTCGAGGCTGATAACCACCGGCACGTCCGGCCCGACCACCGCACGCACCCGACGCAGCAACTCACCCTCGCCATCTTCGAAATCCTCCGTCACCATCGCGCCGTGCAGATCGAGATAGACCGCGTCGACCGGCAGCGCCAGGGAGAGAGCGCCGATCATCTCTCCCGCGATCCGTTCGAAGGCGTCGCGCGACACCATGCCGCCGGCCCCGCCGCTGGTCCAAAGCAGCGGAACCAGCTCGTGATCCGCCCGCATGTCCGTGAGGAAACCGGACATGCCGAAGCTCACATCGGTGAGCCACTCGATCATCGCGTCACCGCGGCACAGTGGCGGGCGGTCGCGGTGCGAGGCGAAATATTCGTAATCTGTCTTTTGCGGGACGAAACAGTTGGTTTCGTGCTGGAAGCCGCCGATCGCGATCCGTGCCATGCGCGCCTACCCGCCGAAAACGTCGCGGGGACAATGCTGATTGCTGCCCATGCCAATCAGGCCCCCAAATCGCGGCCGGATGGCACCGACAAGTCCTATCGCATGCTGTGTTCTTACAATGACGAGGCGGCGCGCATCCATAGCAATTCCCTCTATTCCGCTGAATTTCCGGCGTAAAGGCTGCGGTTTCGCACGGCACCGGTCAAGATAAAGCGACCCCGCCACGCCAAGCACGGCGGCATCGAAAAAGGAGAGTAGGTCTCACGGCGCATTTTCCCCCCTTGAACAATCAGTTACTGAACTCGGACGCGAATTCGCGTATAGTAGCGGTCTACAAAATCGAGATTGTTGGAGTTTGACGTGGCGTCTTCGAAAATCGGTTCCCTAGCATTAGAGATTGCGAACTGCCTTCGTGATCGCGGTGAAACGATTTCGGTCGCTGAATCCTCGGCGGGTGGCCTTGTTTCCGCTGCCTTGCTCGCCGTCCCGGGGGCATCCGCCTATTATTTGGGCGGCTCGGTCGTATACACACGCCCCGCAAAGAGCGCGCTACTCGCGGTCCCGGATGCCATACTCGACGAATATCGCTCCGCATCGGAACCGCATGCCCTGGTATTGGCCAGAGCGGCACGCGACCGGCTTGGGGCCGATTGGGGTCTAGCCGAGACCGGTGCGGCAGGGCCGACCGGTAATCGCTACGGCGATGCCGCCGGCCACACCTGTATCGCGATCGCGGGAGCGACCGAAATCGTCCGCACGGTGGAAACTGCGGACGATAACAGGGCCGCGAATATGGGCAGGTTTACGGAAGCAACGCTCGCGTTGGCTGCAGAGATATTAAAGGCGCCGTAGGCTTAATTTTACTATTTGATTGGCGAAAGCGACCTAACCGGAATAAGACGAACAAAACACCGTTGTTACGCAGTTATTCATTATGGTGCACAGAGATTACGTCGTTCGTGACGTCAACATGATTATGAGACAGGTGCGGACGCTGTGCATGCCGCTCGCGGCCCTTTTCGTCGTCGTCAGCATCATGGGCGCCCAGCCAGCGGGAGCGGCTGCATTCGGGCCTCTAAACTCGCCG
>Ga0310344_10001824_pt1 | contig 16190 bp, 18 predicted proteins | sample HC15DNA20200_MG_FD_203801 | JGI IMG/M metagenome (GOLD analysis project Ga0310344, IMG submission 203801) | Marine microbial communities from station ALOHA, North Pacific Subtropical Gyre - HC15-DNA-20-200_MG | ecosystem: Environmental > Aquatic > Marine > Oceanic | place: Pacific Ocean: North... | reverse complement strand
TGTCCTAAAAAGTGGGTCCGTTCTAATTCTGGGCCAGCATCTTCTGGCCTTCCTCACTCGCCTCTTCAATCGTTCCCTTCATGTAGAAGGCCTGTTCTGGAATATCATCGTGCTTGCCTTCCAGAATCTCCTTGAAGCCGCGGACCGTCTCCGCAACTGGAACATAACGGCCCTCGATACCAGTAAAGGGCTCGGCGACAAACATCGGCTGGGTCAGGAAACGCTGAATCTTCCGAGCCCGTGTCACCGTCTGTCTGTCCTCTTCTGAAAGTTCCTCCATGCCAAGGATAGCGATAATGTCCTGGAGGTCCTTGAAGCGCTGCAGCACTAGGAGTACTCCCTGAGCCGCATCATAGTGATCCTTCCCAACGATATTGGGATCGAGAACACGCGAATTCGATACCAGAGGGTCTACAGCCGGATATAGGGCTTGTGCGGCAAGATCTCGGTCCAGTGAGATCACGGCATCTAAGTGGCCGAAAGTCGTCGCCACTCCTGGGTCAGTGTAGTCGTCAGCAGGCACGTAGATCGCTTGGAAGGAAGTGATCGAGCCTTTCTTCGTTGAAGTGATGCGCTCCTCCAGGTCTCCCATCTCAGTCGACAGTGTCGGCTGATAACCTACTGCCGAAGGCATCCTTCCTAGGAGAGCCGACACCTCCATCCCTGCAAGGATGTACCGGTAGATATTGTCGATAAAGAGAAGGACATCCTGGCCCTCGCGGTCACGAAAGAATTCTGCCATCGTGAGCCCCGTCAGAGCGATCCGAAGCCGCACGCCTGGCGGCTCGTTCATCTGGCCGAAAACTAGCACAGTCTTGTCGATGACGCCCGACTCCCGCATCTCGTGCCAAAGGTCGTTCCCCTCGCGGGACCGCTCCCCAACGCCCGCAAAGACAGAGAATCCCCCGTGCTCCTGCGCAATGTTCCTGATCAGTTCCTGGATGACGACCGTCTTCCCAACACCAGCACCTCCATAGGCGCCAATCTTGCCCCCCTTAGCAAACGGGGTAATGAGATCGAGGACCTTGATCCCTGTCTCAAGTACTTGAGCCTCAGTGACCTGATCTTCGAAAGCGGGGGGGGGCCGATGAATGGGCCAAGACTCTTCCGCAGCCACGTCACCAAGTCCGTCCAAAGCCTCCCCCGTCACGTTGAAAAGCCGTCCGAGCGAGGAGCGTCCGACGGGCACAGCAATTGGCTGACCGGTGTCGACGGCTTCAGCACCTCTCTTCAGCCCTTCGGTCGCACCGAGAGCGAGGCAGCGAACCCAGTTATTACCGATGTGTTGCTCGACCTCGAGGACAATCTTGTCGCCGCTCTGGTTAACCTCCAGGGCGTTATAGATGCCCGGGATTTCCTCCGAGCCGAATTCCACATCCACAACGGTCCCAATGACCTGTACCACCTTACCGGTTGCCATCCGGAACCTCCTTGCGGTGCACTTGCACCTCGAACCTGTTCTAAGTCTCCAGTGCCACGACTCCGCCGGTTAGGTCAAGTAGTTCGGCGGTGATCGTAGCCTGGCGGACTTTGTTCATTTCCAGAGTCAAGTCCTGAATCATTTCGTTCGCGCTATCGGTCGCGTTGCGCATAGCCACCATTCGTGATGCATGCTCACTGGCGGTCGCCTCTAGTAGCGCCTGGTATACCTGCACGTCAACAAATCGCGGTAGCAACTGTCGAAGAACACCGGCAGGATCAGGCTCATAGATGTAGCCAGCTCGCGAAACCTCAGCCCCCTCGACAGCAACTGCCGGCTCAATCGGGAGCAGCTGCCGCACGACCGGCCGCTGCACAGTCATCGATACAAATTCGGCATATATCAAGTAGACACGATCGACCTGCTCAGCCGTATAGGCATCGCTGATCAGCCGGGTCATCGGCTGGATATCAGCCACCGTGAACTTGTCTCCCATATCAGTGAAGGAGGCAGTGACATCCTGTCCGTAACGAACGAGGAAGTCCCGACCCTTCTTGCCTACGGTGACGGCAGATACAGGGTGCTCCTCTTCAAGCACGAACTGGGAAGCCCGGCGGTTGAGATTCGAATTCAGTCCACCGGTGAGTCCACGATCAGGGGTCACGTGGAGAATCCGAATATTACGGACATCTCGCTTCTCCAGAAGTGGATGCAGATCCTCCACCTCATCAGACTGCCCTGACAGATTTCCTAGCACGCTGAGGAGCTTTTCGGCATACGGTCTTCCAGCAAGCACACGTTCCTGGGCACGCCGCATCTTAGAAGCAGCGATCATCTCCATGGCACGGGTGATCTTCGCCGTGTTCTCGACGCTTCGGATACGCCGCCGTATGGTCCTTAGATTTGCCATTAATCAGCCACGTTGCAACTAGTAGGGGACCGAATCCTTGAACGCCTGGATAGCAGTCTTCAACTGTGCTTCGGTGTCGTCCGAGATGTCATTGGCCTCGGTAATCGCCGAAAGTATCTCCGGGTGATTGGTCCGGATGAACTCCACAAAGGCAACATCGAACGCAGTTACCTTCTCAACTGGGACGTCATCCAAGTAACCATTGACGCCCGCATAGAGTATTGCGACCTGATCGGCGAGCGAATAGGGTCCGTACTGGCCCTGCTTCAACAGTTCGGTCATACGTTGCCCACGCTCGATCTGGGCCCGCGTAGTCGCGTCCAAGTCGGCCGTTCCGAACTGTGCAAACGCAGCCAGAGCACGGAACTGAGCTAGATCGAGACGCAGACCACCCGCCACCTTCTTCATTGCCCGGGTTTGCGCTGAGCCACCGACACGAGAGACGGAGATCCCCACGTTCATCGCAGGACGCACTCCGCCGTTGAAGAGATCGGTTTCAAGAAAGATCTGCCCGTCAGTGATTGAGATCACATTCGTCGGCACGTAAGCCGAGACATCACCAGCCTGCGTTTCAATGATGGGCAACGCCGTCAGTGAGCCACCTCCAACCTCGGAATCAAGATTCGCCGAGCGCTCCAACAGGCGGCTGTGGAGGTAGAAAACGTCCCCGGGGTAGGCTTCTCGGCCCGGCGGGCGTCTTAGGAGCAAGGACATCTCGCGGTAGGCCCACGCGTGCTTGGACAAATCATCATAGATGATCAAGGCATCTTTCCCTTGATCCATGAAATATTCACCCATCGCTGTGCCGGAGTAGGGTGCTAAATACTGTAACGCGGCGGAGTCGGAGGCATTCGCCGCCACGACAATGGTGTGGTCCATCGCCCCAGCGTTCTCAAGAATCCCGACCGTCTGAGCTACCTTACCAGCCTTTTGCCCGATCGCTACGTAGATACAGACCAGGTCTCCGCCCTTCTGATTGATTATGGTGTCTATCGCAATGGCTGACTTGCCGGTAGTCCGATCACCAATAATCAATTCGCGTTGCCCTCGGCCAATCGGGATCATAGAATCGATGATCTTGAGGCCGGTCTGCACAGGGCGATCGACAGACTTTCGAGCTACCACGTTCGGGGCGATCTTTTCTACCGGTCGCGACTCATCAGTCTTAATCGGGCCTTTGCCATCAATCGGACGGCCCAAGGCATCGACCACGCGACCGATCATAGCGTCGCCGGCCGGCACCTCGGCTACACGGCCGGTGGCACGAACCTCGCCGCCTTCCTTGATCCCCAGGTCTTCACCGAGGACTACAACCCCGACGGTCTCTTCCTCTAAGTTGAGTGCCATCCCCTGAACATTGCCCGGCAAATCGACCAGTTCGCCGTAGCTAATACCGGCAAGCCCGTGGACCCGGGCGACGCCGTCTCCTACCTCGACGACTGTGCCCACGTCCACAGTGGTCGTGGAGGCGCCGTATTGCTCAATCTGTTCCTTGATGATCGCAGCTATGTCGTTTGCCGCCATGCCTCTCCCCTCTCAACTCTCGTCTAGGCCATGCCCTCGTGTAGGTTGCGACGGAGTGCGTGCAACCGTGTTCGCACACTACCGTCGACGACTCTATCGCCGATCTTGACAACCATGCCCCCAACCAGCTCCGGATCAGTTCGATACTCAAGCCTGACTTCTTTGCCCGTTATATCGCGCAACCATTTTTTTATACGCTCGCGCTCCGCTTTATCAGGGTTAACAGCCGTAGTAACATCGGCTCTCTCGATTCCACGATGCTCGTCCAGACGTCGCTGGAACTCGGCAGCTATCGGAGCAGCAAGCGCACCAAAACGCCCCTTGGCAACCAGAATCGTCGCCAAATTAAGCGCCTCCATGCTAATGCCCGAGAAGGTCTTGGTCAGAATGGCGCGTTTCTCCTCGATGGAGAGGTTGGGGCTCTCCACAAGGACCACGAAGCCTTCCTGAGCAACCGCGTTATTCAATACATCAAGGTCGTTCACCCACGTGTCCATAGTGTCCCGCTCGCGGGCAATCTCGAACGCAGCCTGGGCGTAACGTCTCGCTGATGATCCTGGTGACGGCACTTTGTCTCTATTCCCTTGGTCTGTCAGTTCTGGGCAGAGCCATTCTTCATGCCCTCTTGCAGTACTTCATCGATTAAGCGCCTATGCTGCGCCGCATCAAGCGACGAATTGATCACTCTCTCCGCTGCCAAGATCGCCAAATCAGAAAATTGGGCACGAAGACGCTCAAGCGCATCGTCGCGCTCCCGTTGAATGTCCGCCTGAGCGCGCGTTGCTATTTGCTCGGCGTCACGCCGCGCTTGCTCTCGGGCCTCTTCTCGCACTCGCTCGGCAACTTGTGTAGCTTGGGCCACGATGTTGCGGCCCTCTTGACGAGCATCCTCAATCTGATTTTTAACCGCTTCCGCGGCGTCGGCGCTCTCCGCCTTAAGCCGGTCAGCCTGATCCAGGCTATCCCGGATCCGATCGGATCGCTGATCTAGCATCCGGATGACAGGTTTGTACAGCAAGAGGTACAAAACCGTCAGCAGGATAGTGAAGTTGATGATCTGGGCAACCAGACCTGGCAAGTTGATCCCTAGTGCATCCACTCAGACCCCCTTATCCACCAATGGACTTCCTGGGGACCAGTGGTCCCCAGGTCGCTACGCGTGGCCACAAATAACCTAGAGCACGAACGCGATGATGACGGCAACGATAAGAGCGTAAATTGCAATCGCTTCTGCGAAAGCAATGCCCAAAATCATGTTCGTCCTAATCGCATTCTCAGCCTCAGGGTTACGGCCAAGGGCCTCCATCGCCCGCGCTACGAGCATACCAATGCCAATGCTGGGGCCGATGGCGCCAATTCCGATAGCAAGACCAGCTCCGATGGCCTTGAGACCACCGTCACCTACTGCAGTCTGAGCCAAAACCGAGAAGAGCGCATCCATAATTCTTCCTCCTGGCGGTTCCTTAATACTTCAACCTTATTTCAATCCGAGAGGTTACTCTCGGGGTTACGTTCGCTAATGATCGTCGTGGCTTTCGGCACCATGATCGTCATGAGATGTAGTCGCCAGCACAACAAACACAAGAGTCAGCATGGCAAAAACAACTGCTTGAATGAACCCCACGAAGACTTCGAGGAAGAAGGGGAACACAAGCACTCCCGCCATGATCGGGAGAAGAAATGCCACGGAAAAGATCAGGATCTCTCCCGCAAACATGTTGCCAAATAACCTAAAACTAAAGCTTATGATCTTAGCTACCTCACTGATCGCCTCCAGGCCACCTACGAAAAATCCGACTGGGCCTTGGCGAAGCTGGAAGAATCGTGAGAAGTAGCCAAAGAAGCCGTTCGCCCTGATCCCCCACCACTGAACCATTACCATCGCAACCAAGGAAACGGCGAGGGTGTTCATGAGGTCAGTGTTCATTCCGCGAAAGAACGGAAGAAGGATCCCAACCGTCTTGCCATCTAGATCGACGTCGGTTTTCCCTGAGATCACAACAGACGTGCCTTGGTCCCTCTCGTTCACAAGCCTCTGTTCCATCCACTGATCGAAGTTCCACCACTCCCCTAGTTTGATTTCTTTAGCCTTGTTGAAACCGAAGGGGATAAAGCGCGCGCCCGAATCGTGATCAAAAATCACGAGCCGGTCGCCCGCAGAGTCGGCTTTGACGATTTCCGAGAGGCTTGTAAGTCCTAGGCCTTGAGCGATCTCATCAACCTCATGAGGATTCGGAGGACCGAGCCCCTCGAAGCTCGTCGACTCTTCGTACTCATGCAACTTCTCTTCGTACTCGTGTATTGCCTCTTCAAGGTGGTGCAATCCGTCTACATCGGCCCCCGGAGCAACAATCGCTTCGCCAATGTCGCTCTCTAGATCACCAATCGATTCCTCGATGCTGTGGAACATCAAATATTGTCCCGTCTCGACTTTTCCTATGGTGCCAAAGATAGGAGTGAGCGAGGTCCAGTTCCCTATCAACAGGAAGATGAAAATCGTGGCGATGAGAGGGAACACCATCCGGCCGCGGTTCTTGCCAGCCATGTCCTGAACAAGGTCCAATAGCCACCCCACGACGCCTTCGACAAGATTCTGAAGCCGGCTGCTAGGAACTGTCGTCAGATTTCTAGTCCCTAACCAGGCCACCAGTATCACCACGGCCATTGCGATCCAAGCCGAAATGAGGCTATTCGTGATGTTCCAGAATCCGAAAACGTCCTTCGCGACCGTCTCGGCAGATAGGGAAATAAACGGAATCGGGAAGTTAAGAAAGAGACGCCCAGCCACAGTGGCCACAAAGGCGAGGAGTACCAGAACGATGACTTTTTGTTTACCGCTCACTCGTTGCTTCCGGAAAGCACGTCGCGATCACGCGCATCGCGCTTGTATAAGGGCATCAGCATTTTGAACATGCCATAGAAGCCAGCCGCCGTCCCTATCAGCAGGCCAACGAGAAGGAAGATCGGTTCCGTATCAAGTCCCGAGTCGAGGGCGATGCCGCCGCCCAGTCCGACACCAAGGCTTGAGGCGAAATACCACCCGAATCCTACAAGGCGAATGACGTCCTTATGACGTACAAGCTTAGGGGCGGAATCGGGCTCCTCGCTAACCTTGTGCATTCTATCACAAGCCCTTTTACTGTCAACAAATCGGGCGACTAAAATCGGGGTCGCGGCGTCATTTTAATCGCCGCTGATACACTTGAAAAGCCTGAGGTAAATACGTTTCACCAAGCGGGCACACGACTTCGGCAAGGCCCAAAGCCTCTACTGCTTGCCCTCTTCCTTGCCAAGGTCACTCAGATCAAGCGTGTCGATGAATTCTGTAAACGCCGACATGCGTTTAATCTCGTCCTCGTCAAGGGGTCTCGGAGGCTGATCGCCTGCAGCCTGCTCCGCTTCCGAGACGGTGATTGGCTTGCCTGTCTCTTTATCGAGGAAGATCGCTGCCTTAGAAAGTACCGCCTCCTCAGTAAAGACCGGAACCTTGGACCGAACTGCAAGCGCAAGCGCGTCGCTAGGTCGTGAGTCGATTTCAATACTCTTTCCGTCAACCTCAAGGACAATCTTGGCGAAGAAAGTGTCGTTCTGTAAATCATGCACGATAATCGCGCTGACACTGCCACCGAGTTGGGAGATTACATCCCCTAGGAGGTCGTGGGTCAACGGCCGGGGCACGCTGACATCCTGAAGCTTAACCGCGATCGCGTCAGCCTCGGCAGGCCCAATCCAGATGGGCAGATATCGGTCCGCCGACTTCTCTTTGAGAATGACTACCCTCTGGTAGTTCATCAAACTTACGCGGATGCTATCGATGGTCATCTCGACCATTCGGGGGACCTCACGGCGTAGAGCGGTACTGTATGGGTTGGGGGGAATACTACGCCCGCGCTAAGACGAGTGTCAACGAGAGTACTCCCGTCACCGCAGTCCATCGCTTCTGTTGGAAAGCAGCATTCGGCCGGTGCACCTTGGGTTTCACGTCACGCCAGACTGGGTTCACACCCCCACGTCGTGGGACGAATGGTCGATCGATTTCAAACGTTGCCTCAAAGCAGACCGCGCCATCAGCTGACGACGGCCGCACTTCTTGCACAACAAACCAATGTCGGCCCCGAGTCGTACAACTTCCCACTGGAAGGAGCCACACGGGTGCTTCTTTTTCAACACTAGGAAATCATTCAAGTGCAGATCTAGGATCTGGTCGGACACGATAACTCCTACATCTGAGTCTGGGGGCGAGCATCACGCATTAAGTCGCGAGCGCGGATGGCCGCAGCACGAGCCGCTTCAGCAAAATCGCCGCCGCCGGAAGCGTAAGTAATCGCCCGTGAGGAATTGATAACCGCCATCTCTCCGCTAGCGTCCACGCCATTACGCACAGTTGTAGCAACGTCGCCACCTTGTGCACCAATCCCAGGAATTAGCAACGGCATCGTGGGGCAACGCTCTCGAACCCACTTGAGTTCCTGGGGCTGCGTAGCTCCCACGACCAAACCCACATTGGCCCGCGAGTTGAGAGAATCCGCCATCAGAGCTACACGCTGATATAAGGGAAGAGTGTCACCCTTATTGTCCAACATATTCAGCGACTGCAGGTCAGCCGAGCCCGGATTCGAGGTCCGACAGAGAACAAAAACTCCTTTCCAATTGTATTCGAGAAAAGGCTCAATGCTATCCCGACCGAGATAAGGATTCACAGTCGCTGCATCGAACTCCCAGGTCTCGAAGAGTGCCTTCGCATAGGCTGCAGCAGTGTTACCCAGATCGCCCCGCTTTGCGTCACCAATAACTGGGATCTCGTCCGGAATCGCAGCCATAGTGCTGTCGAGAGCCTTCAACCCTTCTATCCCATACTGTTCATAAAAAGCCAAGTTCGGCTTAAAGGCACAGACCAAGTCCTTGGTGGCATCAATAATCGAGCGGTTGAAAACATCAAGCGCCACCCCTGACGGAATCAAATCAGGGTCGGGATCGAGTCCAACGCAGAGTAGCGAGTCATTCGCACGACCGGCACGGCGCAGCTTTTCGATGAAGGTATCCACTGTTGGATTATACTCAGTTCATGGGCCGAAACCTTCGTCACATCATCTCTGTTACCGCCCTGGCACTTGTTGTCGCTGCATGTGGCGGGGCAGAACCGACCACAGCTCCAGCGTCAGAACCTAAAGTAATTCCTGGCTCCCACGGAGCTCGAACGGGAGACCATTGGCATGCGAGCCTTTCCGTCAATGTGTGCGGCATCCCCTTCACAGTCCCCGCCTTTCCTGCCGGAATCCATTCGCACGGCGATGGGCAGATCCACATCCATCCTAGCCTCGGCGAAGACGCAGGCCAGAACGCGACCCTAGGGCGATTCCTTGAGGTCTCCTACGACGCCGGGGCTTTGGCGGTCCTAATCGGACGCATTCAATTGCCTGGGGAACCCGTTTACCGAGACGGCGATGCCTGCCCGGACGGCAACCCTGGCAAGTTAGAAGTGTCCATTAACGGCGAGAGCAACCCTGACTTCCTAAAATATCTATTGCAAGACGGCGACAGGATCATTATTAAGTTCGGTTAGTGTGAAGCCCATGCTAAACTGACAGGGCACCTTTTCTAGGGACGTCCTACTCTTGGGCAACCTTCGATTCCTCACTTCCGGCGAGTCCCACGGCAGGGGTCTCAACGTTATCGTTGAAGGCATCCCCGCCGGACTTCCTTTGACCGAGGACTACCTGCGCCTAGATATGGAGAGGCGCCAAAAGGGTTACGGTCGAGGCGGGCGAATGAAGATCGAGAAGGACGAAGCGAAGATCATCGCGGGGGTCCGTCACGGCCTGACCTTAGGAAGCCCCATCTCTCTATGGATACAAAACCGAGATTGGGTGAACTGGGAACATGGCATGTCACCCGACCCCCTAGACGAAGGGCCCCACGAAGGTAAGGGGCTGGAACGCATTACACGCCTGCGACCCGGTCACGCCGACCTGGCAGGCGTGATTAAGTTCCAACAGCACGATGCCCGAAACATCCTTGAAAGGGCCAGCGCCCGTGAAACGGCCGCCCGTGTGGCTGCCGGGGGAGTGGCTCGCCGCTTGCTCGCGGAACTAGGCGTCGAGATCAACGCCCATGTTGTATCAATAGCCGACGTCGAATCAAAACCGGGCGGCTCGATAGACTGGGCCAGTGTCGAGGAGTCACCGGTGCGTTGTGCAGACCCCTCAGCAGAACAAGCGATGATCAGGGCCATCGATGCAGCCAAGCGGTCTAAAAACACTATTGGCGGCGTCTTCGAGGTGATCGCCTCGGGTGTGCCCATCGGCCTGGGAAGCCATATCCAGTGGGACCGAAAGATTGACGGTCGGATCGCCCAGGCAATGATGAGCATTCATGCCGTCAAAGGCGTCGAGGTGGGTCTTGGGTTTGCCCAAACACGGCTTATGGGCTCGAAGGTCCATGACATTATCAAGCCCTGGGCCGATGGCTCTCCGAAGTGGGCTCGACTCAGCAACAACGCAGGAGGCCTGGAAGGTGGCATGACGACAGGACAGTCCGTCGTGGTGCGCGTGGCTATCAAACCCATATCGACCCTAGCAAAGCCACTACCATCAGTCGACATGGACACAGGCGAGGTCGTCGACGCCCATTATGAACGAAGCGATGTCTGTCAAGTTCCACCGGGCTGTGTTGTTGGAGAAGCGATGATGGCCCTCATCCTCGCGGATGCAATGATGGAGAAGTTCGGCGGTGACCACCTCGACGAGACACGACGTAACTACGACGCATACTTGAGCTCGACCGGTCAAGCATAGCCTGCGGTCGATTGCGACTCGCTCCCGGCCAAGTTACGCTTTGTCTGCTCGATATCCGACGCCATGCAAAATCTCTTTCTCATCGGCTTCTCCTACACTGGCAAAAGTTCGGCCGGCCGCCTGGTCGCCGACCGTCTCGGCCGAACTTTTATCGACCTCGACTTGCAAATCGAGGAGGAAACAGGCAAGTCCATCCCCGAGATTTTCGAGGCACTGGGCGAGGCAGCCTTTCGCAAGTTAGAGCAACGTGTCCTAGCGGAAGCGTGCAGCAGTGAGGACCTCGTGGTGGCTACTGGCGGCGGCGTTCTCCTCCGCAAAGGTAATAAGGAGCTTATCCGCCAATCGGGGATCGTTGTACTGCTCGAGGCATGGGTGGACACAATTCGCGAGCGCCAGGTCTCGGCTGGAAGCACTCAGATTGAGCGCCCCGTGCTTGCGAGCAGAGATCCGCTTCAACGAATCTCCAAACTCAAGGCCGCGCGCCAGGATTCATACGCGAGTACCGCAGACTGGACCGTGCACACTGACAAGATGTCGTTAGAACAGGTAGCTGAAGAGATCGTTCGAGGCTACGAAGTTCTCTTAACCAAAGAGACTTTCGCCGGTAAGCCGACAATCACAGGGCCCCAACCCTCGTATACGGTGTCAACTAAGGAAGGCTCTTATCACGGCTACGTCGGAAGCGGACTGATACGGAATCTGGGCAGCATCATGAAGAGTGCCGGCCTAAATGGCACAGTCTTCGTCATCGCCGACGGTGCAGTCTTTGAGCAATACCGCGATCGTGTCATGGCTTCGCTCGCAGAGGCCGGGCTCAAAGCACACGAAGGAATCGCGGACTCCGGTGAAACCAGCAAGTCACTAGATATGGCAGGGGACATCTATGCCTGGCTGTCTAGTCGGCGAGCGGAGCGCCGCGACTGCATCGTGACCCTCGGGGGAGGTGTAGCAGGCGACCTTGGCGGCTTCATAGCAGCGACCTATTTGCGCGGCATGCCGTTCGTACAGTTGCCAACAACCCTGCTCGCGATGGTCGACGCTTCCATCGGAGGAAAGGTCGCTGTCAACCTGACCGCGGGGAAGAATCTTGTTGGAGCCTTCCACCAGCCCAAGCTCGTTATCGCCGACGTCGATGTGCTACAAACGTTACCCCATAAGGAGTTAACTGCAGGTTGGGCCGAAGTGATCAAGCACGGCCTGATTCTAGATGCCAGCCTGCTCGATGACATTGAGCTTGCGCGTGACAAGCTCCTTGCCCGAGATCCGGAGACACTTGCCGATATCATCACGAGAAGCGCAGCCATCAAAGCCCGCGTCGTAACCCAAGACGAGCGCGAGACTTTGGGAACGCGGAATTTGCTCAACTATGGCCACACCACAGGTCACGCCTTGGAATCGGTGCTGGGTTACGAAGGCCTCCTCCACGGAGAGGCCGTTGCCATCGGGATGGGAGTTGCAGCTGAAATCGCTGTCCGGATGCAAATGCTCACCATCGCGGAATTGGAGCGCCAGACCGACATCCTCCGATCCTTCGGGCTGTCCGTGAAAGGCCCAGCGGAAATCGATCAATCAGCAGTGCTTTCCGCCATGGCCCTCGACAAGAAGATTTCGGAAAAGCGCATCAACTGGGTGTTGCTGGAAGCCATCGGAAAAGCAACCTCCCGTGACGACATTCCCGATGCCATCGTCCTCCAGTCGATGGAGGCGGTCTTAGGTTGAAGCTGACAGGCCTCGTCCCTGCTCCAGATCGGGAAACGTGAAGCACCCAAGCGTCACGCTAGCTCTCTTCATTCCGATAAGCACCGCAAGTGGAGTAGCCATCGCTCGTTTGCACCAACGTAGGGCCACCAAGTGAGCCAAAACTTCACCTTCGCAATAGCCGGCACAGATGACACCGCCCGTGCCGGAGTGATCGAAACCCCCCATGGCCGGATGTCCACGCCGGTGTTTATGCCGGTAGGAACCCAGGCGACAGTTAAGGCCTTGACGCCCGAGGATGTGCACGATGTCGGGGCGGAGATCATCCTGTCCAACACGTATCATCTCTTATTGAGACCCGGCTTAGAGATCATCGAGCGATTCGGTGGCCTTCACCAATTCATGGCTTGGGAAGGACCGATCCTTACCGACAGCGGAGGCTTTCAAGTTTTCAGCTTGGGCCATCTCCGTAAGCTCAGCGACGATGGCGTGACCTTCCGATCACATATCGATGGATCAGAGCACACGCTGACGCCTGAGTTCGTCGTCGAAGCCCAAGAGTGTTTGGGTAGCGACATCGCGATGGTCCTCGACCACTGTCCATCTTACGGCGACGACGATGAAACGATTCGCAAATCGTTAGAGAGGACCCACAAGTGGGCAGAGCGCTCGCTCAGTGCACACCAAAGGAAAGACCAAGCCCTCTTTGGCATCGTGCAAGGCGGCTGGGCCACTGACCTTAGAAAGGAGTCCGCCAAGTTCATCGCATCGCTTGATTTCTCCGGTATTGCAATAGGCGGCCTGTCCGTTGGAGAGCCAAAACAAATTGCCTACCAAATCCTGGACGAAACAATTCCTCATCTGCCTACAGACAAGCCACGGTATCTGATGGGCGTAGGCTCCCCCGACGGCTTGATCGAATCCATCGCACGTGGAATCGACATGTTCGACTGCACACTACCCACCAGGATTGCCCGCAATGGCGGCCTCTTCACGCCCGAAGGTCGAATCAATCTGCGTGGCGCAAGATACCGTGAGCAAGAAGCGCCGATAGCAAAGGACTGCGACTGCTACACGTGTAGCAAATACTCATCTGCATACCTTTACCACTTGCTTCGATCCGAGGAACTCCTCTATCACCGGCTAGCCACAATCCACAACCTGCGCTTCGTTGTGCGACTAATGAAGCAGGCTCGTGAGGCGATCCTCAATGGCTACTTTGCGGAATTCGCTGCTGATTTCCTCGGCCGTTACCAGGCAACTAACGAGGAGACGCGGCTGGCTCAGAAAGCTAAGTGGCTAGCGGCTCACCGGCATTGGGCCGAGAGCCAGGGTAAGCCCCGGTAAGAAGTCTCGGCCAGATTACGGCCTTGTGCCAGACCTTGGGCCAGGCGGCTACAGGCCGCCAGCAACCGCAGGGACGATGCTTAATTCATCCCCATCTTTCACGGACGTAGCCAAGCCTTCCAGAAAGCGGATGTCTTCACCATTTACGTAGATATTGACAAAGCGGTGGAGTTGACCATTAGCGTCAACAATCCTTTCCTTGATCCCGGGGTATTGGGACTCCAGGTTAGCAAGCCCCTCCTCTACCGTGGCCCCACCGACATCAACGGTCTCCTGACCATTGGTCACTTTCCTCAGCGGTGTTGGTACTCTTACAACGACTGGCATAGCTCTCCTCAAGACTTCAGAACCTGTTAGCGCCCAAATCGCGGCACCCTAGCGTAGCAGAGGGACAGCATTGGGCAAAGATCAGCCGGTCAGCACATCGCCGCCAACCGGATCGACACGCACTCCAGCTTTTGTTACCCAGGCCAAACCACGCTCGATATCCTGCTCATTCCCATCGAGTTCCAAGACAACCCAACCCTGTGTCTCCGTGACATCGGCACGGCGGATATTCGTGACGACATCGTAGTCCTTGCCCAGACCGTAAATGATCGGTTCCGTCACAAGTTTCGTTGGGAAGGTGAATTTCACACGTTGTTTCATGTCCTCACACTCCCGCGCTTCAGCCTAAAGTTAGACCCAGGCCGAGCCGGGGTCAAGCCAACAGAATTAAAGCCCAAGCGCCTGTTTAAATGACTCCATGGTCGGTTGAACCTTGATCGTCTCCACTCTATCCTCGACAGCCTCCTGCGTCTTCAATCCGTTGCCGGTCACATAAGCAACGGTGAGGTCGTCCTTGCCAATGGCACCCGACTCGACCAGTCGCCTCAGCCCAGAGATCGTCACGCCACCAGCTGTCTCGGCGAATATGCCCTCAGTTTGAGCCAGCAGAAGCATTCCATCGATCACCTCGGGGTCACTGACAGCCGCTGCTGAACCAGATGACTCCTTCAACACATCAAGCGCATAAAATCCGTCGGCGGGGTTGCCAATAGCCAACGATTTGGCAATTGTGTCCGGCTTCACAGGACGAACGTCTCGGGTGCCCTCGGAGAAAGCCGTGACAATCGGGGAGCATCCCTGAGGTTGCACCAAATGCATCCTGGTTCGAACCTCTTCGATTAAGCCCAGGTTCAAGAACTCATTAAAGCCTTTCCAAATCTTGGTGAAGAGCGAGCCTGAAGCGGCTGGAACAACGGCATGATCCGGTGTCCGCCAGCCGAGCTGCTCGGCCACTTCGTACGCTAGAGTTTTTGAACCTTCGGAATAATATGGCCGCACGTTAATATTAACGAAAGCCCATCGATACGTGTCCGCAATTTCGCTGCACAGCCGGTTTACGTCATCGTAAGTTCCCGAGACAGCGACAACGGTGGGGCCATAGACCGCGGCCCCAACAACTTTGACCTTCTCCAAATCTGCGGGGATCACAACGTAGCACTTCATCCCTGCCTTAGCAGCATGGGCTGCAACTGCTCCAGCAAGATTACCCGTGGAGGCACAAGCCAACGTATCAAAACCGAGTTTTTGGGCCACAGACGCCGCCACACCAGCAACACGATCCTTGAAGGAGTAAGTGGGGTTAACGCAATCGTTCTTTATGTATAGGTTATTTAGGCCCAGGACTTCACCAAGGTTGTCCGCCTTCACTAAAGGCGTGTATCCGGTCTGCATGTCAACGATGGGCCCATCCCAAACCGGGAGCAGGTCACGGTAACGCCACATCGAAAGAGGCCCCGATTCGATGCGCTCGCGGGTAACCACTCCTCGCATCGCCTCGTAGTCATAAACTACCTCAAGTGGACTGAAGGTCCACTCGCAGATATTCATAGCTTCGAGGGGATACTCCCTGCCACCCTCTTTCGCCTTCAACGCCCGTGCATACGCCATCATCTGTCCCTCATCCCCGCCAAAAAAATAAGACCCCTTCCAGGAGAAGCGGCCTTAGCGGAACCCCTGCCTCAGAGGCCCGTTCACAAAGAGCAGCTGGTGTTAGCAGCGCATTCCCATACATGGGAAACTCTATCAGAGGCGCTCCCCATGAGTCAATCAGTTGTCTGGGGCCAATTGCATGAGAGGGCATGATGAGGCGACCGGCAGAGTGAGATCCGTGAGATAGCTATTCGGGTCTAGCTAAGAACTCGAAGGAACGACATTGCTGGCTTGCGGAGCGAGGATTTACGTATACGAACTACCGCTCCCCCGAAAAAGGAGACGCCCAACAGCGCCGCTTTTCGGCCACTGTCAGAAATTCGTAGGCTCGTCGGCACCACACCCCCAAACTTGTGTGGTACCACGCCTCGCAAAAAGTCCCAAGGGTCGAAAAGTTGACAACACGTGAGGCTTCTCGACACCTAAAGACTCGAAGATATGACTCCACCCAAGACCTGGATGACAAGAATAGCAACGATCGGCGAGATATCAATCATCCCGATTCGGGGAATAATCCGCC
>Ga0310344_10001823_pt1 | contig 16191 bp, 12 predicted proteins | sample HC15DNA20200_MG_FD_203801 | JGI IMG/M metagenome (GOLD analysis project Ga0310344, IMG submission 203801) | Marine microbial communities from station ALOHA, North Pacific Subtropical Gyre - HC15-DNA-20-200_MG | ecosystem: Environmental > Aquatic > Marine > Oceanic | place: Pacific Ocean: North... | reverse complement strand
CGCCCGCATCTGATGTGCAAACATGCCTCGCTAACTTGCCGCCAAGTGTCTCCGTAGACGATGTGATGGTCGTACCGCCCGTTACGCTCAAAACGATAGATGGCTTTGAGACCGAAGTTTTCCGTTTCACAACTGATATTCCATTTTTGGATTCGTGGGGGGAACCACTCCTAATCGGACCAGGGTCAGTGCACGTCGCACACACTGTCGACGAACACGTCAAGATACCGGAACTCACCCTAGCCGTAGACCTATACGAGAAACTAGCTAAAACACTTTTATCTAGCTAGTCGGTAACTCCTTCTTGGGCATCGTATTCCTACTGTAGTGTTCGAGGTTTCCGACTATCGCCTCGTCTGAAGGACCAACCCATCACCGATGGTACAACCCACGAAGGTAAAGAAACGGCGCCAAAGCCTACACTTCAGTTATCGACGGACAACTCGAGCACTCACAATCTCGACGCGATTTACTGGCGCTTCGTCAACAGCTGGTGTCGCTTCGATCGAAGAAACAACCTCTAGCCCCTCCACAACGACGCCGAAAGCAGTATAAACACCGTCAAGCTCTGCGGAACGACCTGTGCAAATAAAAAAAGATGTTGTCGCGCTAGCAGGATCATCAAGACGTGCCATCGAAACGATGCCCCGTACATGTTCTGTGGCATTAAACTCCGGCTCTAGATTCTGAATGAACCGCTGCTGTCGATCCGTTAGCGGCTCTCGTCGCGACGGAAGATGACCTGACTGGATTACAAAACCAGGAACTACTCGGTGAAACGCCATCCCGTCATACACGCCAGAGTCAACCAAACGAAGAAAGTTCCTAACATGATTTGGCGCAAGATCAGGATAGAAATCGATGGCGATCAAACCCAGGCTCGTTGAGAACTCAACCCGATATGCGGACAAATCCCGCACAGACTCAGTAGAGAACGGCGGAACTTCAGGAGGCGGTTTGTCGCGAACAAAGGCGGAACGTATTACGACACGCTCTGTCGCCCGTCCGTCAGCATCAACAGGAGTTTCTGAAATTTTTGTGACCACGTCAGTCCCATCGACAACCTGGCCCCAAATCGAATGCTGTCCATCTAAACCTGGCTGCGCGACTACGCAAATTAAAAATTGTGAGCCCCCACTACTAAAATCCCCAGGAACCAAAACCGACGACACTGTACCTTGTTCGTGACTAGCATCTGTGATTTCCGCCTCGACTAATCCAAGTCCTCCACTTCCATATTCAGACACCCGACCAGAATCAGCGGTAATGGGGTCTCCACCCTGAACGATGCCATGCTGAACCATGCGATGAAATATCGTTCCATCGAAGGCGCCCTCCCCGGCGAGCTTGATAATAAGACCGACGTGATTCGGCGCTAAGGCTGGCAGGAGATCGATCGTAATTTGCCCGTTGTCAGTTTCAAATACCAGCTGCTTTCCCGCCATTTCGTCCATAGAAAATGGCGAAATAAATGGTTCGCTTTCAATCTGCTCCTGAGCGGTAATCGGTGTTGCCGCCAGAATCCACACGAAAACTACGACCAGTGGCTTCACAACCAAACCTCCTCGACAGGACTATCAGTCTACGCGCTTCCTAGACAACGGTAAACTAACCTTGCATCGACTGATATCAGACCTGCCGTGCACGGTTAAAGACGAAAGAAATCAATATTGACATCGACCCGATGCCCCTGGGGCGACTCACATGCCCTCTACATTCCGTATCACGACACTGAGTGGGGAGTGCCACTACACGATGAGCAGCAACTCTTTGAGATGCTAGTCCTGGAAGGAGCACAAGCCGGCCTAAGCTGGCTGACGGTACTTAAGAAGCGTAACGCATACCGCGAAGCGTTCAATGACTTCGACCCGAACATAGTCGCGAAGTACGACCATGAAAGAATTGAACAATTGCTAGAAAACAAAGGAATCATCAGGAACAGACTAAAGATTGCCTCTGCAATCAACAATGCCAATAAGTTTCTTGATGTGCAAAAAGATTTCGGAAGCTTTGACCAATACATTTGGCAGTTTGTTGACAAACGCCAAAAACACAATACGTGGTCAAGTCTCACAGACATTCCGGCTCGCACCACAGAGTCGGACGTAATGAGTAAGAATCTTAAGCACAGAGGTTTCAGTTTTGTCGGCTCAACAATCTGCTATGCGTTCATGCAAGCAACCGGAATGGTGAACGACCATCTAATTAGTTGCTTTCGCCACAACGAAATAGCCCAAATGTGCCAATGACGTTATTCACAGGTTCAGGCATAATGCCGCATGATAGGTATAGAACAGCTGGATAGAGGGAGTAACACGATGAGTCGCACTGTTAAAACATCATTCGCATGGGTGGGAACATTTGCTGTACTCGGGGTCTTACTTACGATCGGAACCGTAGAAGGTCAGGAACCACGAGCTCCGAGGAATGTGGAAGAGTTCAACACCATGTTCCAGTCCCTAAACAACTGGGGCCGCTGGGGTGATGACGATGAACTCGGCACTATGAATCTGGTCACGGCGGCTAAAACTAGAGAGGCTGTTGCTCTTGTGCGGCGCGGCGTAACCGTATCGCTCGCGCACAACCCAATACCAGACGAAGCGCCAGACAATCCCGATTCTGCGTTCAACCACACCATGGGCCGTACTCTTCGAAGTGACACGTACGAGTTCACTTATCATGGCTATGGGGTCAGTCACATTGACTCCCTCTGCCATTTCCTTTGGAATGACCGTCTGTACAACGACACTCCTCCTTCAGCAACGACACCAGACGGCTGTGGGAAACTTGGAATTCAAAATCTTAAAAATGGCATTGTGACGAGGGGAATTCTCTTGGACTTTCCGCGTCTGAAGGGAGTCTCTTACCTCGAACCCCAAACCCCTATTTACGTGGAAGATATTGAAGCCTGGGAAGAACAGGCCGGCATCAGAGTCTCTCCTGGCGATGCGATCTTTGTCCGAACTGGAAGATGGGCCAGGCGTGCTGCTCTAGGCCCCTGGCAGGTCTCAGGAAACAGTGCCGGTCTACATGCATCTGTACTTCCGTGGATTAGAGATCGCGGCGTCTCTTTCGTTGGAAGTGATGCCGCCACAGACGTTATGCCATCACTCGTAGAAGGCGTTACACAACCAGTTCATACGATGCTCATAGCTGGTTTCGGCACAAATATCTTTGACAACATGGATCTGGAAGCTCTCGCCGAAACGGCAGCCCGTGAAAACCGATGGGAGTTCATGCTTACAGCCGGCCCGATTCCGGTTACTGGCGGCACAGGTTCTCCACTAAATCCCATTGCGGTGTTCTAAATAGTCTCCATCTGCGCTGAGAGATAACTTGTGATGGATTCAATAAGGCGACTGGTCATCGTAACCCTGGTGTTCACTATTTTCCTGGTTGGTCCGCGGGTATTATTCAACGCACAAGAACAAGACCGAACTGAGGAAGCAGGTGTAGCCAGCAACCCACTTGGCTCTCCGGGTATGCTCGCTGACTCGTGTGGAATCCCGAGTGACTTGCCGGAACCTCAAACACCAATGTTTGAATTGGACTATCCGGTATCACTGCCAGCAGTCTCCATGCTCGGCGCACGCAATGATCTGCCCAACCCCTATGAAGAAGGCGTCCATTGGGGCCATCTCCCAGACGACCGTGTGTGGGGTTCGACCGCGGGTATCAGCCGAGCCCCAGACGGAACAATCTGGGCTATCGACCGGTGTGGTGCAACAGGCGCAGGTGGAGCCACTTGCCTAGAATCGCCGCTCGACCCCATTCTGCAGTTCGACCAGTCGGGTTCACTCCTCAAGAGTTTCGGTCAAGGCCTGATCGTGAGTCCGCACAAGATTACTGTCGCACCGGACGGCTCGGTCTGGGTTGCTGACAATGGAATCGCTCCCGGAAAAGGGCAACAAGTAATCAAATTTAGTCCAGAGGGAGAACCTCTTATGGCTCTCGGCACAGCTGGCGAAGCTGGTAGTGGACCGGAGTATTTTGACTCACCAACGGAAGTCGCCGTTAGTCCGGATGGCTCTATCTATGTCGCTGACGGTCACACCGGTGGGGGAGGAGCACTCGGAAATGCGAGGGTCGTTAAATTTTCCGCCGACGGCACATTCGTGAAAGCATGGGGTCGCAAGGGAATGGGAGCAGGCGAATTCGACGTCGTGCACACCATAGCTCTCGATTCAACAGGTCGTGTCTACGTCGGTGACAGACAGAACAACCGTATTCAGATTTTTGATGCCGATGGTCATTTCATCGACGTCTGGTACCAGTTCGGACGACCAAGTGGGATACATATCGACCAGCAGGATGTTCTCTACGTTGCTGATTCTGAATCACGTGATGGTCGTACAAACATTGGCCAACCGGGACTACCGGCGACAGGATACGGGTTCAATCCAGGCGCGGCGAGGGGTATCCGCATCGGCAACATCATAGATGGTCGCGTCGACTATTTGATACCTGACCCCTGTCCATATCCGTACGCCGGTGCTTCCAGCCTAGCGGAGGGTGTAACAACCGATAATGACGGGAATGTTTACGGAGCCGACTACCTTGGCACCGTTCGTGTTTTCATGAAGCCGCTCGGGTCGCCCGAAACCGCTGAAGTGCAATAGCGGCGGTAGTCGCCACATTCAGGGAGTCCACAAATCGTTCCGTCTCGATCCGTACGCGTATGTCACACTCGGCAAGTACTGAGTCGCTGATGCCCAGACCTTCATTTCCAAAAACGAGCGCGTGAGACTTCACTACGCCTGTTCCAACAAAACTTTCGAGTTCGGTGGCAGAACTGTCGAGAGTAAACGCAACAATCTGTATCTTGCGCTTGCGAAGAAGCGTCACTAAGCGGGGCCACTCGTCGTCCACAACATAAGGCAGATGCAGTGTCGTTGCCATCGATGTCCGAATTGCTTTTCGATAAAGTGGATCTGCACAACTAGGTGACAGTGCAATTCCAGCCGCACCAAAAGCGGCAGCACTCCTGAATATTGAACCAACATTATCCGGATCACTAACCGCATCCAGCAGCACAATTGGCCTGCCCTTGGTGTGAAACACGAAGTCTTCCATGCAAGTAGATGGCCGTCGTACGCCAAGCCCTAAACATCCTCGGTGAAACTTGAATCCAGTTAATGTTTTGAGTTGCTCGTTACTGCCGACGTAAATATCTACGACCTCGTCGATGGTCTTAAAGGTCGCCATCAACTTCTCCTTGACATTGTTTGTCAGCAAGAGTGCCTGCACCTCAAATCGAGAAGCTAGCAAACGGGTGACCGCAAGGTAACCCTCTACCAGAAAAAGACCACGTGACCGCATCAGTCGAGGATCAGACACAATCCCAAAATCCGCCATCTTCGAATCATCGAGACTCTGAATTGGCCTAACAGACACAACGGTTCACGAGGAATGAACAACAGAACGCTTGCTGCGATGGCGGTCAAGCACCTCGAGGCCAAGCTTCTTACTGAGATAAACCTTCGACTCACGATTGTCAGAAGAGTGCGCCTCAAACTTGATCACATTGAACTCGAGATGGTCAAGCGTGCCACGCATGTCATATAGCCGATTCTTGGTTTTAACGATAATTTCATCAAAACCATTGTCATGCGCCCAGGCCTCTTGTTCCTCCGTAAGAGCACGAAAAAACCCCTGTCCGCGCCAATCTCTGCGGGTCCCGCCTATCCAGCTATATAGAATTTTCCTACCCGTAAATTCCACGGCAGGCGTCATACGTGCAACTAGATCAGCGAGTTTCGGTTCAATTTCGTTCGATCTCAACTCGTGAGACACCTTAAAAGCAACCGGTACAACCGTATCGAGAGCATCAGGAAGAGCCGCCTCAGCCATTAAAATCTGGTGGTCTCGATCATTAAGACGCCCGATGACCTCATCAGCCGTCTTTTTTCGATGAAATTCACCAAAGTATTCCTCGATGTACTCAATTTCAAGTGCACCTTGTTGCAAGCCGTACTGACGTATTTGGTACTCCATCACGTTGGCAGAAGGGATCATACACGTCGAAAAATAAAACCTCAGCGGTTTCTGAAGACCTAACCGTCTCTATGAATCAGCTGAGGTCGGGTCATAAGCGAGGTTAGCAGTCAACCACCGTTCCGCTTCATCGAGTGTGAACCGCTTTCTCGTCGCATAACTATCCATTTGATCAGCGCCAATTTTTCCGATGTCAAAGTAGCGCGCATCAGGATGAGCAAAGTAGAGTCCGCTCACGCTCGCCGCGGGAGTCATAGCCGCACTCTCAGTCAAATCAATTCCTAAATTCTTTGCTTCAAGAAGACTTAACAACTTAAATTTTTCGCTGTGGTCCGGACACGCCGGATAGCCAAACGCAGGTCTGATGCCACGATATCGCTCCGAACGAAGATCATCCTGAGAAAGAGTCTCGTCAGGAGCATAGCCCCATTCCCCACGCACGCGAGCGTGGAGATATTCTGCAAACGCTTCTGCAAGTCGGTCTGCCAAAGCTTTCACCATGATGGCCTGATAATCATCATGATCGCGCTCATACTGGACCACCAGAGCATCGACGCCTATGCCGCTCGTTATCGCGAAGGCACCGATATGATCGACGCGACCTGTCTCAACGGGCGCAACAAAATCGACCAGTGATCTGTGTGGCCGTTCGTCACCCCGCACTTCTTGCTGACGCAACATGTTGAAGCGAACAATTTCATCCCGTGTCCCAGGTGTATAGACGAGGATATCTTCACCATCAGCATTAGCCGGCCAAAATCCATAAGTGCCGCGCGCCGTAATTAGACCATCCTTGACGATTGCTGAGAGCTGTTGCGTCGCATGTTCGTACAGTTCACGAGCCGCATCACCATAACGAGGATGCTCAAGAATTGCTGGAAAACGCCCCCTAAGTTCCCAGGCACTAAAAAAGAAGGTCCAGTCAATGAAGGGCGTCAATGTGCTGAGCGGAACGTCAATAGCGCGAAGCCCCAAAAAGGAGGGCACCGGTATGTCGACGCTATCCCAATCTGTAGCAAGCGAATTACTACACGCGACCTCATAGGAGGCTAATTCCCTTTGACCACGACTCGAAAATTGTTCTCGAAGGCGAGCTTGGTCGGCCTGATTTGACTGCTCGAACCCTCCCCTGCGTTCCTCCTTTAACAAGTTCGAGACAACGTCCGTTACACGTGAGGCATCCGTGACATGCACCACACACTCAGAAAATTCTGGCGCGATCTTTACAGCAGTATGCTGTGGAGAGGTCGTCGCACCACCGATAAGCAGCGGAACCCGAATGTCCCTGCTCTCCATCTCCTTTGCGACAAACACCATTTCGTCCAGTGAGGGAGTAATCAGTCCACTCAACCCAACCAAATCGGCATTTTCGTCAGCCACTGCTTGCAAAAGTCTGTCGCAGGGAACCATAACGCCGAGGTCAATTACCTCGTAGTTGTTACACCGCAGCACCACAGCAACAATATTCTTACCAATGTCGTGCACATCTCCCTTCACGGTCGCCATCACAATCTTTCCCTGCGATAACGCGGATTCCTTGTCGGTCTCCATATAGGGTTGTAAATAGGCAACTGCTCGTTTCATCGCCCGAGCGCTCTTGACCACTTGCGGCAAGAACATCTTGCCGGCTCCAAAGAGATCTCCGACAATTTTCATGCCGTCCATTAGTGGCCCCTCAATTACATCTAGAGGTCGGACGGCTGCTGCACGCGCTTCCTCTACGTCGTCTTCGATAAAGTCCACCACCCCATGCACCAGCGCGTGCGCCAACCGGTCATTTACACCGGCTTCCCGCCAACTCAAGTCAGCCTGACGCTTTTTTGAAGTCCCCTTAACGCCGTCAGCAAATGCAACCAACCGATCCGTCGCATCATCCCGACGGTTAAAAATGACATCCTCGACATGGGTCAGCAGATCTGGCGCTATGTCCTCGTAGACAACGAGTTGCCCTGCATTAACGATCCCCATGTCCATACCAGCACGAACAGCATGATAGAGAAACGACGAATGCATGGCTTCTCTTACAACATCATTCCCCCTAAAGGAAAAGGACAAGTTGCTAACCCCACCACTTATCCTGACCCCCTTGCATCGCTGCTTGATAAGCCTCGTTGCCTCAATAAAATTGACGGCATAAGCGTTGTGTTCCTCAAGGCCAGTTGCAACAGCAAGAATGTTGGGATCGAAGACGATATCCTCTGGGACAAAACTTATGCGCTCGGTCAGCAGACGATATGCTCTTTCACAAATGTCGACCTTTCGATCGATGGTATCTGCCTGACCAGTCTCATCAAACGCCATTACCACAACACCTGCACCGTAACGCTGAATGAGACGTGCCTTCTCGAGAAAATCGGCCTCACCTTCCTTCAAACTGATGGAGTTAACGATCCCTTTCCCTTGTATACATTTAAGACCAGCCTCGAGTACAGACCATTTTGAACTGTCAACCATGATTGGCACGCGGGCGATTTCCGGCTCAGTGGCCACTAAATTTAGAAATGTCGTCATCGCCACTTCTGAATCGAGCATTCCCTCGTCCATGTTCACGTCAACAAGATTCGCTCCACCTCGGACCTGGTCAGTCGCCACCTCCGCCGCTGTCGTGTAATCACCGTCTTTGACCAACCTGGCAAATCGTTTCGAACCAGTCACGTTGGTCCGCTCTCCGATCATTGTGAAATTCGAATCAGGTCGTAGAGCCAATCTCTCAAGGCCACTAAATTCACTGTCCCGCGAAAGACTTTCAACTGGAAGTTGTCTCGGTCTCACGCCCTCAATCGCTGCAGCCACAGCACGTATGTGCTCTGGGGTCGTTCCGCAACAACCACCAAGCAAGTTGACAAAACCGCTAGTGGCAAACTCACGCAACAAGTCCCCCGTCTCCTCGGGAAGTTCGTCATATTCCCCAAAAGCATTTGGTAGGCCAGCATTCGGATAACAACTCACGTAGACCCCGGCAATCCTCGACAATTCCGCAAGGTAAGGTCGCATTTCCCTGGCGCCAAGCGCACAATTAAGCCCAACCGAAAACGGACGCGCGTGCGACACCGACACCCAAAATGCGTCGATGGTTTGTCCAGAAAGTGTACGACCACTACGATCGGTAATTGTGACCGATAGCATGATTGGAAGTTCGACCTGCCGAGCTTCAAAGACTTCCTTAATGGCAAAAATTGCAGCCTTGGCGTTAAGCGTGTCAAAGATCGTCTCGACCATTAACAAATCTACGCCGCCGGCAATGAGTCCACTTACCTGTTCCGAATAAGCTTCCTTCAACTCGTCAAACGTTGTGGCTCGATATGCAGGCTTGTTAACATCAGGAGAAATCGACAGGGTTTTGTTGGTTGGCCCGATCGCACCAGCAACAAACCTAGGTTGGTCAGGCGTCTTGTCAGTCCAACACCTCGCCGCCCGTTTCGCAATGCACGCTGCCTCATAATTCAACTCGTAAACGATCGACTCAAGCCCATAATCCGCCTGCGCGACAGACGTCCCGTTAAACGTATTTGTCTCAATAATGTCGGCGCCAGCTTCGAGATACTCTCCGTGAATTTCCTCAATAATCGCTGGTTGGGTGAGTACCAACAGGTCATTATCACCCTGCAAATCTCGAGAATGATCTCTGAAACGATCACCTCGAAAACCAGCCTCATCCAACTTTCGGCGCTGGATCATCGTCCCCATAGCGCCGTCAAGAATCAGAATCCGACGGCGGAGCGCATCACGAAGTACCTGACACACGTCCACCGTCACGGTTACCCCATCGGTCATAGATCAAGAATGCAAGTCGCCGGTCACTCTGTACAACAGAAACGTCGCCGCACTGAACCGAAAATTCCTTGCCTATTTAAAATTTCCGCAGTTCAGCATCATTGAACCGTAGAAAGGATTGAGAATCGCACCGGTCTGCTGAACCCATGATTTACGAGCCATCGGACAGTAGGCAACCCTAAGTTCACCAAAACCTACTTCCTCACCGTAGGCGATAAGGGCATCACTCAACGGCCCAAATGCAGCTCTTGCTGTACTGATATCCATTGCCCCAGCAACCGCTCGCGCCGCTGTACCAATCGAAACAGCAACTTCTCCTATCGCGTCTGACTCGGTCACTATTACGTGGGCTGCCTCCGTAACTCCATCCATTGAGTCATTGGCCAAAGCGAGTTGGATATGGAGATAAGGCTGAGCCAAACCATCAGCAACCCCCGCTGACACAGTCGAACTAGATGCTGCGACTAGCAAAACCGCCGTCAAAACAAGAATTTGTCGTCTCACCATGATCTCTCCTTTAGCGCCAAACTACCTCGTGACACCGCCTTGACTCTACCGCCAATACGGTACTGGCTCACACCCAACTATGACAATGTAGACCCTCCGGTCAGAATCCTCAAGACTGGCCAACATTTTTAACCTAACCAAACCTTTGCGGATGAAGCTGGGCAAGGGTAAGCTCAGTTTATGCACCGTCAACACTACACCGTCGTCGTATTTGCTGTCTTGCTGTTAATGACAGTTACTGTCGTAACCCAACAACAGCCAATGTTTCGAAGCGGCACGGAAATCGTTGACCTCTTTGTCACGGTAACCGATAGCGACGGCCGCCTCGTTCCCAGCCTGACCCGTGAGGATTTTGAGGTATACGACAACGACAGGCTGCAAGAGTTGGTCGTATTTGAAAATTCAGTCCGACCAATTACGGTAGTCGTCATGCTGGACACCAGTGCCAGCATGGACCTTAATCGACGCCGTCTGATGGCCGGGGCCGAACAGTTTCTTATTCGGATGTTACCCGACGACAAAGCACGTGTTGGCGCATTTAGTGACAAAATCGAGATCGAACCGGTTGAGTTTACTGACGACCGGGACGAACTCATTTCCTGGCTACCCAAACTCGACTTTGGAAACGAAACGCGCGTTTACGACGCGGCCGGAGCCTCGCTAACCGCATTGTCAAATATTCCTGGACGTAGAGTTGTTTTACTCTTCACCGATGGTGATGACAGTGCCAGCGAGATCAATGCTGGCGACGTTCTCGACCAGGCTATCAGCCAGGAAGTCATGATTTATTCAATCGGTTTTGAAAGTAACTACTTTAACGGTGTGAGGTACGTACAAACTCGCCCTGATCGAAATTTAAGAAGGTTCGCTGAAGAAACGGGTGGTGGGTTCTTTGAACTTACGGAAGCCGCCGACCTTGGACCTACCTTCACCCGTGTAGCGCAGGAACTGCACAGCCAATACGTCTTGGGGTTCACGCCAACCGAACGCGACGGAGAACTCCACAACCTCGAAGTCCGTATCAAACAACGTGGCATGTCAGCACGAGCGAGAAGAAGTTATATCGCTCCGAGCGAAGAAGCGCCTGAGGCGCTAGATCCTCGTTAATTTACTGGACCGCCCATGTCATGACCGGACTTTATTCGGATCGCGTCGAGCTTGCACTGAATACAGTATTTGAGGCCCATGGTATCCGGCAACGGAAGGCTGGCCGAGGGTTTGAGGCATCGCATGTTATTTCTGTAGCACTTATCGCATCGGATTTCGACTTTGATGAAGACATCATCATCGGAGCATTACTCCATGACACTTTGGAAGACACCGACTTACAACAGGAAATTATTAGTGCTCGTTTTGGCGACTACGTACTACGGCTCGTTCAAGATGTTACCGAACCTCCCCGACCCAATGCGTGGCAGGAACGCAAACTGGTCTATCTCAAACAACTGGAAACGACACCCCGCGACGGAGCTCGCGCAATAGCAGCGGCTGACAAAATCCACAATCTGTCCAGAATGCTTGTTGGTATCAAGGCCGATGGTCAAGAGTTTTTAAATGCATTCTCCGCAGGACTCAATGACATGCGGTGGTACCAACAAGCGGTCTACGACACCCTGTGCGCACGCTGGACACACCCGATCCTTGAAGTGCATCACCGTCAACTAAGTAGCTTCCTCTCAACAACTGCTGAGCTCACGGTCAGCCAATGAACTGGCATCCCGGTGACCGCCAGGCTGTCGCCCGCTACGCCACTCGATCTCCGGTAATGGCACATCGGGGACTTATCTCTACAAGTCAACCGCTCGCCTCAGCCGCTGGACTAGCTGTTTTCCAAGAAGGGGGAAACGCCATCGATGCTGCCGTAACGGCAGCTGCGACCTTGTCAGTCGTCGAACCCACCATGACTGGTGTCGGTGGCGACCTTTTTGCACTGCTTCACAACGGACGCTCAAATACCACGCACGCACTCAACGCTAGTGGCCGGTCGCCACATGGTGCATCACTTGACGCCCTGCGTGATGCTGTCGGCCCGTCACTTGCCATACCGGAGCACGGACCACTTTCTGTCAGCATACCTGGCGCTGTCGACGGTTGGGATATCTTGCTCGCCCGCCACGGCACAATCTCGTTAAGCCGAGCCCTCCAACCAGCTATTCATTACGCTCGCTTCGGATTCGCCGTTTCAGAGGTGGTCTCTCATCAATGGCGTTCAGTTGAACCACTTCTTAGCCAAGACGAGGAAACTGCTTCCCTGTTTCTACCCAACGGGCGTGCCCCCTTGGCTGGAGACACATTTTGTAACCCCGCACTGGCTCTTACACTCGAACGAATCGCTACTGACGGTAGCAGAGCTTTCTATAAAGGGGCCGTGGCAGAACAAATAGCAGATTGCTTCGCGCAACGAAACGGCTGGCTTAACTATGACGATCTTGCTGCTCACCACTCGGACTGGGTTGAGCCTTTAACCACCACATTTTTCGGGCGTGACGTACTTGAACTCCCTCCAAACACCCAAGGTCTAACAGCTATTGAAATTCTAAATCTTATCTCTGGGTACGATCTCGAGCGACTTGGCCACAACTCAGCTGGCTACTTACACCTTCTGATCGAGAGTATCCGTATTGCTTTTGCTGATCGGACTGCCCACCTAGCCGACTCCGATTCTGTTCCTCAGAAACTCATACAGAAACTTTCCTCTCCGGACTATGCAAAATTACGCCGGAGAGACATTGACCCAAAACACGCGGCAGAGAATTACCGAGCGTGCCAATCTACATCCCCTACGCCAGCATCTTCAACCGGAGGCACAGGTGACACCGTTTATCTTGCAGCCGCCGATGAGCATGGCAACGTGATTTCATTAATTCAATCACTGTTTGGCGCATTTGGTTCAGGTGTCGTTTCAAAAAACACCGGTATCGTTTTTCAGAATCGGGCGAGCCTTTTTTCAAGCGATCCATCTCATCCAAACAAACTCGAACCCCATAAACGTCCCTTTCACACGTTAATACCGGCGATGACTTTTGAAAAAGGGCTCCCGACACTCTCGTTCGGGGTAATGGGCGGAGACATGCAGGCTCAGGGTCACGCCCAAGTGCTCGTAAATCTATTCGTGTTTGGCATGAACCTGCAAGATGCGGGAGATGCAGCACGCGCACGATGGACCGGAAACGCTGTCGCATGTGAACGTGGTGTCAGCTCCACTGCGCAGTCTGGACTTACAAGCCAAGGCCATCGCCTGTCCGCCGAGCAAGGCGGTTTTGGCGGATTCCAGGGAGTGCTGATTGACCAGCGACGCGGTGTGCTTGTTGGAGGTTCAGACGGTCGAAAAGACGGAATATCTGTGGGGTGGTAACACCGTATCAGACGTGACAGTTACCCTTGCTGACCCCTCCTCGTTTCACCATCGACCGTGTCACAAGCTTCACAGGAATGACACGAGGCGCCATTGTCGCGCCCACCAAGATTAAACATGCCACGTAAATGGCGCCACAGCGACACGACTGCCAACCCAACGATTAGAGCTACGAGTGGTTCTTGCCAATTAAACGACATCACTACAAACCCCATCCCAGCATCGACCCAACTTGGTAAACAGTAAACGATGCTCCGTAAGCAAGTACTGTCATATAACCAAACATGAATAGTGGCCACCGCCAACTACCGGATTCTCGTTGGACGACGCTAATCGTACTCATGCATTGACATGCAAGTACGAAAAACACCATTAGGGAAATACCGGCTAATGGGGTCATTAAAGGAGAACCATCTGCTCGTACGGCCTCCTGTAGTGAAGCTCGAAGAGATGGACTCTCCTCATCCGCTTCGGCGATACCAAAAACAATACCAAGGGTCGAAATAAAAACCTCTCGCGCCGCGAAAGCTCCGAGTATTCCAACGCCAATACGCCAATCAAAACCTAAAGGTTCGATAATCGGCTCAATAATCTGCCCGACTCGGCCGGCAATACTGTATCGAAGCTGCTCTCCAGCTTCCTCGCCATGCAGCGCTGAAAGCGCTCCTGCTCGTTGATTCTCATCAACGACCGTCGCGGTCACCTCTAATCGCTCAGCACTGTAACGTTCCGTAATTTCAGCACTTTTCGGATAGCTTAACAATGCCCACAAAATGATCGTCATCGTCAAAATGATGGTTCCAGCATCCACCAAGAATTTACGTAACCCACGCCATGTCGCCAGTAAAACATTTCGCCAGACCGGAACTCGGTACGGAGGCAGTTCCAACACTAGCGGCAACCGAGGCCCTCGTAACACCGTGCGCCGTAAAACCGCTGCAGCACCGAGCGTGGCCCCAACAGACAAGGCGTACATTGATAAAAGCACCAAAGCCGCGACACTAAAAATACCGAACACTCGAGCATCGCCCGTAAAAACAATTGCGGTTACAAGGGCATAAACGGGCAACCGAGCGCTGCACGATATCATCGGTAGCGTTAACATCGTGATTAACCTGTCACGGCGGCTTTCAATTGTACGGGTTGACATAACTGCCGGAATGGCACAGGCAAAGCCCGATAACATTGGAACAAACGCCTTGCCATGCAGACCGATCCGCCCCATAAGGCGATCGATCAAAAATGCCACGCGTGCCAGATAACCAACATCTTCAAGAACAGCAATAAAAAGAAAAAGTGTTGCGATCTGCGGAACAAAAACGACAACGTTTCCTACACCAGCGATCACGCCGTCAATCATTAAGTCCGCAAAGGGTCCCTCGACAAGAGCTGACCTCACGATCGACTGGGTAGCTGCGGTGAGACCTTCGATAGCTCCCATGATTGGCTCGGACCAACTAAACAGCGCTTCGAAAAGACCCCACATAACCGCCGCAAACACCGCAATACCCAAGAACCGGTCAGTTAAAACCCGATCAATTCGATCAGTTAGGGGTCGAGTTGCGTCATGCGAGACCGTCCGAATATCAGCAGCAACGTGTTCTACCCAGCTGTAGCGCGCCGCAATGACCTCTTGGTCGAGGTTAACCTCATCATCCGCAGCTTGTTCGCGCGCATGAGTAACCACCTGCCGAACAGGACGCGGAATTTCTTCGCCGTTTTCGCCATCACTATCGTACGAAAGTAACGACCAGACAGCCCACGCGCGTCGAGCGGCTGGCGTCCCATCAAAAGCAGTCGTATCAAGGGCATCTTCCACATCCGTAACAACGTTCTGTACAGAACCAGGAAATCCAGGCCAAACGTGGTCTCCACGCGGTCCATGGTCAAGCACCTTCGCAATTTCACCACGAAGCTCATCTAACCCTTTACCTGCCGATGCCACAGTCGGTACAACGCTCGAGCCAAGCCAACGGCCCAATTTATCAGCATCCAACGTGACGCCTAACGCTGACGCCTCATCTACCATGTTCATCGCAACAACAACCGGGACCCCTGTTTCGGCAATCTGAAGTACTAAATAAAGTGCGCGCTCGATCGCGTTAGCGTCGACCACCACCACGACCGCATCTGGCACTTCACCCTCGCGCCCCAATATCTCATTGACAGCCACCTGCTCATCAGGAGAGTGAGTACTCAAGCTGTAGGTCCCTGGCAGGTCCACCACTTCAGCCTTGACACCACCTGACAGCTCGATGACTCGTGAAGAACGTGTGACGGTAACACCAGAATAATTGCCGACACGCGCTCGCGCGCCGGTCAACGCATTGAAGAGCGTCGTCTTTCCTGCGTTCGGATTTCCAGCAATCAGTACACGCAATGGCATGGATGACGACGGAACTTGCCTGGCGGGACACGGAAGAAATGCCGGATATTCGTCTACGGTAGTTGAAAGTTCATCTTCCGCGCTCCTCCCCTCTTGGAACAACAACACACCGGCCGCCTCGACCTGCCGCAACGACAGCAAATAACCACGAAGGCGAATCTTCAAGGGATCGCCT
>Ga0310344_10001821_pt1 | contig 16196 bp, 12 predicted proteins | sample HC15DNA20200_MG_FD_203801 | JGI IMG/M metagenome (GOLD analysis project Ga0310344, IMG submission 203801) | Marine microbial communities from station ALOHA, North Pacific Subtropical Gyre - HC15-DNA-20-200_MG | ecosystem: Environmental > Aquatic > Marine > Oceanic | place: Pacific Ocean: North... | reverse complement strand
GCGTTCTAGTGCATCGCGAATGTCCAGTGCCGCCCCCTCTCCTTGGACACGACAATGCTGGACGACAATATCGACCCAGGGACTCCGGCGTCGTATCACGGCAAGAACATCACGGAGAGCAGCCCCCTTCTTTGACGTGAGCACGCCAATCCGATGCGGAAATGCGGGAACAGCTCGTTTTCGCTCGGAGCTTAGTAAACCGTCGGCGTCAAGAATCTTTCGAAGCCGTTCAAAAGCGACCCGCCACAAACCTTCTCCAACTCCTTCAAGAGAGCGTACAATAATTTGGAATCGTCCGCTTACTGGATATAAGGTGGGTTGTCCGAGAGCCAGGACTTCCATGCCATCCTCTGGATCTACAGGAAGCCTCCATGCATCTCCCTTGAAAAGAACGCACCGGACTTGGGCACGATCATCGCGAAGGGTGAAATACCGGTGACCTGATGCAGCAGCACGCCAATTAGCCACTTCTCCACGTATCCATACCTGTGGGAGGTGGCCATCTAGGAGTCGCTTTGTGGCCTCATTCAAGTCTGCGACCGATAGCGCGCACGCGCGCGAACTACCATCAGAAGTTTGAGGGTCGTCCAACTGAGAGTCGAATCCATTAAAAACAGAGAACCGACTGTTTTCATTCATCTAGGTAACGAGGGTTGCTCCAAGGCGTTCAAGTGGGCAGCACGCTCAGCCGCTGCTACCGTGTTCTTTAGCAACATGCTGATTGTCATTGGGCCCACACCACCTGGCACAGGGGTAATCCAGGAGGCCCGATCTGCTGCCTCATCAAAAGCGACATCGCCAACCAAGCGGTATCCTTTGTCTGTTGTCAAATCTTCGACGCGATTAACACCGACATCAATCACCACTGCTCCCTCACGCACCATCTCACCCGTGATCATTTCTGGACGCCCGACCGCCACAATCAGGATTTCTCCCAACCTAGTGACCTCAGCAAGATTTTTTGTTCGGCTGTGAGCAACGGTTACTGTCGCATTCGCGCCAGCTTCTTTCTGCAACATGATGAGGGACATTGGAAGACCAACGATGTTTGATCGCCCAACTATTACCACATGTGCACCTGACGTTTCAACACCTGTTCGCTTGATGAGTTCTTGGACGCCAGCAGGGGTTGCCGACCGATATGCACTTTGATCTCCTTGTGCAACTCGTCCCTGACTTATGGGGTGGAATCCATCTACATCCTTGAGAGGATGAATCCGTTCGGTCACTTCCGTCTCATCTAAATGTTCCGGTAATGGCAACTGCACCAGAATGCCATGAATCTGAGGATCATCATTCAACTCATCTATAATCGTGAGAAGCTCTGCCTGCGAGATGTTTTCCGAAGGCTTAATGTCCCGCGTTAGGATGCCCGCTTCTTCACAAGCCCGGGTTTTCATTCCAACATAAACCCTAGATGCTGGATCTTCCCCCACCAAAACCACACCCAATCCCGGCGTCACTCCGCACTCACTAAGTGCAGCAGTTCGCTCGGCGACCTCTGCCCGAATCTCTGCCGCAATCTTATTCCCATCTATCAGCTTTGCCTTCATAACACTCCTACCTAGTGTGCCACACAGAGATTATATAGGAAAAGTCCACCACAGGGACAAACCGCACAAACCCTATTTAACGAGCGAAATCAATCGTCCGGGTTTCCCGAATAACGACAACTTTGATTTGGCCAGGATATTGTAGTTCGTTTTCGATACGTCTTGCTGTCTTTTCCGACAACTCAGCCATCTCTTCGTCAGAAATTTCGTTTGGCGTTACCATAATTCGGATTTCACGCCCTGCTTGGATTGCGTAGACCTTCTCGACCCCATCATACGAACCAGCGATCTCTTCTAGCTTTTCAAGTCGTTGTACATATTGTTCGAATGAAGCGCGACGTGCCCCCGGCCGAGCGCCTGAAATGGCGTCCGCAGCTGTGACAAGGAATGTCTCCGGATACCGAGCCGGTTCCTCTCCGTGGTGAGCACGAATCGCATTGAGAACCGCATCTTTTTCACCGCAACGTTTACAAAGCTCGAAGCCAATCTCCACATGACTTCCCTCTTGCTGGTGCGTAAGGCCTTTTCCAATGTCGTGGAGAAGCCCCATTCGTTTTACAAGTTGAGTGTCAAGTGCCAACTCAGCTGCCATATTCGCTGCAATGTTCGCAACCTCACGGGCATGCGAAAGTTGATTCTGACCATAGCTAGTTCGGAACCGCAGGACTCCGAGGACTTCTACCAGATTCGGGTGAAGGTCGTGGATACCTAACTCGTAGAGGACTTCTTCCGCCGACTCACTCATCGTCTTCTGGACTTCTGCGTTGGCCTTTTCAACGACTTCTTCAATACGACCTGGGTGAATCCGGCCATCTCCCACCAATCGATCCATAGCAACTCTTGCCACCTCTCGTCGGACTGGATTGAAACACGATAGGATCACGGCCTCAGGTGTATCGTCGACCACAACATCAACTCCAGTCGCCTCTTCAAACGCACGAATATTACGACCTTCGCGACCAATTATACGCCCCTTCATATCATCACTAGGGAGTATTACGACGGAGACGGCGGTTTCGGAGGAATGGTCTGCTGACAACTTTTCGATAGCCTGCGAGATGATTTTCTTGGCTTCTCGGTCGGCAGAACGCCGCGCTCGTTCACGAGCTTCTCGAACGTGTTGGGCGGCATCAGCACGAGCTTCATCTTGAACCTGGCTGACAAGTTCGAGGCGAGCATCTTCACGACTTAATCCTGCAAGTTCCTCAAGTCGAGTTGTCAGGTCCTGTTCTTGTTTCGCAAACTCTACTTGATTCGACTCAAGTGTTTTTCGTTCCTTCTCGAACACTTCGCGTCGCTCATCTAAACGGTCCTGGCGCTGATCTAGCACTTCGAGCTTGCGCTCTAGAATTTCACCGCGTTCTTCAGTCCGGAGTCTTATCTTCTCCAGTTGGGTTTGTCTTTCCTGTGCCTCGCTTGCCCACTCCTCACGCAACTCTTCCGCTTCGTTGCGACCTGCAAGCTCAGCAGCCCTCCGAACATCGGCTGCTTTATTATGTGCCTCTTCTAGGACGCCACGAGCCTCATCCTCAAACTTCCCCTGTATTCTTCGCATACCTTTACGTTCAATCAGGACTGCGATGAACCCACCGAAAGCCAAGCCAATCAGCACCCACAGAGCAATAGCCACGGATTCTGCCAAGACGCGACTCCAATCTCGACCATCTATATAAAAAAACCGGTGGATTCGTCCACCGGTGCACGTCGCTCGGGATCAAGGTGCGAACATGTGAACTCACCTCAACCATCTATTTAAGATGCGGTACGAATTACATCGCCACCGCCTGACCGATCACACAGACGAAAATCCTAATATGTGAAAAGTGAGCAAGCCGTGGAACAGCCGCAACCGTAGTGGGGTTTCCCTTTTACATATCAAGCGTGAGTTCAAGTGGTTCTCGACTCGACAAGTCGTCCCCTTTCGCCACCGCCTCAAGCTGTTTCACCAGTTCTGAAACGCGCAGTTGAACCACTTCACTGAGCTTGTCTACATCCTCACGACTTTTGAATAATTCATCTGTTATCTTAAGGGCAGCGAGTATGGCCGCGCGGTGTGGTTCTGCTATATGGCCGCGGACATGGGCTTCCTGGATCGCATCATCTACGTACTTAGCACACCCAAGCGTGTACTCTTTACCTAGGTCTGTACGAATCTGGTATTCTTCCCCGAAGATTGTGACGCGAACGAGGGAGCTGTCATCCTTTCCACTCATACCTCGTCCTCCACCACAGCGAGGCGGTTCCGTAGGCGTTCCGCCTTATCACGCGCACGTCCCAACGTATCCCGCAGGCGTTGATTATCGGCCGCGACACGGTTGATCCGTTCATCAAGGTTAACCGAGGGTTGTCCCTCTGAGCCACTCATAATTTTTTGCAAGTTACTGCACTCAGATTCGGCTTCCTTAGCCCGCTGTCGCGTAGTTCCAACCTCTTTTGTAATCTCTTCAACCGCGGTAGCGAGCCTATCCAAAATCTGCTCGACTTCCTCGTACCGTTTAGGACTTTCGGATTCTGGCATCGAATTGTTCCTCCAGCGCATCGGAGAGTCTTAACATCTCCGACTCAACATCCTGATCCGTGAGCGTACGATCGGACGCCCGGAAACGAAATGCCCACCCTAATGCGCGCCGTCCTTTTCCAAGCTCGTCACCCTCATAGACATCGAACAGTCGAACACTCTCGAGAAGGTCAGACGTAACATCATGCAATGCCTCCTCAACTGAACTGGCCTCCACTTCAACCGGTAGAGTAACAGACAAATCGCGCTGAACTGCAGGATATTGTGAGGTCTCATAGTATGAAGTTGGAAGACGCTTCTCCACAGCTTCGAGTTCAAACTCCAGCCCAAATACGGATGCTGCCCAAGGTGGGGCATCGACTGATGATGAAACCACTCTCCCAGCAACCCCAATTGTTTTCCCACTCTTCACAGCGCGGAATCGAGGCCAATCCAACCAAGAAGTGCCTAAAGAATCCAACTCACTCATATCATTTTCATGGACAGCCAACAGTCTAGCACCGCACAGCTGTTCTGTGATTTCTTCCGCCAGACCTTTTACGTCCCAAACATCAACATCAACTAAATCTTGAGACCAATGTTCCGGGTAACGGCCTCCCGTGAGAACAATTCCAACACGTTGTGATTCCACAACCCGTGCACCCTCTATGTCCGTTTCATTTGTGCTACTCAACTGTTGATCACAGAAAACAGTCCCGATTTCAAATAAGCGTACATCCCGGTTACCTCGCGCAAAATTATGCTCCAGTCGTCGCAACAAGACTGGCACCATAGATGCCCTCAGATAACTCTCCGCTTCTGAAAGAGGATTTGGCACCGCCACGATCTGGCGATTTCCTCGGTACTCCTCAGGCATAAAGGGAAGACTCCGCGCCTCAAATAGACCACGACTAACAAGAACACGGCGCACGCGGGCCGCTTTTTCTACAGTGGGATCGTTAGGAACGACACTCGGTCGAAACCGCCGCTCTTTCTCCGGAAACTCTTCAAATCCAATACGGCGGGCCACTTCCTCAACGAGGTCAATCTCTCGAGTAATGTCTGTTCTCCAACCGGGAACCTGGATGCGCATAGTACCATCTACACTCAAGAGATCGGGAGATGTGCTATCCGGGTGGACAGTGGCGAGTCCAATTGGGGTTAACGCTCGATCGACATCCGCATCTTCTAGCTCAAGCCCAAGAACTTGGTTTACGCGCTGAATTCGAAGCGGGAGATCTTCCGTTGGAGTGGGTTCTATTCCAACTCGCACTCCTTCGAGGTCAGCTTCGCCTCCAGCAACAGCCAGAACAAGCTCAACGCACCGAATCAAGGCACGCTCTTGTGCGTACTGGTCGATGCCCCGTTCAAACCGGTACGAAGCATCAGTTGACAACCCGGCTACCCGTGCAGTCTCTCTGACTCCTTTAGGGTCAAACGCCGCACATTCAATAAGAACGTCGACCGTATCAGTTGTGACTTCCGTATCTAAACCGCCCATCACTCCTGCAAGTGCAACAGCTCGATCGGAATCAGCTATAACTGTAGCCGAACCCATCAACTTTCGCTCTTCCCCATCGAGTGTGGTTAATTTCTCCCCATCTCGAGCGGCTCTGATAGACACTTGAGATCTTCTAAGTGACGTCAGATCAAATGCGTGTAGTGGTTGATTGCGCTCTAATAAAATGTAGTTCGTAGCATCGACCACGTTATTAATAGACCGAGAGCCTGCCGCCATGAGGCGACCGGTAAGCCATGGAGGAGATGGCCCCACGCGAACCCCTCGTACCACTGCCGCCATGTAACGCGAGCACCGATCTGGCATCTCCACACAGATCGTGACGCCCGCCCCCTTTGCCCGAGAATCCCCATCTTTCCATTTAGGCGACCAAGTAGGACCGTCAAATACTCGTTCTTGAATCTCATTCGAGTGGCCCACCTCTCGAGCTACACCAATATGACAAGCGAGGTCGACGCGATTGGGATTTAGATCGAGCGTCAATCGAGTGTCAGGAAAGCCCAATACATTTGCTACTGAAACACCTGGATTGATTTCATCAGACAACTGCATAATGCCGCTCTTGTCTCGCCCCAACTCAAGTTCCACCTCGGAGCATAACATCCCATGGCTCAGTTCCCCTCGTATCTTTCGACTCTCAATGGAAAAACCGCCCGGCAGCGTTCCGCCTGGAGCAATGTGTGGATAGAGCCCGCCTTTTACGATCACCGGCGCACCACACACCACATCAAGTACCAACCCATCCCCACGGTCAATTTTGCAAATGCTCAGCCGGTCAGCATTCGGATGGGGTCCTACTTCGAGGACCTTTGCTGCAACAATCTCGTCAAGTCCTGCGCCTACAGTTTCAACCTTTTCTACGGCGGCCGCGATCATCGTTAAACGGTCTGCCAGGACACGTGGACTCTTAAGCTCACCATCGAGCCCAGCTAATTCATCAATCCAGTTAAATGAAATGTTCATGAGAATTGTTCCAGAAACGCCATGTCACCCTCATACAACAGTCGCATGTCGGGTATGCCATGCCGAACCATAGCGATACGGGCCGGGCCCATACCGAATGCATATCCTGTATAACGTTCCGGATCATAACCAACCGCTTCGAATACGGCCGGATCCACCATTCCGCTCCCCATGATCGTCACCCAACCAGTCCGCTTACAGGTTGAACAACCACTTCCACCGCAAACGGTACAAGAGACATCGACTTCCGCCGACGGTTCAGTGAAAGGATAGAAAGACGGCCGAAAACGACTTTCAGTCGACTTTCCAAAAAACTGATGCACAAAGTGCCGAATCGCTGAACGGAACTCGATGAAATCAACACCTTCATCAACTGCGAGTCCTTCGATTTGCTCAAATGCAGGTGCATGCGAAGGATCAAAAGAATCTCGACGATAAGCCAGTCCCGGCACCATGACGCGGACAGGTGGTTGATGATTTTCCATAACACGGGCTTGCATCGGAGACGTGTGTGTCCGCAACACGAATTCATCATCCAGATAGAATGTATCCATCGTATCTGCGGCAGGGTGATCCAAAGGGATATTTAGTGCCGAGAAGTTATACCAGAGGGATTCAATCTCTGGGCCTTGAACTCGAGAGAACCCAAGATCTGCAAATATATCACAGATCTCATCGATGACTCGGGTTACTGGGTGAACACCACCTACCCATCGTGTTCGGGCCGGAAGCGTCGAGTCCCTGACAGTGACCCCTTCAGAAGCATTCCCTGTGAAGCTCTTTGCCTGCTGCTCCAAGGCAGCCGTCAAACCTTTCTTGACTGCATTAGCCCTTTGTCCAACCTCGCGACGAGCGTTAGACGGAACATCGGCAATCAATGCCATAGCATCGGCCAATTGGCCGTTGCGACCCAAGTAGTGGACACGTGCGACCTCAAGCATATCTGGATTGCGCGCCTTTTGGATCGCGTCGAACCCACTCTCCTCAACAGCAGAAAGCTGATCAAGGAGAGACGCTCCACTTAGGGTCATGGGGCGTGCGCTTTGGCCACCTCGGCAAGCTCAGTAAAGGCTGCAGGGTCACGAACGGCTATATCCGCCAAAACTTTTCGATTTAGGTCGACCCCCGCCGTCTTCAGGCCACTGACGAAGCGTGAATAAGATATCCCATTTGCCCGAGCAGCAGCATTAATTCGAGCAATCCACAAGCGCCTGAAATCCCGTTTCTTCTTCCGACGATCAGCGTACGCATACGCCCAACCCCGCTCTACGGAGTTCTTGGCCGTGCGATAAAGTTTGGATCGCGCCCCAAATTGGCCACGGGCTTCTTTTAGAATTTTCTTTTTACGATTGTTCCGAGCAACACTATTAGTTGAGCGCGGCATCCCCGCACCTCCTGCTAAGAATCATTCTGTCGATGCACAACCAAACCTCATGGACCGCACCGATACGTGTCTTTGATGGACGCATGAATCGAGTCCAATTACTGCCCGAGAAGTCGCCTCACTCGTTTTTTATCAGCATCAGCCACAAGTGCCTTTTTTCGGAGACGGCGTTTCCTTTTGGGGCTCTTTTTGGTGAGGATGTGGCTACTATATGCGCGCTGACGAAGAAATTTTCCGCCACCCGTCTTTCGGAACCGCTTAGCCGCAGACCGGTTTGTTTTCATCTTTGGCATCGGTCAGATGCTCCCTTCCCGGCTCCCTTTGTCGGGGCCGTGTTCTCATCACATCATCAAAGTTGATTCGAGACTGCCTCTACCTCTTAAATGCCCGCTTAATGCTCTCGCGACGGGCCCATCAACATCGTCATCGTACGCCCTTCGTGCGCTATTTCAGATTCTACCACCGCCACATCCGACAACTCTCCTTTAACTTGTTCCAAAAGCCATCGGCCTCGCTCTGGATGTGTCACCTCTCGCCCACGAAACATCAGCGTGAACTTCACCTTGTCTCCGTCCTCTAGGAACCTTCTCGCATGGCGCATTTTAAACTCGATATCATGAGCCTCAATTTTCGGCCGGAGTTTTACTTCTTTCACGTGAATCACATGCTGTTTCTTTTTCGCTTCACGTGTCTTACGGGCCTGTTCGTATTTGTACTTGCCGAAATCCATAAGGCGACAAACAGGCGGACGAGCTCCCGGGGCAACTTCGACGAGGTCTAGCCCACGCTCAACCGCGAGTGAACGGGCCTCATCCGTCGCGACAATCCCAAGCTGTTCACCTTCCTCATCGATCAAACGAATCGGACTTATACGAATACTATCGTTAACTCTAGGCTCTTCGTTCACCGCACCTCATTTCCATTAGACACTACCTTGTGGTTGCTCTAACCACCGGTTGGCACCTCTCACAAAAAACCCGGTCCAGCTTTCACTGACCGGGTGCGGACACACGCCTCCTTGGTCAGGAGCCGCGCTTACCTTACCCGGCAGCAACGCAAAATTCCGCGCGCCGAAAGGGTGGGGGTCAGTCACCCCGCTTCACTCTTTTTTTCTGAGCAGAAAAGTTACTTCACAGCGTCATGTTGTCAACGTGGGTAATCTAGTCGCAATTAATCCTCAGTATAACCAGGCCGCAGTTTGTTTAGTTAGTCCAAGAATGTGCCCGTGCTAAGAGACTTAGATTCTACTTGCTCATTCAGATGCGTGATAAAATCATCGACTGAAATCACAATTTGTTTCTCTTTAACACCTCTCGCACGTACTGCAACCGTGTCCGTATCAACCTCCCTGTCTCCCACAACCAGTACATAAGGGACTTTCTGTAACTCCGCTTCCCGAATTCGATAGCCTAGCGTGTCCGACCGAGCATCCACTTCAACCCGAAAACCTTGAACTTTGAGTCGTTCTGCGATGGCCTGAGCCGCGGCACTCTGTGCATCAGTTATTGGAAGAACACGTGACTGAACCGGGGCAAGCCAAGGCGGGAACGCACCAGAAAAATGTTCAATCAGCACACCGGTAAATCGCTCCAACGTCCCAAAGATAGCTCGGTGAATCAACACAGGGCGGTGTCGTTGATTATCTCGTCCAATATACTCAAGTTCGAAGCGCTCCGGGAGATTGAAATCAAGCTGAATCGTTGCACCCTGCCACTCTCTACCAATGGCATCTTTGTATTTCACATCGATCTTTGGACCGTAAAAGGCTCCCCCTCCCTCATCGACACCATACTCTAGCTCTGCTCGCTTGAGTGCATCATGGAGCGCCTCTTCCGCTCGATCCCAGATGGAATCGTCACCAATACGTTTATCATCGTCGGGTCGTGTTGATAAATCGAACCGATAACTGAGCCCCAAAGTGGTCATAACTGTATCGACCAGTTCAAGACACGTAAAAATTTCACTCTCAACCTGTTCAGGGGCACAGAACACATGTCCATCGTCCATCGTGAGCATACGCACACGTAATAATCCGTGTAGCGTGCCAGATCGCTCGTACCGGTAGACGTTTGCAATCTCCGAGAGTCTCAAGGGAAGGTCCCGATAACTTCTAGGCTGCGCCGCAAAAATCGTGGAATGACCCGGACAATTCATCGGTTTGATCCGGAACGCCTCATCTTCGTTTTCACCCCGCATACTCGGGTACATGTTTTCAGTGTAATTGGGCAGGTGACCCGAACGTCGAAAGAGAGTCTCATTGGACAGATGCGGGGTGTACACAACGTCATAACCTCGCTCAATAACGAGATCTTCTATCCAACGGCGGAGCTGAAGTTGGATACGAGCCCCCTTTGGGTGCCAACATACTAGACCCGGCCCAATATCATCTTGGGTCGAGAACAAATCGAGATCTTTCCCGATTTTCCGGTGATCCCGTTTCTTGGCCTCTTCTAGACGGACAAGATGTTGGTCAAGTGCTTGAGACGTGAAAAAAGCAGTCCCATAGATACGCTGTAACATCTGGCGGTTCTCGTCACCTCGCCAATACGCTCCAGCCGCATTCAATAATTTGAAATGCTTAATTTCTCCCGTGCTCGGAGCGTGTGGACCACGACACAGGTCAAGGAATGGGCCATCCTCATATACTGAGATCGTCTCAGTTTCAGGAATTTCGGCAAGTCGTTCAAGCTTTAGTGGATCATCGGAGAAGAGGAGCTCAGCCTCTTCTCGGGTAACTTCGCGCCGTTTGAACAAATGGTCAGCCTCTACGACCTCCCTCATCCTAGACTCAATCATATCAATGTCTTCGGGAGTAAATGGTTCTGGAACTGCGAAGTCGTAGTAGAAGCCTTCTTCAATAGGCGGTCCGAAACCTATGCCGACATCTGGATACAACTCGCGAACAGCCGTAGCCAGTGCATGCGCAGCCGAGTGTCGGAGCACATAGAGTGCATCCGGATCATCATCTTGTCGGGTAACGATGGAAGCTGTGGCATCGTCAGGGAGCACACTTGAAAGATCGACAAGTCGCTCATTAACACGAGCAGCCACAGCTGCCTTAGCTAATCCAGGGCCAATGGACGCTGCTAGGTCGGCCACTGTCGAACCAGCCTGAAGCGCCTTACTGGATCCATCTGGAAGCGTGATCATGATCTGAGAATCGTTCATCGGCCTACCCGTCGATGGACGTAGGGGAAAAAATCTGTACGAATGTACGACACTTCTGAAAAGTAGGCCTCAACCCAACCACTCGCCAATCCCTTCCTATTACCGCGTCTGGGATATGGCGACCTCCAAAACCGCCACTCCACCCACACAATTCCTACTTAGTGCGAATAACGATGATGCGTGCCGCGGCCCCATTCGGGACGTTTCCGCTAGTTTGTTGATGCATAGTCTCCATGACCATGCGAGGGTGTGACCCTTCCGAGCGCAGTGTAAAGTACTTTGCCGTCGAAGAAAGCAGGTCGAAGTCGTTGGTGGACGAAACATTGGATCCCATCTGAATGATCCGAGAGGCCAGTGGATATCCACTCGAAAGCCCTGAGATCGAAGCTGTTCGCATCTCTTCCCACAATTTTGGAAGGTTCCACGTACTGAACTGAACTTCTGCAGGCAACCCACTGACCGCGGCATCGTCTACGGCTTGTGCAACAAAGTACTCAGAGAGTACATCCGCCCACGTAGGACTCTCTCCAGAAACTGTATTGATCGCCTGGAGAACGTTCGCAATGCCCGACAGATGCTGCGAGCCACCTCTTGAAAGCTCACGGAAGAGTGCATCTTCTCCTGACCCGGGGAGGATCCCCGGAGGAGATGCAGGACCGTATCGGTCCCCTAACCAGCGTAGGAAGAAATACCCAAAGCCTCGTATAGAAAATCCTCCCCCACTGAGCGGATTGATTTCGGTCGTTGATTCCAGATATTGTCCTACGTTCCAGAAGTTACCGCTCTGAAAATCATCGAAGGCCGCCCTCTCCACAGTTCCGGTAGCAATGTCATCGAAACCGAAATTGGCTCGAACCCCCATTGCGATCCGGTTCAGCCCTGACACTTCTTCAGCGATGTGCGACAACCCTTCGTTCACCCAGAAAGTCTCTTCGCCGGAACCAGCCGTGCCGAGTGTCACTCGTTGTTGCGCATTTAGTAGATGTTGGAACTCGTGAGCTATAAGACCACGTGCAATTTCTTTCACGAATCCGGTTGATACCCTAGGGCCGTGTTCACCATCGGGATCCGGAGCGATGAGCCAGACGATCTCTGCCTCGTTACTCGAGGGGCAATCGACGGGATCCCAAAGATCTAACTCGGTAAAGAAACCGATGATGATGCCGCCACTTCCCTCTTCGCTCATCCGGTTTACCTGGCGCGTAAAGAAGGCGATCGTGCGTTCATTCCCATCGAGGTCAGCTGGCGTCCCAAAGTATGAATGAGTGACCGGGGCCACGAAGTCATCTACTTCGGCGTCCAGTTCGACATAATCTTGTTCAGTAAAAAACCCTGCCGCTGCGGGATCTTCCACGATTACAAAGTTATCACCAACAGTTTTGACCACCCCATCGATTGGAGTGTTCCCATTGCACGACAACCCACCTCCCGGGGTAATAGCCGATTTAATCCTTACCGTGTCATTAACGTTCGGAACCGCGATTCTATTTTGGGTGCGTGAGGCCCGAACCGCGCCCATTCCACCTCCAAGTGTTCTCTGTGAAGGTCTCCCGCCAACATAACGCAGTTCATCAAGCATCTGCGCCCGTAACGCAAGATGGTCAGGCCGGAGTTTCATACGATCTTCCAACGAAAGCCCTTGAAGAGGAGACCTCCCTCTTAATCCACTTTCAGCCCGGCTCGGCGCGAGACCACTTCCTCGATCTGGCACTCGATTGGCACTCGCCCCACCTACAGCACGGAACCTGATTGGAGTTGATCCATCTCCAGTTTCCGCTGTGCTCATAACGATAATCTGATATTCGCGCGCATCCGAAGCACCCAAGATCGCAAACCTTCGAATCGACGCGACGTCGGTTAGAACGCGGACCTCTCCAGGCTGAAGACTGAGGGTTGCACCGATTGGTGGTGGGGGTGGTGGTCCTGTCGGTGGTGGGGGCGAGTTTGGCCTAGATCCTCCTCCTGGGCCCACCGCACCATCGCCGCCACACGCAGCAAGGACAGCTCCGGGTATGATCACGCACGCCAACCGTACAAGCGTGGAGCGGACATTCATCATCATTACAATCCCTCTATCCTTCAGTTCATTCCACAATGGAAAACCCAAGAATCCGAAGATATGCGATCTTCCTCTAGTACGCGCTACCCCGTTCGAATGATCGTCACCTGTGCTCTCGCATCTGACAGTAAGGCGCCACCCGACGGGGTCATCACTTCAAAAACAACATCAGGTGCTATCCCAGAACTGCTCATACTTATGAAACGGCCTGTAGCCGAATTCACTGTGAATGAAATTGTCTGATTTAGTGATGGAGTAAGAGTGACAACAGCCGGGAAAAGAGGATATGTCCGATCGAATGGACAACCGAGATCAGCAGGGTTGTCGTTTGCCTGCTGAAATAATCCTCGCATATCCCAAGTCGCAAACTGCGTTCGCGGGTCTACCCCTGCAGGCGCTGCATCATCTACAACAAGAGATGCCATGTAGGAGGCCACCAATTCCCGCCATTCCACGTTTGATCCCGATACGACCTGGATGCCTCGCAAGACGTTCGCTACACCACTCAAGTGACTCGGGCCTCCAGAAGAAAGTTCCCGAAACAAATCTTCCTCACGACTGCCGGGGATCTGTCCTGATCCTTCTGGGCCAAACTGATCTCCAAGCCAGCGAACAAATCCATACGCGAAGCCCCTGAACTTAAGAGACTCCACCCCACCAGGATCGCTTCCTCCTGTAGCACCGAGTGCTTGTGTATTTGCTGGCCCGACACTCTTCGCTGGACAACCTCCTTGAAGAAACCGGCCAAAACGATCGAAATTAAGCAGATGGAAATCGTTAAAAGCATCGAGTTCCTCATCCGAATTAAGCACGGCCGACAAATCAAAATTTGACCGTGTTCCAAGACCTACCGAGGCTAGACCAGCCAACTCTTCTGCAAGATGCGCCAAACCTTCATCTAACCATGAATGTTCAAGGTCCGTATTCAAGTTTCCACCACCTTTGGTAATGCGCTGCTGGGTGTTGAGCAGGTGGAAAAACTCATGGGCAACCGTCGTTCGCGCGAGCGTATTGGCGAAGTCTAGGTCAATCTCAGCTCCGAACGTGCTATTGGGATCCGGGCCCGCAAGATAAAAAATTTCTCCTTCATTTGATGCCGGGCATGATGCCTTGCCCATCAAATCTCCAGACCAAAAGAACCCCGCAATAATACTGCCACTCCCCGCCTCGCTCATTCGGTTCACTTCGGCTGTTATCAAGGCGATTACAGTCCCATTGCTATCAATATCCGCCGGTCCACCGAAGTAGGCGACGTGGGTAGGAAACACCACGGTATCAAGCTGGTTACCAATTTCCTGATAATCCGCACTAGAAAGTCGTTGACTACTCGACAATTCCGCTGCGAACTGGACATCTTCAACGATGGTAAAGTTTTGTCCTACATACATGACCTCACCGGAAATGGTAGTAGGATTCGAGCAATTGCCATTGAGGTTCTCATCAACTCCAATACTAAAGTCCAAGACTTCGCCGAGTTGGGGTGGCGAGCCCGATGATACGATGGACGCAGAAGCGTCGTGTTCCAAGCGCAACGGGCGGGCGTCCACTCGTAAAAGCTCTCGTCGAGTACTCGCCCTGAGAGCTCGTTCTCGCGAGAAAGATGACGCCCGCAAAACCCGTTCACGCTCAAATCTACTAAGCACCGGAAAAATTTGTGGCTGTTCAACTGGAACCACGTTCCCAGAAGCCCCTTGCGCCTTGATCTTCACTTGCATGTCCGTCCAACCACCGAACGAGGACGATGCGCTCTGGACAATCACCTCATAATCGCGTGACTCACCACCACCATTGAGTTGGAAGATCCGGACTTGGTTAGGGTCAGTCAGTGTAACCACTTCGCCTAACGTCATGTCTAGACTTATGGCCGGTGTGACAGGCTCGGGTGGTGGTGGTGGCACTGGAGGGGGGTCCGTAGCCCCTTCACCGCAGGCAGCCAAGACCACTCCACCAATAGTCAAGATGGATTTCAATGACCAACTCGATCGTATCACTCCATGCACTCCAATCCGCAGTCCCAAATTGTTCTATCTAAGCTAACCTTGCCCCTCAATACAAAGGGCAATCCTCCAACTTCATATCGCCATCGAATAAAGGAGCCTACATGCCGCGCATTCAACTCACGTAAAAATAACGCATGCCGATCGCCTTCCCTAACGTATCTTAAGAAGTACTAACTGAAGCATTGCAGATGTTGGGACTCGCTCCCCACTGGCCGTAGTCAAAGCAATATGCATCAAGGGATGACCAGCTTCACTCTCGAGCAGAAAATAGCGAGCCGTCGAGGCTTTCAGATCAAAAGTTTCTGTAACGTTGGTTTTGAGACTAAGATCAATTTCAGCTCTGTTAAGTGGAAACGGTTGCGTAAAAGGATCGTCATCGCCCTCCTCTCGGTTAAGACCTCCGAAAGTGTCTCGAAGCTGGAAAGACGTAAACTGCGCTGAGGAAGGCACTTCTTCAGCGAAGTCATCCGCGAGTGGCGCTAGAGCGTAGCGGGCAAGCAAGTCTTCCCAATTTCCTGGGCCTCCTACAATGCGTGCGACACGTTCAAGGTTAGCAATGCCCCGAGCCCGAGTAGGCCCACCCACTGCCAGGTCCCGAAAAATCTTCTCTTCTGCAGGTCCGCCAAGAAGCCCATTCTCGGATGGCGAAAATTGATCTGAAAACCAACGAAGCAGAAGCCACGAAAATCCGCGCATCTGAAGAGATGGGACACCCCCCGGATCAAAACCAGACTCATCCCCAAGCGCAGGAGTCTCATTCGTATCCATGAAATAGAACCCAGCACGGCGCAAATTAGCAAAATGATACGTGTCGAATGCTTGACGATCAGCAGTAAGATCAAAGAAGCTCAGATTCTCTTGCGGATAAAGACCGGCGGACATAAATCCGACCGCCGTTTCAGCTGTATGTGCAAGTCCCTCACTTAACCACGACTCTTCAAGGTCCGCAAAAGTTCCATTCCCGATCGTCACTCTTTGTTGTGCGACGATGAGATGTTCAAGTTCATGAGCAGTGACCGTCATAGCACGTTTCGTCGCAAAAGCAGAGGGAAC
>Ga0310344_10001819_pt1 | contig 16200 bp, 14 predicted proteins | sample HC15DNA20200_MG_FD_203801 | JGI IMG/M metagenome (GOLD analysis project Ga0310344, IMG submission 203801) | Marine microbial communities from station ALOHA, North Pacific Subtropical Gyre - HC15-DNA-20-200_MG | ecosystem: Environmental > Aquatic > Marine > Oceanic | place: Pacific Ocean: North... | reverse complement strand
ACCTACATTACCCCATGCCGCGCACCACGGATATAACTCCATACCATGTGGCTGAGCATGAGATGACACTCGCCATTTCGTATCACTTGATGTGCGAACTATCCAACGACCTCTCCACCCAGTGCCAGAATTTCCCGGACTCCAAAAAAGTTGGTCACTTGTGGCATTCGTAAATTGAGGTCTTCCATGCCACGGATCTTGCGAAGGAGAATTTTGCGACCAATGCCATGTCGTATTATATTGAGGTACGTCGAACCCAGACAAACACAACTTAACATCTTCAATCGGAGTGGTGGGTCCAGGGCAAGTCGGTGTTGGAGTCGGTGTTGGAGTTGGACTAGGTGTCGGGGTTGGACACTCAAATTGCTCAACCGTTATGCCATGTGCAGACCATTCAAAGCACCACGGATGGAGTTTTCCTTGATTGATGGCTGACAGACTGTATGCGGGGTGGTCATCCGCCGTCCAGATCTGGTCTTGGAACGACCCCGGGGACCCGGCCGGGTTCCCGATTGTACCAATTATATTATATCCGGTACTTCCCGCAGTTATGAGGCCTGACCAATTACCCGTCACTGGTTGACTCCCCCAATTAGGATCATTTTCGGGTACATATAGACCAGTTCCGGGAGCCAGGCCGTGTATTGTAGTGGAGAACTCCCAAGTTCCATTTAAAAATTCGTATGGCGCGGGAATGCCGGAAATACACAACTTGCTATCTGCCGGACCGTCACAGGGAAATGGAGTCGGCGTTGGAGTTGGAGTTGGAGTCGGTGTGGGTTCTGGACCAGGATTACCACCTTCAAAGTATTGAGGTGGGCATCCAGGATCACCCGTTAATATACACCATATTTTATCAACGTCACCTTTGACAACCTCACTTAGTTCATTAATATTGCGAATCGGAAGCAATTGCAGTTGCTCCTCGGTAAGAGAATTGATGTCAACTACACCCCTCCACAAATCAAAATACAAAAAAACGTCTTCCAACGTATGCCCGGTGCCGGGTACATGAATATCACCATACTTCTTTTCCATACATTATAAATACTAAAAATAGTATAAAATAATATGGAGTTATTATAAAAAACTCTACAAACCCAAGTCTTTTAATTGAGCAATCGTATTATTTGTTGTTTTGTGGTGAATGCCAATTCCCCCGGATGCGTTCCAATCTGAAATATTTGACTTCAAATCATCAATCAAAATTTGATTCTCACCTGCAAACTCTCGTTTTTTATCCTTGGATCGAACGTGCATTTTGGGATTTCCCAATCGTGAAATCCACATCTTTTTTCCCTTCACGCAATCTTCGTAAACTCGTTTGCTGGGTGCAGTTAAAATTTGGGGATCGTATGCCGAAATGTATTTCCACAATTTCTTTCCACCTGGATTCCAAGTCATATCCGACCAAAACTTTAAACCACCTTGTCTAACCACATCCCAAAATGCTTCCGTTCCGTGTGCTTTTTCGTATTTTGCGGCCGCATTGTTGGGTACGTCGGTTCGTTCGTCCAATTCTGCTTCACCGATTTGTTTGGCAAGTTTCATAAAGTCACCACTGAAATCCGTAAGCACACCATCCATATCGCAGTAAATGGTATATTTGGTTTGCTCAGATATCAAACTCATAAGTTTCATAGTTCATAAATATATACGAACTATTTCTTTTCTTCGTTCTTTGATGCGGGTTCTTTTGCTTTGTCTTGCGTTTTGTCGGGAACGGAATCGAAATAAACTTCTCCGTCCTTCAATTTCGCAACCAACAACTTATTGTCGGAATTCTCAATTTCTTCTTCAAGAATTGCTTCTGCCAATGTATCCTCAAGATGCTTTTCAACTGCTCTACGCAGTGGTCTTGCTCCGAACTTTTCATCGTAACCTTCTTCCACAAGAAATTCCTTTACCTTTGCAGAAACACGGATTCTGTATCCCTTTTGTCGAACTCGTTCACGCAATTTTCCGATTTCAAGTTGGACGATTTCCGTGATGTGGTCTTTGCTCAACTTGCGGAAAATAACCATATCATCCAAACGATTCAAAAATTCCGGACGAAACATTTTCTTTGCTTCTTCTGTAATTTTATCTTTTGTTATTTCATAGTCGTTCTCTGGATCAAATCCCTGAGAACCAAAGCCCAATTGCACGTTTCGTTGAAGAATCTCCGCACCTACGTTTGAAGTCATAATCACAATGGTATTACGAAAGTCAATTCGTCTTCCAACGTTATCCGTTAAATGACCATCTTCAAGAACTTGCAACAACAACTGACAAATGTCGGGATGTGCCTTTTCAATTTCGTCAAACAATACAATTGAATATGGATTTCTGCGAATTGCTTCCGTGAGTTGTCCTGCATCTTCATATCCTACGTAACCCGGAGGTGAACCAATCAAACGAGATACCGAGTGCTTTTCCATATACTCACTCATGTCAATCTGAACAATATTTTCTTCCGTTCCAAAAATATCTTCCGCAAGACACTTTGCCAAATAGGTTTTACCCACACCTGTTGGTCCAAGAAACATGAACGAACCGATTGGTCGTTTTGGGTCTTTAAGATCAACACGACTTCTACGCAATGCTTTTGAAATGACCCTAGTTGCATAATCTTGACCAATAATCTTCGTACCTAGTCGTTTTTCCAAACCAAGCAATCTCTGTGCCTCGGTCTTTTCCATGCGACTTAACGGAACACCCGTCCAACTGGAAATAACTTGCAGAACATCATCTTCACCGACTTGAATCTTCTTGTCGTTGCGAGTTGATTTCCACCTTTCCAAAATCTTCTCATGTCGTTCCTTGAATTTCTTTTCCACGTCTCTCCACTTAGCAGCGTCTTCAAAGTCTTGTTTAGTAACCGACTCATCCTTATTGATAGATGCTTCCTTGATTTTATCTTCAAGGTTATCAAGTTCCTTTGGTTTCTTCAACGACTGAATGCGAACTCTTGAACCCGTTTCATCCATGATATCAATTGCCTTGTCTGGTAAGTATCTTCCCGTGATGTATCTATCGGAATGCTTAACCGCAGATACCAAGGAAGTGTCCGTAAATTCTACGTTGTGGTGTTCTTCGTACTTGTGCTTGATTCCACGCAAAATCAAAATGGAATCATCAACGGAAGGTGGTTCAACCTGAACTTGTTGGAAACGACGTTCCAACGCATTATCCTTTTCGATATACTTGCGATATTCTTCCATCGTGGTTGCACCAATACATTGAAGTTCTCCACGACTCAACGATGGTTTAATAATATTGGATGCGTCCATTGAACCCTCGGCAGCTCCTGCTCCGACAATCGTATGAAGTTCATCAATAAACAGAATGATGTTTCCGGCGGTTTCAACCTCCTTCATAACCGATTTGATTCGTTCTTCAAACTGACCACGATATTTTGTTCCCGCGACCATCAATGCCAAATCCAACACGTAAACTTTTTTATCAAGAATCATCTCAGGTACCGTACCCATTGCAATTTCTTGGGCAAGACCCTCAACGATTGCAGTTTTTCCGACTCCTGCCTCACCAATCAAAATCGGATTGTTCTTGGTGCGTCTGCATAGAATCTGAATCATTCTTGCTATCTCATCCGTTCTTCCGATCACCGGATCGAGTTTTCCTTCTTTGGCAAGTTCAACCAATTCACGACCAAACGACTTCAACGCAGGAGTCTTGGTTCCCGACTTGGTGCGTTTTTCATCTTGGCCACCTGCCATTGCAGTTTCCAAGTTATCTGCTTCAAAGTTTGGATCAATTTCCGCAAGAACCTCCGCACGACATGATTCCAAATCAATATCAAGTTGGTGGAGAATACGACTTGCCAAACCATCTTTGTCTCGTAAAATACCCAACAACAAATGCTCTGTTCCCACATAACTATGACTCAACTCCTTTGCCTCTTTGCCGGCAAGAGCAATTACCTTTTTAAGTCTAGGTGTGTGGGTTATCTCACCTCCCGGTTTTTCCTTTTGATCCTTGTTCTTGTTGTTCTTGGTTGCTTTTTCAACCTCCGCACGAACCGTAACAAAATCCACACCCAAACGAAGCAATGCGTTTACCGCAACGCCTTGGCCAAGTTGAATAATTCCTACGAGCAAATGCTCAGTACCCACATAAGTGGAATTCATTTCAACGGCAACTCTCTTTGAAAGAGCAAGTGCCTGTTGTGCTCTTGGTGTCAAATCACCCATCATAACTTATTATCTCCATTTTGGTTTTTTGAGAGGACAGATGCTTCCTCGTAACATAAATTTAAATCCAGGGCATCCACACGCATTGCATCTAAATGCAGGGCCCTCGTTATACTCTTCATACTTTTCACAGCTTTTACAAATATTAAGTCTACTATTCCAGGTAGAATTGTCAACTAAATTCCTATCAGACCGCCTCAGTCTGTCCACAATTTTGTTATATTCAATTTCTACACGACTCATCACTTAACCAATATGCCTAATCCTCCTACATTATAATAAATATCAAGAACCACATATATTAGTGGTATAACCACGAAAATGGTAAAATTATACAAAAAGTGAAGAACCGTAGTTGACAGAAATCCCCAACCAGCTTCCTGTTTATCAAAATACAAATAGTAGTTCCACTGAAACATCAATGCGGGAATAAAAACAAGCAGAGGTGAAATCCAACCATTTGCCGTATGTGCGGCCGCAAAAATCAATGCAACTGCAACAATGGTAGTGGTTGGTCGGCACTTCATTTTACTGAACAACTTGGTTAACATCACGTTCAGCAACAACGTCTCAAACCAAGGAGCAAAAAACAACGAATTCAAAAATAAACTCAAATCACGACTTCCACTTGGAAGTGTTGTCCAACCATTCACATAAATTCCATATGCAGTTGTAACCACAATCGGAATCAACGAAAAAAAGTAAAACGCGACCATGCACGAACCCGGACCCCATGTCTTAGTTTTTTCGTATAATCTTCCAATCATATCCATAACAATATATATGAAAATGTCGGAATAAACAAGTACTAAATCAGTTTTCTGAAACGGAATCCCATTTGGGTGGATTTAACGGACATTTGCTTGTACCAAGAAGCAACTTGGCACTGCTACATCCACACTTTCTGCATCGTGCTATATTCGTCTTGGCAATCTCTTGCCACCAATCACATCCACGACAAGTCGCAAGTCGTTGCTTCCATACTTTTTTGGACACAACTGGTCGGCCGGCTTTCTGCCAATTTAGCATCGCACTTACAAAATTCTTGGCAACCGTTCCAAGGTCATCTGGTTTCAATTCATCGTCCTTATTGCCCATGAATATAAATAGAAACCATATATTTTTTATTTTATCTTTTTAACACAGACCGAATTCTTTTATCGTGTTTCTCCGCATATTTTTCAAAAGAAATTCCGTTGCGTTGCTTAAAATATTTTTTGCCGATGGCAACTGACTTTTTAAAATTTCTGTTTTCGCACAATAAAATTCCGACATAATCCGCCTCTGCTTCAAATTCCTTCCTAGTTACCAAATGATCCAGCAACGCATGACCAAGTTCGTGTGCCTCGATGAAGGTAATATGGTGATCGTCCGCATACCCCTCCTTTTTCAAAGTAGTAAGATCTAATACAATCGTCTTTCCGTGCTTAAACCCAAGACCATGTTTTCTAAACATAGGTTTCAGTTTATTGTATTGCTCATCACCCTCCTCTACAAATACAACTAGATGCGAGCTATCAAATTTACTTTTACGTGAGTCCACAAATATAAATATATAAACAACTAAGTTTAACTTATACTAAAGTAAAATTGGTTTTTGTCAACCCGTGAATAAAATCACCACCATTTCCATAGGTTGCGGTATAAACCTTTCCTTCGTATTCATAATATAAAGTGGGATTTCCCTGTATGTTCTTAACCATTGCACCCACCTGTTTATCTTCAACAAAAACCATCGTGGGTTTGATCCCGAACTGTTCAACTGATATGTTGTTCTTCCAGTCGTTTCCATTGAAGTGTAACTTTGAACCCACGGGTAAATTCCATGCAGTTAACAGAGTTTCCTCCCCAAGTTCAAGTGAACGTGCATAGTAGTTTCGTTTGGGATCGTCAATTGACAAAGAAGTAAAATTATTCTCAGCAGAGGTAACCGAACTCACACTCTCTATATCAAGAGAAACGATAATGTCCTCAAATTCCGTGAACTGATAAATCCTTCCCAGCTCCGCGTGCACCGAACTCAGTGGTATTTGCATTGTATGCGTTCTGTTTCCCACAAATGTAAACTTAACCGAAATCACATCATAGTCAGATGCATCACCATCTATGTTTGATAATATGATATGGGTCAATCTATTCGTATATAAATTTGAAATATCAACTATACCCGATACTATATTTTCAGTAACTAATCTAACACCCATTTAACATACTCCAATTTCCAAGCCATTATTATTCACTCCACTTACAACCGCATTTGGGATTGTTATGGGTTCATCGGGTGTATTTCCATCCGTAGACTTGAGTATAATATAATAACCATGCCCAGGTTCCAACTTGGTAAATGGTTGGTCAATGAACGAAGGAACATCATGTTTCCATACCAACGAACCAGCAAAGGAATCTGCCTTGAGTTGGTAGACTGAATGAATCTGAGATACCGATTCCAAATCAAATGTCTCCTTTGCTCCACAATAACCATACCAAACAAGATTCTTGACACCACTTAACGTATTGGGTGTGGTTGTATTGTCCACGACATCAAGTGTCTCTGTGACTGATTTATATCCGTTGTCGAAAGTAACCGAGATTGTTCCACTTAAATCAGAACCACGATTCAATTTCAAATTAAATCCCGTTGATTCAAACTCACCTTGATTATTTATACTGATTCCGGATAACCCCGATAAATCTACTCCGGAAGGAATCGGAGATTCGTTCCGTGACGTTTTAAATTTAATCTTTGAAAGAGGTGAGTCGGAAAATGCATCAGGTAATACAATTTTGGGTTTCTGACCATCCGCCGTTCCCCAATCCAAGGTGTACTCTTGATATGGGTTGTATGCCGTTAAGTTTTCCGTATACTCCGTTTCCTTAACTCTATATCCCGCACCCGTCAGTATATTGTCACTTGAAAATGTTTGCCATTCTTTTATCCCATCCGAAGCTTCATGCATATTGGTAACATTTGCTACCGTAAGATCTTCGGAAAACTCAAATTCAAAATCCGCACCTACCTTTAACACAGGAGTCCAACTTCCCGTTGGAGTGTAAGCATCCAACCCTAAACTGGATTCGAGTACTAACTTATTATCTTCAACTTGTTTTACAATCCACCAACCATCATTGTAATCAGCCACTTCGGACTTCCAAGTTTGATAGTTGGGAAGGGTGATACCCGAGTCGTTAAAATGATATTGCATAATATCAGCATCAAGAAAATGTTGACTGAACCCCGATCCGACGTCTCCCACAAGTTCAATTGTAAGTTCAAGACTTTGAATACTCCACTTTAACTTCTTTACACCATCAGCAACCAATGGACGAGTCAAATTTGACAAGGCACCGTAGTTGGCAGAAGCAACCAGCCAGTTTTTGGTCTCGGCGGGTGCTTCGTTTGGAACATCATTCAACCTAAGTGCCATGAGTCCCGATACAAGTGGACACGCAAAACTAGTTCCGAATGCAAATTTATAATTGTTGTTGGCATCACCAGGATGACCCCAGTACCATTGTGGAACAAGCATATTAGAACCAACTGCATTTATAGTATTTCCGTATCCGTAATTACTAAAACTGGCCATACGAGATGGGTCGGACATAGATTTCAATGGTCCTGCCTTGGATTCCGTTGCACCCACAACCACCACATCCCCTTGGCCAAGGTCGTTATTACCAGACGCCTCTTTTGAAAGATTTAAACTACCGCCACCGAAAGTAGACTGCATGGGTCCTATCACAACCGTATCATCGCAATCAGAAGTACAATTCGGATTTATGTCACGTTCTTTTCCATAAAATCCGTTTCCCGCTGCAATTGTAACATGAACTCCCGCAGTAACTGCGGATTTTGCTCCGTCATTTAAATAATGATCCCACCCAGTTTGATCCGACATCACGTTTGTATTGGATGTGGTTGGAAAAATTCCTAAACTTAAATTACATATACTGGGTCTTCCCGTGACCGAGGCATTTCGTATAACCTCATCAATAGCTGCCAATATATCAGAACCGTATCCCGTCTTATCTTCCCCAAGTGCCTTCAAACTATAAATCCGGGCCTTTGGTGCAACACCACACCCAGTTCCAGCGGCGCACAATGCCGAAGTTGTTCCGTGACCGTGGTTATCATCATCCTGAACATCTTCCAAACCTTGGTCACCTTGACCAGGACGGAATTGTGGTGTTCTAAAAACTCTACCGATTAAATTTGGATGAGCAAAGTTAACTCCCGTATCAATTATGTAAATATCCACACCCTCCCCATCAATTCCGGGTAACGTAGAATAATCATGCAGGCCTATATTATTTTGATAGTTCACCGAATTGAGTAGTTCAAGGTGACCATAGTATTCATCTCCGTTGGAAAAATTGGCAATATAGGTATCACCCGTTGCAGATGGACTTGTAGATGATGCAGATACTTCTTGTTCTTCTTCGGGAACATCAAGTGCAACCACTTCATCGGGTTGTACATACTTCACACTTGGTTCTTGACGAAGTAAAGTCAAGTCTGTTGAATCACGATATGGATCATATTCAAAGATAAGCATCCCCAGGCGTGGTAGCATTTGCACAAACCGAAGATTGTGCTTCTCGGCAATATCAGTTGCGGTTGAAAAATCGTTAAATTTGATTATATATCTCATCTTAACACTCCCGTAAAAAATTAACTAAAATTAGGTTTTTTGTCAGAAGTCCACGAAGCATTGGTATTGGTGTCAAAGTCGGTAGAGTTATTTACCTTACTTACATCCCAATCACTAATGTCCTGATTAAATGACCCTGCGTTTTTAAACATATCTTGCATATTCGTGACCTCACCAGTTTCCCAGTCGCCGATGTCTTGATTGAATGCCGTGTTCCCATAGAACATCTGCCTCATACTGTTCACCGAGGAAACGGTCCAACCCCCAATATCTTGGTTGAAAGGCATCCATGCGAACATAAGTGTCATATCGGTGACCGAAGAAACATTCCAATTGCCAATGTCCTGATTAAAGGAATTGGCACTCCTAAACATTAGGTACATATTGGTGACCGAGGAAACGTCCCAACCCCCAATATCTTGGTTGAAGGAGGTTGCACCCCTGAACATGGTGTCCATTCTCGTTACGTTGCTGACATCCCACCCACCTATATCATCGTTGAAGTCGGACGCGAACTCAAAAGCCGATTGCATATCCGTTACCGCAGAAACATCCCAGTTGCTGATATGGCCATAGGTAGCAAGTGCGGTGGATCTATCCGTGACCCACATATCAACCGCGGGTTTGAAGTTGGTATTGGTGATTGCTACGGGTGTCGGAGTTGGAGATGGTGTCGGAGTTGGAGATGGTGTCGGAGTTGGAGATGGAGTCGGAGATGGAGTCGGAGTTGGACCCGGTGCAGACCAATGGTAAATGAAACCACCACCATGAGGTTCTTTTACAAAATAAGGAATCGTAAATCTTGCATATACGGTACGTGGGCTCCATTGAGCATTATCGGGATAGTGGGTGTGTATACGAAACGCATCGCATTGGCCATATGTTAATCCGGGTGTGTTTGCTGGGTAAGATAAGAAATCAACATCTGTGTATGCACTCATATAAGTGACGTAGGGGTCAGGATGTGCATCTGGATGTTGGCCGGGTGTTCCTTCTCCATGCCCCAACTGAAACGAAGGGCAACCGGGGCAAGCTTGATAGGCGCATTTAGGATTTGTCTTAACAAATGGGTCGAGCTCCACACGGTGATCACTGGTCGTGGTAAGTGCAACTTCCGCAACAGTTCCCATCGTTTCACCCGTAACGTAGAACTTCACTCGGTTTTCCACGGCCGTCAAGTTGCCGTAGACGCTGCGGGACGCATATCGATAGTAGAGCTCCACTTCAAACTGCTCATCAGCACCAATAGCATACGGGGTTGGTGTTGGGGTTGGAGTTGGTGTTGGAGTCGGTGTTGGTGTTAGGTGAACAATCGGATCTACCGAATACGCAATCATCTCAAGTTCTTGAATTATGAGATAATCTCCACCATTGTTTTCCGAAACGTTTATTCTATAATACCGATACTCGGTGCGGTTTGGAATTTCATATTCGTTCCACTGATCACGAACAAACGATTGGTTGGTTTGTGTATCAAGAACCGTCCAATTCGAATTATCGTTTGATGCCTCAAATGTCCAATTCTTGGGATCGTGGTCACGGGTAGAATGATTCCACGGGAATATTCTGTACTTGCCGATGGCGTATGTACTTGGTGCGAAATCTTGGCCGATCCACCCCGTAGACGTATATCCGTTTCCATCATGGGCATACCAGGGACCACCACTACCCTGCTCATCGTTAGTGTTTGTTAAATTGTCATCAAATGCCTTACCCGTTCCGTTTCCACCCTCATCACCAATGGAATACCTTGATTGAGTAACATCTTCTTTATAGGAGAATGGATCGGGACATTCACCCTCCGTCAATGTTATCGGTGTTGAAAATTCTCCAGTATTGTAAGATAACCAGTCGGTAACAAGCATAGGATGTGCTACGGTTTGACTTGAATAATATGCAAACTGCCAGTCTCCTTGGGCATCTTGGTAATCGATTACCCACCAACCTCCCGAATGCCAATACATGGAAGTGGTTATATTCAATGGACCATCATAAAGAGCAACCTTTCCACCACTCACATACGAACCCCCACACGCACCAGTAAAACTCTTTCCATGCAAGGCCTCAATATCAATGACACCTTCCGATACGTTTATAATTTTGTTTATGGTATATGCTTGATCATTAAAGTGAACATGAGAATACAACTGAGCACAACCCGAGTGATCAAATACCAAGTCCTTTACGTAAATCGAGTCACCTTCTTCAAGTCCGGTAGAACCCGTAACACGCAAAAACAAAGTAGTGTCATTGTATCCATTTTGATACGCATTTCCCGAAACGTCGAAATAAGTGGATGCTGGTGCGTAAATTGATATGTCTTCACGATAATATATTGGTTTTTCGTTATGTGTCTGAAACGATGCATATGTCCCACTCAAATCCACTCCATTAGAAGCCCCAGTTGCTCCGGCTACGCATATGTAAGTTGGGTATGTTGAAACCGGTGTTGGTGATGGGGTTGGTGTCGGTGATGGTTCTGTGTATGTTCCAAGGTACTCGTAAACTTTAGTTGGTGGCCAGTTGGGGTTGCCATTATCAGCTACATTAGTTGACCAAGTTGATGTCCACGGCATACCTCCATAATGTGGAGCAAAGTCTCCTGCATCATTCTGAATATGTTCGTTTGTTCCTATGAAGGTGTCTTCGTGACCCCACGAACCACTATCCAAAAAGAACGTATCTGGGCCAGTTGTCCAGTGTGGCAGAGAGTATGGGTTATCTATATACTGACTTGCCGCTGTACGTGTCGTGTGATACCATCGTTTCTTTTCACCCGATGCCCTTGCTCCGAAAAATATAAATTTGTCCACTCCGTCATATGGGTCAACTTGCATCCAAACGGGATACTCATGGTTGCGAGCTCCACTTCCGTCAGGTGACCAACCCGCAATTGTTTGAGAAATGTTGGCATTCTCCGCAGTTCTGCTTTGAGTATAAATTCCGTTGTAACTTGCAATTTCATGATTTGTTACACGGATGTCTGCATACTCCCCCTGTGTGGGTGGTGTGTAACCTATGGTTGAAATCAACTTGTCTATGCTATATACCTTAAATTCATTAGTTCCATGTTTCCATAACACAAGATATTTCATATCCTTGGAATAACTTACACGTGCAACATTGTTTTCTTGTTCCGTCCCGTAATCAAACCAATGCTTTAAAACGCATTTCCAATCACCATCAACAAAATCATAGATAGTAATTTTGTTTTGCAGGGATTGTGAACTCATTGCAATTCTGTTGCCATCTTGCGATACTTCTGTGTTGTATGCTTGTGCAGTTCCCGAGTCTCCGTATTGTAGATATCCATGTGGAACTATTGGAAAATCTAACGAACTTCCTTTTTGAACCCAACTTCCATCTGTCCACTCAAATGCCTTTATCGTATTATAACCTTCGGGGTTCGTGCTGATTGTCGTATCCAATATGACCAGTGTATTTCCGTCTCCCGACAAGGTTGGTTTTGGACCCTGTTCTCCGTTTGGAAATACCCCAGGGGTAGTTCCAAGTGCACCATTCAACGATTCGTCTCGGACATAACTGGAACCATTCCAGCGGTACAACAACACAAACGAATCCGTGGAGTTCCAATTATGCTCGTCAACTCTATCGTAACGAGTCACTACGATAACTCCACCATCATCACTTATATCAATGGTTTCTGGTTGGCCAAGTCGCGAGACATTGGCATCTCCCAAAGAATGTGCTACCAAAGTACCAAACGTAATAGTATGAGTTGATATATTATGAAAATCACTAATCCGACCAACTATAACTCTACCCATTGATCCAAAGTCGTGGTCTCCATTGGCCGAGTCACCAACGATAAAAACCTTGCCGTCCGCACTCATTTTACAACCACCAGAGATATTTCGTGTCGACCAACTTGTTTTGGACTTCAATGTCCACGAGCCATCTTCATAATCATAATAACCATAACCAGGATATGCAGGACTATTATTCAGATGTGGACTTTCTCCTATGTCGTTAAATGCAATTCTCATGCCATCGGCCGACAGATCATATCCGTGACCTCTGCGGGTTCGTTGCTCTCCCCACATAAAATTGTCTCCATCGGGAGTATTCATCTCAACATATCCATTAAATGAATCATTTAACTGAAATCCCTTCATTGCCCCAAACTGATTTGTATTTCCAGGATATTTACGTGCATGGTCTCCCGTAACTACCACCTCACCTCCGTTGGATATGCGGGCATTTGAAAAATTATCCACACCGGACACAGTTATTCCCTCGGGTGGAAATTCCCCACCAGGACCCGGATTTCCTCCCGACCAGGTTCCTCCGTTTGGTTCAGAATCACCATTTTTAATTTCCGTGTCGAAGTTTGGTGGAAATCCATCTGTCAATGACCAATCACTTCCATTCCAAGTTATCCACCACCCATTTTCATTTCTATATGTTGGTTTATTATTATAGAATGTGCTAGTCAATGTGTAACTACCGTTTGCAGTTGAACTACCACCCGATTGATTAGTTATATCAAACGATTCTGGGTATAGACACGCAATTCTTCCGTTGTCGGAATCGAGATCCCCCATCTTGCCATTAGTAACTTCATAGGGAATCCCACTTTCAACGGATTTCATCAAATAACCATGACCACAAGCAAGATCCGTGAATGTTGCACCAAGACTTGCCTGAAATGGGGTTGATGAATTCGCACCATCACCCAGTTGCTTAATTACAAATGCAATATTAAGTTTTCCGTCCAAAGTTGCCATTGACGTAGTTTGACAATTTCCGTCTGGATACGAAATCCATACCAATGAATCTTTTTTTGTTATCATCCCAAGTTCTCCCTTGTTTTTTCTCCCGAGTATTTCACATAAAATAAATATTAGAAAACTCTCTTTTTATAAAAAACTAGGAAAACTTACTAATCAAAGTTTTTATCACCTCCCCCGAGAAGATATTGAACAAGTAATGATAATATGATTCCCTATAAAGTTTTCTCTGAGAATCCGTAAGTTGTGCAGTTAAAAACGATATAGATGAGTCGCAACTGTCGGTGTCATAGAAAAACGAACTTATAGTTTCCACAACCTCATTTAATTCAACATATGTTTCAGTTTTGTACAAAAAACCAAGAGCAACCTCCATATCATTTGCCTTTTCTTTTATCTGCGTTATAAACTCCGCATCAACATATGAAATTCCCATTGGTGGTGATATATGTTGTGATGTGGAAAATCGGCCGATTTGGTAACTTATCTCGGTTTGCACCTCCTGATAAGTCAGATACGTCTTTCCATTTAACTTCATCATGGGGATTCCCCGAGTTCTCTAAACTCCCTTGAAAAAACTTCCATGCAAATATTAAACACATAACGAGCGATTTCATCATCGTTTGCTCTAATCTGCATTCCGAATGCACCCACCTTATATTTCCCCACCCTAAGTTTCTTGGCATCATACTTTTTTCTTTTTGCGTACTCAATCGCAAGTTCTGCCTTCAAATACTTCTCTTTTTCAAAATGAACCATAAACGCATCTTGAAAATCCGCAAGATGCTTTGCAACCATATCGGCTGCTTCTGGGGGAATATCCCCAATGGCAGGAGAAACGTCGTGATAACTTGCCATTTCAATTGAGATGATGTGTTTTTCTATAATAAAAAAAATCTCATCCTTGGTCAAATAAAGTTTGCCATTTAGTTTTATCACGACTCACCATACCCGTTTCACAGAAGGACCAGTTCCTACCCATGCTTTCAGTTTTATTTTATCCCACTTCAATGGATTTGAGTTTCCGTTGTCCCCCAAACTCAAAATTGCCATTGTACGATGCCAACCTTCCACCAATTTAAACTCCGTTCCGTTGTCAAGAATGACAACAGGTTCATTTGTTCCCGGTTTTAATTTCTTTGCAAGTTTTTTTTGATACTCAGTTCGTGCTTCATCATCTGGAACTTTATTGGGATTGGCATTGCCAAATTTTCTCTTGATTATCATTTGACGATTTCTCTTTGTAAAGTCTGATAAATTTACTTCAAGCACCTTAAGTTTCCATTTAATGTCAACCCAATCACGGAACTGATATGTTATATCCTCCTCGTCCGCATCTGGATTCTTTTTTAGAATCTTGGTCAGTTCTTTTTGAAAGAACCCCCTATCCGACATAACAAAATCGTTGAATACGTATTCCGGCATATTATCAAACACACCCAAAAGTATTTCATATGTCTCATCCGAAGTGAGTTCGTTAACTATGTGTTTCAACAGAATCACGTCACTCTCCCAGTGCAAGAATTACATCATTTCGCATTTCATCTGTAATTGGTGTCGGTATTTCATCTACACCGAAGTATCCCCATTCCGAATGCTCTTCGTCAATAATAGGTTCCCGTTCACTATCTATCTCACAGACATAATCATAAAAAACCCCACGACCTCCATGTGCAGGATATGCAGATAAAAACTTAACCGAAGTTTCTTCCAATTCAATTTGTGTTTCTTCCAGTGTTTCGCGAATTGCGGCGGTTTTAATTTCTTCGTCTTCTTCTACGTATCCCGCAGGAACACTCCAATAATCAGGGAGTGCGGTATCTGGTATGTCTGCTCTTCGTTTACACAAAAGAACCTTTTTTCCACACTTAATCATCACCCCACTAAACGCAGGATTCTTGTCATCGGCTCGGTTGTCATCTTCAAATTGCATTATCTATACTATACCACTAATTCACGTCTCTGTCAATGGAATCTCTAGACTTTAAGTTTCCATTTTCATCAGCATAATAAAAATGCTTGTACAAAATACGATAGTCACCCGACGTCACGTATTTTTCAACGTTGTCCGCATAATCCATCAAAGAGTACCCAATGTTTTTTTCACATACATCTGCTTTGTATGCTTTTGCCTTTGCATACAACTCGGGACGTATAAAACCACTACTACCCCTGCGTTTACCTGTTGCGGGTGATCTATTCATAACAATAAATATATATTAGATATTTTTATTATCGTTATATCGAGCAATTGATTCTTCTATTATATCCATTGCCTTGTCACGGGGCAACCATTCTCCAATCTTGACTTTTTTTCCATCCAAATCTTTGTAGTGCTGGAAGAAGTTTTTTGCCATTGCCAAAAACGACTCATTTACATTATGAATGTCCTTGATGCTTCGTTTGGGAGAAGAAACTGGTCGTCCTAAAACTTTCCAATCTTTTTCTCCACCATCGTCCATTTCAAGAATACCCACCACATGGCAACGAACTACACATCCCATTGCCATCGGTGTCCAGTTATAAGTCAACACGTCAATTGGGTCACCATCCTCTCCCAAAGTTGACGGAATGAATCCGTAATTTGCAGGATACCTCATTGCGGAG
>Ga0310344_10001818_pt1 | contig 16201 bp, 17 predicted proteins | sample HC15DNA20200_MG_FD_203801 | JGI IMG/M metagenome (GOLD analysis project Ga0310344, IMG submission 203801) | Marine microbial communities from station ALOHA, North Pacific Subtropical Gyre - HC15-DNA-20-200_MG | ecosystem: Environmental > Aquatic > Marine > Oceanic | place: Pacific Ocean: North... | reverse complement strand
GACATGGACCCCAACTACGAAGACCCGTTCGTGGAGCTGGCTAGATTGGCCACACAGAACCCGGATGGTAGTTGGCCCCCTTTCCGTTATGACGTCTCAGTATTCTCTGGGCTCAGCTGGACGATAACTGGGGATGCCATGGACTCTTACCAGATAGCCCGGGCTACAAACGGCTCTGAGGAGGTATACTTCGAGATTCACGGTCTCCCACCCAGAATAGTGGGTTTGACCATCTACGATGGTAGCCTGGAGCAAGCAGACGTCACCTTCGAGATGACGATAGCGACGGAAGACTGGAGCGAGGGTCTACTTGTGGATTACTACCTAGGCATGTTGGGTGGGGGCGGGTATCTAGATGCGAGCGGACTAGCTGAGTTCCCGAAGTCACCGACTCCCTTCATCCCAGTACCGGACCACCAGTCGACAAACGGGGACACGACTACGGCGATAGGGACTGTACCGGAGGGGATGACTCACGAGGCGACACTTTCAGAGATTGAGATGCATGTATTCTCCGCAGGGTCCTCCGTTGCGAGCCTGATGCTCAACGAGGGGGACGCTAACATTACTGCAGAAGACGGAACCTGGTGGTCTCTAACCTGGATCGACGCGGGACAACCAGGATTGCTCTCCCAATACGATACATTCTATGTCAGGACAAACTCATCTGCACCCTTCGACATCCGAATCTTCGATCACTGGGCTCAGGCCTGGACCGATCAGCCCCAGTAGAGCTAGAAACCTCCTCTGGAATGGATTAATCTACCATTTTAGCCCCCACATCAACATGCATCCGTCTTTCAACGTACTCGGAGGGGAGCTCGAGACCTGCTCCGAGGACCCACTGACGGGCTGGTTCCGCGACGGCTGCTGCAACACGGACAGGAACGACCACGGCCTCCACACGGTCTGCTGCAAAGTCACCGAAGAGTTCCTGGAGTTCGCCCGAGAACACGGCAACGACCTAGTTACTCCCATGCCGGCGTTCAATTTCCCAGGACTCGTCCCTGGAGACCGGTGGTGCGTCTGTGCCCAGACTTGGCAGGACGCAGCAGACGAGGGCCTCGCTTGTCCTGTGATGCTGGAGTCCACTCACGAGGAGACGCTTCAGGTGGTTTCCCTAGAACTCCTCAAGCAGCACTCCATAATGGAGCAATGACATGGCCGAGATCCAACCAAGGGCCATGATTCTGCCACTCCTGCTTACTCTAGCAGTTCTCCTAGCTAGCGCACCAGTATCTGCGGAGACATACCGAATCTCCGGTATCGCGACCTACTCGAACAGCCCACCCGTGACGATGGAAGAGGTCGTAATCGAGTGCGCGGAGTTCGAATACGACTGCCATACATTCAGGGGGGTGGAGGCCGAGACAGACCGGTTCGGGGGATACGAGATCTCCATCGAGGTCGACGACACCTACGACGGGGCCGAGTTGATGCTGACTCTGCTCGACGAGTCCTTCATCCACATGATCGACTTGGCGGAGTCCCGATCTTCTCCCACCAATTCCGTAACCCATGACATTGAGCTGGAGCAGAAGTCGCCACCATCCCCCGTGTTCACAGGCTTCGGCTGCGCTTCTATTGTGATCGTCATTGCGTTCCTTGCGGCTCTCCGGAGGCCTCCGTCAACCGGTCCTAGCACAGGACAGATCAGGACCAAGTCACCCCATATTGTGACCTGTCCGATGTGTGAGGGCAGGCTTGAGATGCACCTGCTGATCCGCCACCTGATAGTAGAGCACGAGATCGATTCAGACGAGGCATCGATTCTAGCCGGTTCAGTAAATAGCGAGGACGAGTGATCCTAGCCTAGAACCCTAGGTCCCCTAGATCCACTTCGCTGTTCATGTTCACCCTGACTGGGTAGGCCAAGGTAACCTTGTTATCCTCAAAGCGGCGTAGAATCTCAGTCACGAAGAAAGACTTGGATGGCCTCATCTTCCTCGCGTTCCCAACGTAGTATCGGACTTCCATGACGACTTCCTGGTCACCGAAACCTCTGAGGACCACCTCTGGGGGCTTTGGTTCCTGAACTATGTCCGGGTGGTTCTCCGCGATGTCGTTGACTATCTCCTCCGCCTTGGTTACGTTGGCCCAAGTGGCAGTGAGCCCCAGCCTCACTCTGACACGCAACTCCATGTCTGAGCTATGACTAAAGTTTGCAACCGCGTCCTTGGTCAGAAGTTTGTTGGGGATGGTTAGGAGCACCCCGTCGGTGGATCTGACCCTGGTGGTCCTGAGGCCGATGTAGGTGACGTCCCCCCACCGGGAGTAGATTCCCCCTAGGCTCTTTGGAAGCAGGATCCTCTCTCCCTCTCTGAACGGCCTGTCAATGATGATGAATATCCCAGCAATCACGTTCTCCACGGTGTCTTGGGCAGCGAACGCCACTGCTAGTCCTACGAAACCAAGTCCGACAACTATCCCAGTTACGTTGATCCCGAACTCGTCTGCCGAGGTGAGAATCACCAAGGCCCAAAGACCCACTCCTGCTATCCTGTACAGGAAATTTTCCAAGGCATCGTCAAGCTCCACTTTATCGAGGAGTTTTCTCAGGTACCCCTTCACAACCCCAATTAGGGGTATCCCAAGAATTAGGATTAGAACTCCAGATGCCGGCCCGGCCGATAGTGCGTCGGAGACGCAAGATAGGGAGGGCTCTAGCTTGTTTGGAAAGTCATCAAGGCAGTTAGACATGCACCTTCCATTAAGAGGGAGGCACAATAGTGTAACTATCCGATTATCTCCTTTGAATAGGGTTCTAGACCCACTCGTCACTCGGGGCCGTCAGCTCTCCGCCCGCCTCTCCGGTGTTCACGACTCCACGAGGCTCGACTAGCATCACCTTGCACTCCGAGTCAGCGCACGGCTTGTGCCTTACTCCCTTGGGCACAACGTACATCTCTCCCTCGGACAGCTCCACGGTCCCGTCCTCGAACTCGATCCTCATGCTGCCCTCGATAACGATGAACGCCTCGTCTGTGTGCGAGTGCTCGTGCCAGACGAACTCCCCCTCTATCTTAACGAGCTTGAACTGGTAGTCGTTGATCTCCGCTACCACCTTGGGGGTCCATTGCTCGGAGAACTTGGATAGCTTGTCCCTCAGGTTGACCTTGGCCATTTCACGTCCACCTAGTGCATCGCCATAATCATACTCACGTTTTGTCGCCAAGCCATTCTGCCAAGGGAGGCATCACTTCGTCAGACTTAGTTACCACTCCCATGTGACCTCCCGGGACGTCCACGATTCTCACGTCGGAGAGCTCGGACGCGAGTATGCTGCATGCCTCGTACTGGTGCGGCGGGGTCTCCTCGCTGAGGGTGATGAGGATCGGGTGGCCTATACCGCGGTAGTACGAGGGGGGAGTCTTGTCATAGCAAAGGAGCCTCACCTCGCTCAGTATCTTCGGCTGAAGACCAATCCACATTTTCTTCCTCGTCTCCGCCATGTCATCCCACGTGCCCTCCACGTTCCAGTAGTCCACGAAGTCTCGGAGGAACTCCTCCGGTTCCAGGCCCTCGGTGAAGAAGGTCTCCACCACCTCGCCGAACTCGTTCTTCAACTCCTCCCTCCCGGTGTTCTGGAGGCAGCCCCATACTATCGGCTCGTGGAATGCCATCCTCCTTATCTTGTCCGGGTGTTCCTTGGCTAGCCTCAGGGCGATGAACCCCCCGTATGAGTGACCCAGGACGTCCACTCTGCCATCCTCTTGGAGCAACAGTCTCTCTGCGGCACGGTAGTCCAACCAGGAGTCGATCTCGCCATCGCCCTCCCAGCTGCCCGATTCAGGGTAGCAAAGGTAGTGCAGGCATATCGCCCTCCTGCCCTTAACCATGGGCAGGAAGTCCCTCCACTGCCTCGAGTCAAGTCCTGTGCTGCATAGCATAAGCAAAGTCGGCCCTACGCCTTCCTCCAGGGTGTAGTGGAATCGGTGTCCTTCAACTTGCAACTTGGGCACAGTAGGCCCTTTCGGGACCCAGTAATATATCCGCTGGAAGCAAAACTATAATCAGGACGAGCAGATTCACTAAATCGTGAACAGGAAGATTCGGGGTGGCTAGTTTGACCGATCTGTGCTGCCTGATAATCCTAGCACTCCCCTTCTTCATAATCTGGAGGCAGAGGAAGGCCCGGGAGCAGATGAATAGCAACCTGCGGATGGTCGCAGATCAGCTCAAGATGGGGTTCAACCCGGACCACGGTTTTGAGGGCACCCTCATGAGTGGGGAGATAGGGCAGTTCAGGCACAGATGCAGATTGCACTACTTGAAAAGGCGAGGGGCCAAGGGAAGGTACCACATCTACTTGGTAACTACAGTCAGCTTCCTGAAGCCCAGAAGCCTCGGCCTGGAGGTAACTCCTCAGGGGTTCCTAGCCGAGGGAATTACGTTCGGCGGGGCACCAACCCAGGACATCCAGACGGGGCACTCGGACTTCGACTCTAACTTTAGGGTCAAGGGGTTTGACGAGGGCAAGGTAAGAGACTTCCTAGACGCCGAACGCATGGAGTCTATACTGTCCCTAAAGGAAAGGCTACCTTGGTACAACACGATGAGCATCAACGACGAGGGCGTATCTCTGAGGATGTCGGGACTAATTGACGACCCCAACACGGTGGCTGGAGCAATTTTCCAGTTGGCTGACCTAGCCACAGCGATAGAGAAGCTGTCTTGACTAGGAGGGCGGACTCTCCCACCCACATTGTTGGACCAAGTGCCACGATAGGTTTCATACCCACTAGTCCTAGCGAGAGCCATGTCAGAGGCTAGGCACCCACTGGCAAGGCTCCTCTCTCAACTGAGGGACCATCGGGGAACGTTCATCCTAGCCTCCGTCTGCTCGGTCCTGAACAAGATTTGGGACCTAGCACCCCCAATACTAATCGGACTTGCCGTTGATGTCGTCGCAGAGAGGGAGGACTCTTTCCTCGCCAGCTACGGATATACTGAACCATGGGTTCAGCTCCAGGTTCTGGCAGCGATAACAGTAGCGATATGGGTTCTAGAGTCCCTGTTCCAGTACTTATACGGGGTGCTTTGGAGGAACCTGGCCCAGACAGCACAGCACGAACTCAGGATGGACGCATACAGGCACATACAGGACTTGGAGATGCAGTGGTTCTCCGAGCAGAGCACCGGTGGGCTGATGGCGATAATGAACGACGATGTCAACCAGCTCGAGCGCTTCCTAGACCATGGGGCAAACGACCTACTCCAGGTCGGGACCACAGTCATAGTTGTCAGCGGAATCATGTTCTCGGTCGCCCCCGAGGTCGCTATCCTGGCCATCCTGCCAGTTCCGATTATCGTCGGGGGGTCGTTCCTCTACCAGAGGCGTATCGGCGTCCGCTACACAGAGGTGAGAAAGGAGGTCGCAGAGCTTAACGCGATTCTAAACAACAACCTTCAGGGCATTACCACAATCAAGTCTTTCACCGCAGAGGACCGAGAGGCGGAGAGGGTAAGCGAGGCCTCGGAGTCATACAGGAACGCCAACAGATCTGCCATCAGACTCTCTGCTTCATTCGTACCGCTGATCAGGATGGCCATCCTCTTCGCGTTCACGGCAAATCTGCTAGTCGGTGGAAAGTACGCCCTAGACGGCAAGATCGGCATCGGCGAGTACTCCGTTATCGTCTTCATCACACAACGCCTCCTGTGGCCCCTCACTAGGCTGGGCGAGACATTCGACCTCTACCAGAGGGCTCTGGCATCCACCACCAGGGTCCTAGACCTGCTCGACACAGAGGTCGGCATAGTGGAAGGTGAAACTAGCCTAGGGTCAGTGGGCGGGGACATCAGGTTCGAGGGTGTTGAGTTCACCTACCCTGGTCGAGAGGAGGTCCTCAAGGGGATTGACCTAGTGGTCCCAGCTGGCAAGACCGTAGGTCTAGTGGGGGCAACCGGGTCAGGGAAGACCACGCTCGTACGCCTGTTGCTGAGGTTCCACGACCCCCTGAAGGGCAAGGCGTTACTGGACGGCCACGACGTCAGGGAACTTACGCTTGACTCTCTTAGGGGGGCCATTTCCCTCGTCAGCCAGACGACAACCCTGTTCCCTGGAACAGTAAGAGACAACGTGCTCTATGGAAGACCCGGAGCGAGCGAGGAGGACATTGCAGAGGCAGCAACTATAGCTGAGGCCATCGGATTCATCGATTCCCTGCCAAAGGGTTGGGACACCAACATTGGGGAGGATGGTCACAGGCTGTCAGGGGGACAGCGCCAGAGGATAGCTATCGCAAGGGCCGTCCTCAAGGACGCCCCCGTGCTGGTCCTGGACGAGGCAACAAGCAACGTTGACAACGAAACCGAGGCTGCCTTACAGCGCTCGATCGAAAGGATCTCGAGGGACAGAACCACGCTGATAATCGCCCACAGGCTCTCAACCGTAAGGAACGCCGACTTCATCGCGGTGATGGAGGGCGGAACTATTACGGAGGCTGGAAGCCACGACGAACTCGTCGACCAGCAGGGGCTGTACTCCCGTCTCTGGGCAGTCCAGACTGGGGAGGCAGGGGTATGACGGAGGGAAGCGCACCCCGGCTCACCGAGCTTGCCCAGACTCTGGGGATGGAGATCACCGAATTCAGCGAGGGCTCCTGCGTAGTGGAATGCACAGTGGCAAGTAAGCACCTGAACATGGGTGGGGTGGCCCATGGAGGGCTACACGCTACCCTTCTTGACACAGCCATGGGTGGGACTCTGGTATCCACCCTGTCTAAGGAGGAGTGGTGCGCTACGGCCCAGTTAGACATCTCATACCTCAACGCCGTGAAGGAAGGCACTCACCTGTTAGCCACGGCAACGGTTGTTAGGAGGGGCAGGAGCATCGCTCATGTAGAGGGAACTCTGGTCACAGAAGTAGGTACTGCTGTCGCATCCGCCAAGGGCACATGGGCAATCTGGGAGAGCCGTCCGAAGAGCCGAGGCGGGTAATCCGTAGCACATGCAGGGGTCATATTCAAGAGGGGGATATTCCTCATCAGGTTATGGCGAGAAGGGACTCCCTCACGTGGTTCATGATGGGACTCGCGCAGATTCTGATAGGCGATGCGATTCTAGAGGCAGGTACATCCGAAGTAATGGGCCAACTGATCCAAATGACCGGTGGCGGCACAATAGCCCTCGGGATTTACTTCCTGCTATTCCTGGCTCGCAACGAGTCGGAGTTCAGCGATCTCTACAGCAAGGCAGAGAAGACCGTTCTTGAAGTCGATCCTTCTTCGGGAAAGAAGAAGCTTGTCGACAATTCCCCAAAGGGTGTTAGGGCGGTTTGGTACACTATACCTGTTACGATGACATTCTTAGGCTTGATGGCCTGGCTTATCGCCTGAGGAAGGCCCATGCCACCAAGTAATGACGAAGATATCGTCGACAAGGTGATCGGCAACCCAGCCTTCGACCAGTTGTACGGCTACCACGTTTTCTTCAGAAGGGCAGCTATTCCAATCTTCTTGTTCATCATGGGCCTCTTCACCTACGCGATAATGGACGGCTTCTTTTCCCATCAAACAAGCCTAACCATTTCATTTGTCGTTGCTGGTCTTTCATTGGGGCCGATCCTGAACTTGGAGCGCTACTTCGGAGTAGTCATGTCTAGGAGAAAATAACTCCAGCCGCCGAACAAGTCAAATCTTAGCGTCCTCACGCGGAGTCATGTCTGTATTGGGTGATTTGCTAGACTTCAGTCTATTCGACTTGGTGGGACTTAGCGGCGCTACTGGTTTGGAACTCCTTTTCGCAGCCAGCGCCCTAATCGGAGGGATCTTGTTTGTACTGTACTTCTTCTTGCTGATGATTGGCGGGATAGCCACTGACGTGTTCGACGGAATCTTCGGAATAGACGTAGACATGGGTGCAGACGCCTCGTTCAAGGCCCTAACTTTCCAGGGCATCATGGCCTTCCTGATGTTCTTCGGACTGATGGGGCTGTGGGTACAGAAGTCCGATGGGGGGGACGTTCTGGCAGTTCTCGCAGGTGCGGCAGCAGGCACCGCATCAATGTACGGGACTGGGAAGCTTTTCGAGCTCTTTGTGACACTCCAGCAGGATGGGACGATTGAGCTTTCCGAGGCCATAGGGTCGAGGGGAAGGACCTACCTGAGAATACCTGGAGATGATGTTGGTCAGGTAACTGTGGAAGTAAACGGCGCCCAGAGGACCTACAACGCAAAGTCGGGGGACGGCACGGATATAGCCACCGGCGACTTCATCGAGGTGACAGATGTGATCGGAGAGGTTCTCGTAGTCAAGAGGATTTAGGGACTCGTTGAATTCCCCACTCGGATAAATTCTGCATGATCCCGACGGGTAAGGATTCATAGGTGAAATCCGACTCATGAAGAATGAGTTGAGCCAATGGCAGCCGCTGAAACCCTATTGACGATAATGATTTTTGCACTTGTACTGATTCTGGTAGCGGCGGTGATGTTCTTTGCTCAGCGTTACAAGCGGTGCCCTCCCGACCAAATCATGGTGATTTATGGACGAACGGAAAGGACAGCCGATGGCAGGCCAAAGCCCTCAAAGACGCTTCACGGTGGTGCTGCATTGGTCTGGCCGCTCATACAGGATTACGCTTACATCTCCCTGAAGCCGATGACTATCAACATCGATCTACGGGGCGCTCTTTCTCTTCAGAACATTAGGATCAACGTTCCAAGCACATTCACTATCGGCGTCTCAACCGAGCCTTCGATAATGGCAAATGCAGCAGAGCGTCTTCTGGGATTCAGGGTGGAAGACATAGAGGAGATGGCCAAGGAGATTATCTTCGGGCAACTTCGTTTGACAGTAGCGACCCTGACCATCGAGCAGATTAACCAAGACCGTGACTCGTTCTTGGAACTAATTCAGAAGAACGTCGGCCAAGAGATGAGGAAGGTGGGACTTTACCTCATTAACGTGAACATCGCCGACATTACTGACGAGTCTGACTACATCGAGAGCATTGGTAAGAAGGCAGCTGCGACAGCAGTAGAGCAGGCTAGGATTGACGTGGCAAACGCAGAGAGGGACGGTGCTATCGGGAAGGCACAGGCAGACCGTGTAAAAGAGATTCAGGTGGCTCAGAACACCGCAGAGGCGGAGAAGGGGCGCAAGGCAGCAGAGGCAGACCAGCGTGTCTACGTAGAGCAGCAGGAGGCCATGGCCGTCGGAGGGGAGAACTCTGCCCAAGCCGAGATTGCAAGAGCCAACGCTGATCTGGCAGAGGCAGAGGCATCAGCCAAGCAGAGAGCTGACGTTGCTACAGCACAGGCTGAAGCTGAAATCCAGAAGGCCGTGTACCAGGAGGAGGAGTCTAAGCTCAGGGCTAGTGAGATTGCTAGGGAGACTGTAGCCAAGCAACAGGTCGAGATCGCCGCAGATGCAGAGGCAGAGCGTCAGAGAAGAATAGCCCGTGGTGAGGCCGACGCAATACTAGCCAGGTACGAGGCAGAGGCCGAGGGTATCCAGAAGTTACTCCAATCAAAGGCAGAGGGTTACAGCAGCTTGGTAAAAAGCGCTTCAGGGGATCCGAAGGCAGCCGCTACTCTTCTGATGGTTGAGAAGGTAGAGGGGATGGTACAGGCCCAAACGGAGGCAATACGCAACCTCAAGATAGACAAGATTACCGTATGGGACAGCGGCAATTCTCCAGACGGCAACTCTGCTACCAGCAACTTCGTCAGCAGCCTAGTGCAGAGTCTACCACCTATCCATGACGTAGCTAAGATGTCAGGGGTGGAATTACCTGACTACCTAGGCTCCATGACGGAAGAGGAAGATTCTTCTTAATCGAGATGATGAAACAGTCAGGCTCTTGAGGGCAAATCAGTTGGGCATGCCATGACCGAAGAAGTCGTAGTCTTAGGAGGGGCCAGAACCCCATTCTGCGAGTGGATAGGGGGGAAGAGAGGAGATGGCGGACCTGGCGGTAGACTTGCATCTTTAACGGCAGAGGAACTAGGCTCCATAGCAATTTCAGGTGCCATGCAGAAGACCGGAACGGATCCGGATAGCATTGACCACGTAGTGATGGGGCATGCTTTGCAGACCTCTAACCAGGCGATATATGGGGCTAGGCATGCCGGTCTTAGGGCTGGCATACCTCAGGAGGCCCCCATGCTCACTCTCAACAGGCTCTGCGGTAGCGGTGCACAGTCCATCGTCAGCGCTTCCCAGATGATCATGATCGGAGAGGCGGACGTTGTAGTGGCGGGGGGGATGGAAAATCTCAGCCAAGCACCTCACGTTCTAAGAGGGATGAGGGACAAGTACCGGCTTGGCCGGCCTCCACAAGCAGGGGAGGAGTTATCGCATGACATGGAGGACTACCTTTTCACGAACTTGATGGACGGCATCAGCGGCTTTTTCATGGCCCAAACTAGCGACGAGCTCTGTCGAAGGAAGGGCGTGGTGCGTGAGGAGGTTGACGAGTACGCTGCTATGAGCCACCAGAGGACCGAGGCCAGCGTGTCTTCTGGAGTTTGGGAGAATGAGGTCGTTAACGTCGAAACGAAAGACGGGGTCATCGATTACACTCACGAGGACCACGTAGTTCTTGGTACAACAGCAGAGACCCTCTCCGGTCTCAGGACCCATTTCGGCCCAGACTCACTTGTAACCGCAGGGAACGCCTCTGGTGTTGTCGATGGCGCAGCAGCAGTTGTCGTCAAATCGGCATCTAGGGCAGAGTCCGATGGGGACGAACCCCTGGCCAGGATTGTCTCATGGGGGATAGTTGGCCTAGAACCGATGATTATGGCCTACGGTCCAGTTCCATCTAGTCGAAAGGCCATCGAGAAGGCAGGCCTCACCGTTGGGGACATAGACCGATGGGAGATTAACGAGGCATTCGCCGGACAGGCCGTCGCGTGCATAAAGGATCTGGAGATTTCCGTCGATAGGGTTAATGTCAACGGAGGAGCAGTGGGAATTGGCCACCCTCTCGCTGCTACTGGAACAAGACTGGTGATGACTCTGGCTCACGAGCTGAGGGGGAGTGGGGGCCGATACGGTGTCGCAACTGCATGTATCGGTGGGGGACAGGGAATTGCATTAGTGATCGAATCCATCTGATTAGGAGGTGAACCCCCGATAGGAGGGGTTATCCCTCATCGTTCTCAGCATAACCCATGACGCACATCCCCGGCACGGGCCACGCAAATAGAACACGAAGCCTCGTAAAGACAGTTTCTTGGAGGACCATTGGAACTATTGATACAATAATAATCACCAGATTCGTTACTGGAAGTTGGACCGCAGGTGCAGCGGTAGGTGGAATTGAGCTATTTACAAAGATGATTTTGTATTATTTCCACGAACGAGGCTGGAGCTGGGTGGACTGGGGCCTGGAAGATATCGACCCCATCCCAGGAACAACCGAAACTTCTGGATAAACACTGACAACCACCGCCGACACATTCAACCGACCGCTTATGTTAATTGGTAGATGCTAGGCCGACCCGATTTAATGGCCCAGACAAGGTCACGTAGTCTCATCAAGGCGGCAACATGGCGAGCCATCGCTACTCTAACTGGGGTTGGTATCGTTCTGGTTCTAACCGGGGAGTTGGAGCATGGCGTGACCTTCGCTGTAGCCGATATATCCCTTAAGATGCTGTTCTACTATATGCACGAGAGAGGTTGGGAGCTCGTGGGTTGGGGAGTATTGTCGGACTAGCCGAGGTCAACGAACCAGTGATCCTTACTTGGCGGCAGTGGCCTGTTCATCCACAACGGCCTTCTTTCCCCGCGTGGATGGGTCTCCCTCTCCTTGGCCATCTGGTTCCACCTCTTGTAATACTCGAAAGACTTGGTAGTATCCACTTCCACGTCCCCATACCTCTCGTCTCCGCTTGGTTTCGTAATCTTCACTTTTTGAAGCCAGCAGTGTGCTCCACTGATGGGGTCGGGTTGCACTGCGTGAGTGATGTTCTGGTGAACCCCGCCATCCCTCCACCAAACTCTGTTGGTGTCGGGGTCGTCTGACTCCCAAGGCCTTACTCCGTTCACTGTCCTCATCCTCATCCTGCCCGAACCTACATCTTCTATCTCTACCTCGTTGGTCATGTAACGGTTGCCAGAATCCTGCTTTCGCCTCCATCTTCCAATATGGTGCGAGCAACCTATGATTCCAGGCTTGATTCCCTCTGTCACCCATACCTTGTCAATGAACCAGCCTATCTCTGTTTCCACCTTAAGCAGATCTCCCTCTCCCACCCCTAGCTTCGCAGCGTCGGTTGGATGGACCCACAGAGGGTTTCTATGACCTATCTCTGCAAGCCACTTCGCGTTAGCCGACCTTGAGTGTATGTGCTGAGGAAGTCGGAAGTTGGGCAGAAGGCAGTACTCGTCTTCGCCCTGTAGATTGTCTGGGTGGACGTGACTCCTGATTCTGTAGTGGGGTATGGCGTGCTCTGGATATCCAAACTCAACCATGCTATTGGAGTAGAACTCCTGCTTACCGCTCGGAGTTGGCCAACCCTCTTCCTCGTGCTTTCCGTAGGTGGCCTCCTCGATCAGGAAAGCTCCATGTTTCCTCATGTATCCCAGTGCGTCAATTCCTTCTGCTTCAGCTGCCTCTGGTAGCCCAGGAACTCTTTCGAACATGAACTGGTAATATTCGTCGATTGTTATCCTCTCGCCTTCCCTATATGGGCTCATGAAGTGCTCACGAATTCCCATGGTTCCGTCGTCGATCCTCCATGAAAGCTCGTTCCAGAATTCATCCTCCTCCCAGACCTCACCAGGGTTTACCTCATGTGTGAACTCGACTTCCCTCCCCTCTCTACGCGCGAACTCCCTCAATACTGGCTGACGGAAGGCCACCCACTTGCCTGAGCTTGTAGCGTAGGAGTTCACATCGTGTCTTTCGGAGGCGTGCCCCATGGGCAGGACATAGTCTGCGAAGAATGCGGTCTCGTTCCACGTTGGAGTTAGTGCCACATGGCAACCAACAGCCTCCTCATTCTGAAGCATCTCAATCCAAGAGAAACCGTCCGGGTAGGTCCAGACAGGGTTGAAGACCCTGGTGAAATAAACATCCATTGAGCCACGGCCGTCTTTTATCAGGTGAGGCAAGATATGGCTCATTTCGTAGTGGGAGAGGGTGTATTCCGGAGGAAAGTGCAGCTCGTTCCATCCTTCTGGGTCTGGAGGGATGTCAAATAGGCTAGGTTTGTACTTGGACCAGGAGTTCGGCGAGGTCCCACCCTCTGTCCCCACACTACCAGTCAGGACATTCAGCAAGTGCAGAGTCCGGCTAACCTGCCATCCGCCGAGATTCCCTATTGCAGCTGCTCTCCAAACATGTGTCGCTAGTCTACTACCTGCACCTGCTACAAGCTCGCCAACCTCAACGACCTGCTCTACGGGGATTCTGCACTCTTTAGCTGCGAATTCAGGAGTATACTCCGCATACTCTTCCTTGAGTAGATCGATGAATCTGTCGAATTCCTTAGTATCATCTGGATGTTCAGCTTCCATCCACATCTCCCAATTCACCCATTTTTCTAGGAACTCCCTGTCATACAGGCCACGTTCCAGAATCATTCTGGCCCATGTTAGGAAAAGAGCAGACTCGGATCCAGGCCACGTTGGTATCCAGTGGTCAGCCATGGCTGCAGTGTTGGATAGGCGCGGGTCAATCACAATGAGCTTGGCGCCATCCATCATGCCCTCCAAAATCCTCTGGGCATGAGGATTGAAGTAATGTCCAGTTTCTAGGTGAGACGAGGTTAGAAGGATTACCTTGGCGTTAGAGTGGTCGGGCGATGGCCTGTCATGTCTGTGCCATAGGGCATAACCGGTCCTAGCTCCAGCAGAACAAATGTTAGTGTGGCTGTTATGGCCATCGACCCCCCATGCCTTTAGGACCCTATTGGTGTATCCTTCATGACCAGGACGTCCAACGTGGTAGACCACCCTGTCCTTAGCTCCAGTTTTCAGGGATTCTCTGATCTTCGACGAAATTTCTTCCAATGCTCGTTCCCAGCTAATTTTCTCCCAACCCCCCTCACCCCTTGGACCAACCCTCTTCATCGGATGCAGTATCCTCTCAGTGTCGTTGATTTGGTTTATTGTGGCTGGACCCTTGGCGCAGTTTCTGCCCCTGCTTCCTGGGTGGTGCGGATTTCCCTCGAACTTTGAGACCCGCCCAGAATCCTTGTCCACATAGGCTAGTAGGCCGCAAGCAGACTCGCAGTTGAAACAGGTCGTGGGCACTAGTGAGTACCTCTTCTCCACCATCTTCGGCCACTCGTTTGCATCTAGCTCAACGTGGTCATGCCACTCGCTAGGATCTGGGAATGACCTGAGGGGTCCACTTGCCCCTTCAGCCCTTTCACGGTCCAGGTCGGGGATTATTCTGAGCCTCTGAGCGATATCCTCTATGAACGTCTTCCCCATCTTAGCACCTCATAGCAACGGCTCCATCTGTGGCTTCACAATCAACCTCTTATCATGAAATAGAACGATAGCGAGAACAACCACTCCTAGCGTAATTGCCATTGTGTCCCTTGTTGCTAGAGGGATGAAGACAGCCGCTCCAGCCACCAAGGTCTCGAGTAGGAACTTCGCAGGCAGGAGGGGATCCCTGGACCAAGACCTGCCCTTAGCCTGCATGAGTAGCCAAGCAGTGTATATTCCCGTTAGGGTAGCTAGTGGCACTCCTGCGACAGCCAGAATTGTGAGAAGAGAACGATTCAAATCGAGCACGAGAACTGCCGCGCTGGCAGCCAGAATTCCTCCATACCCTGAGAGAATAAAGGCCCCCTTAACGAGCCATGAATCCCAATTTGGCCTCAGCAGAACATAGAGGAATCTCTCTGGCCTGTCTAGGTCTATAACGAGTAGCAGCCCAGTTAATGCTAGGAAGATTATACCCACAGCAATTGTCAATGCCCACAGGCCATCGTTCATTTCCACTAGTCCGAATAGCATAGCTAGGACAGCGACGACGTATGTCCCAGAGCAGATTCCCTTCGTCCAGATGTAGGCCGAGACTTCCCACCCCCAGAGGATTCCCTTACTTGGCTGGTCGTAAGTCCTCTTAGGATTGCCTGACTCATCAGCAAGCCTCTCCATGACATCTCTGATTATCGCTTGGTCCCGGGGCGCCGCCTTCTTTGCCTTCTTCTCAAGGGCCAGCTGTACAATCATGGATGTCGTGTCTGCTCCTTCTAGCCTGCTTTCTGCGTACTTAGCGAAGTGCCCCACTCCGAACGCCTGCTCGGTCCACATCCCCGAAGCCGTAACCTCTGTGGCTCCGGGATCTAGCATCTCTTCACTACCCTCGATATAGTAGACATTGGGTTTTGCCCCCGATTCAGCTTTCCTAACTGTGGTTTTTTCCGTTGAAACGATTTTCGAAATTTTCGTTTCAGGGTCGTCAAGGTCACCAGAGACGATTGATTCGGTGGGGCAGACTATGACGCAAGCTGGCTCGTAGGAGTTCTCAATCCTGTGGGCGCAGTAGTTACACTTCGCGGCAGTACCGTTGTTTGGATCGATGTATAGGGCATCGTAAGGGCAAGCCTGCATGCAAGACTTACAGCCAATACACCGTTCGTCGTCGAAGTCTACAATCCCGTCCGACCGAGTAAAAAGGGCAGTTGTGGGGCAGATTGTCGTGCACGGGGAGTCCTCACAGTGGTTGCACCTGTGAACGCTGAACTCTCGTGTTGAGTTTGGATATGACCCCTTCTCTATGTACTTCACATGAGTCCTGTTTACCCCTATGGGAACGTCATGCTCAGACTTGCATGCAACGGTACAAGCGTGGCACCCTATGCATGTTCTATTGTCTATTACGAATCCGAAGTTTACCATGTTTCGACCCTTCCATTGGGTGTTGACGCTAAATGATTCGGTTCATCCAATCAGGATTCCTAGTATGGCGCCACCAGCAAGCCACGCTCCAGCCATAGATCCCAGGTTCCCTAGCGCAGTCACCATTAGGACTCTACCAACTCTATTTTTCCAGAATAGTGAGACCTCATCTAGGACAAGGAAGTCCTGAGCGTCTTTTCCTGTAGGGGCTGCAATCTTTAGTTGGGTGTAACCTGCGAACCATCCTGCAGCAAGCGTAGGATTCAACGAAGTTATCGGGGATGCAATTGCGCCAACGAGGGCCGAAAGAGGGTGCCCCCTGGCAATGAGAACGCCCAAACCTGCAAGAATTGCATTCAGTGCAAGCCATGTTTGCGCTGTC